>Ga0123354_10017694_pt1 | contig 11167 bp, 7 predicted proteins | sample TergutLab28metaG_2_FD_97872 | JGI IMG/M metagenome (GOLD analysis project Ga0123354, IMG submission 97872) | Labiotermes labralis P4 segment gut microbial communities from Petit-Saut dam, French Guiana - Lab288 P4 | ecosystem: Host-associated > Arthropoda: Insects > Digestive system > Gut ... | reverse complement strand
TTGCCCAGACGCCCCGACCAGAACGGTACTAGCGTCGAGTGCGACGACCCCGTCACCGGGTCCTCGTCCACCCCGCCCTTCGGCACAAAGAACCGGGACACGAAATCGCAGTCATCCCCGGTGGCGGTCAATATGACACCGAAGCCAACTGGCAATTCCGCCAGAGCGGCGAAGTCCGGCTTAGCATTGCGCACCGCCTGGGCGTCCTTAACCAATAGCAGCAGATCCCGCGACAGGTATGCCTCGGTGACCTCGCACCCGACAGCGGTGGCAAAGTCTGCGGTCAGTTCGATTGGCATTGGGGGACGCGCCGGAAGGTCCAGACTGATCAAGTCGCCATCGAATCTCGCAGTCAGTGTTCCGCTCTTGGTGAAGAAGTCGATGCGATCACCAGGGGCGTCCCCAAATTTGTGCAGCACGAACGCGGAGCCCAAGGTGGCGTGCCCGCACAAATCGACCTCGACGGCCGGCGTGAACCACCGCAGGTCGTATCCATGCTCGGCCGGCAGCAGGAACGCCGTCTCTGAAAGGTTGTTCTCGGTGGCGGTGGCCTGCATGGTGGCGTCATCAAGCGGGTGTTCAAGCAGGGCGACTCCCGCCGGATTGCCACTGAACAGCGAGTCTGTGAACGCGTCGACTACGAAATACTTCATGGATTGATCCTGTATCTACAAGGCCGGATGGTTGCTCAAGTCGGCGACCCAGTTCTGCGCGCTGGCATAGTCGCTATCGCTGGCACCGTCGACGATTTGGGACGCCACCTCGTCGGCCCTTGGATACGACCCAAGGAATACAACATTTTGGCAGACGCGCTTGAGGCCCATCAGGGTCTCGGCCATGCGGGCGTCGTCAATGTGGCCCTCGGCGTCGATGCTGAAGCAGTACGAACCAAGTGTCGTCTTGGTCGGGCGCGATTCGATGCGGCAGAGGTTGACTCCCCGGACGGCGAATTGCTGCAGGATCTCAAGCAGGGCGCCGGAGCGGTCTGCGTACAGATAGGCCGCCAGTGTTGTCTTGTCATGGCCAGTCGGTGGTGGGCAGTCGCACCGCCTGGCCACCAGCACGAACCGGGTGACTCCGGCATCGTTGTCTGCGATATCGTGCGCCAGGGGCGTCAGCCCATACAGTTTGGTGGCCACCGGCGCGCAAATGGCGGCATCGAATCCGGATGCCGGGTCGGCTACCTGCTTGGCTGCGCCAGCGGTCGATCCCTTTTCGATGACGGTCGCTTGCGGCAGTGTGCTGGCGAGAAATGCTCGTGTCTGGGCGGCGGCGTGAGAATGGGTGATCACCTGGCGGATGTCTGCCAGCTCAGTGCCGGGGCGCACCGCCAGGTCGAATGTGACGTCGACTAGCACTTCTGCGATGATCTGCACTGGGGTCGCATCGGGGTTGCCAAGGTCATCGAGTGTTGCAGAGACCCCGCCCTCGACAGAGTTTTCGATTGGCACCATCACGGCGTCCACATTGCCCTGGCGCACAGCTTCGAGCGCGGCGGCAACCGACGCGAAAGGGGCGGCGGTGGCGACGTCCGTGCCGAACCGGGTGTCGCCGGCAAGCGCCAGCAGTGCCTGATGCGTGAACGTGCCTTCAGGGCCGAAGTAACCGAGCATGAGAGAAGTCTAGTGTTACAAGGCAGAATGGTGTCCATGAAACCACGCTACTGGGTGCGGATGGTGGTCAACTGGATCACGCTGAGCACGCCGTTTGGCCTTCTTATTGCCCTATTCGGGCGAGCAAAGCTGCGCCGCGAGCGCGACGGCCTCTGGATCGCCGAGAACTGCCGGCTGATGTTGCCGGACGCCGGTGCGTTCACGGTCGGTAACGTGATCATCACGGGTGGGCGATTCGCCGACCTTGAGGCCCACTATCCCGAGATCCTCGACCACGAGGCGGCGCACTCGTCGCAGTGGTCGCTGCTCGGCCCGCTGTTCCTGCCGCTCTATGTCATCTGGGTTGGCTGGAGTTGGCTTCGCACCCGCAACCGCGCCACCCGCAACTACCTGGAGCGATGGGCTGGGCTCAAACGTGGTGGGTACGCCGAATGATTCCCGTCCTCGGGAGGGGAATGTCATTGCGCGAGCGCCGTCAGCGCCCTGGCCCGCAGCTCGAACTCCACCGGCGACTGCTGGGGGGTGCTTACCTTCATGGTGAACACCATCTTCATGGGGTCGGCCGAGGTCAGGCCCACCACTGTCGGTGGGCGCAGTAGTTGGTCGTGCCAGACGGGATCGGCATCGAGTTCGTCAGCCACCTGATGCAAAGTGGCCAACACCTTCGCCGGGTCGCGGCCCGAGAGCACTGGAATCTCAACAGTGCTGGTGACCCAGCCTTGCGACCGGTTGCCCAGCGTGGAAATCTCGCCGTTGCGCACGTACCAAACTTCGCCGTCAACACTTTGCAGACGCGTCACCCGTGTGCCGATTTCCTGGACTGAGCCCCGCACCGCGCCGACATCAATCACATCGCCGACGCCGTACTGGCCCTCAAGAACCATGTACATGCCGGCGATCAGGTCCTTGATCATCGATTGGGCACCGATGCCGAAGATGACGCCGCCGATACCGGCCGATGTCAGCAATGGTGCCAGATTCAGGCCGCACTCGTTCATCACAGTAAGCACCACGACAACTCCGATGACCCAGTCGACCAGCAGGCACAGCCAGCGACTCAGGGTGTCGGCGCGGTTTGTGGCCCGTTCTTCCGGCGACGCCCCGCTGGCGGCCATGATCGTCACCGCGCGGTCCTTGTGCTTCTTGCCACCCGCCTTTGTGGCAGCTCCGTCCATATCTTGGTTGGCCTGGCGGCGCAGCCGGCGCAGCGATGAAGTCATCATCGCCTTCCGGATTGCGCGCCTGATGATGAACCTCGCCACCAATGCAATAACAATGGTGGCACCGACTCTGATAGCAATTTCAAGCCATGGATCCATTGGTCCATCTTGTCACAGCTGTTCTTTTGAGTTGAGGATTCTTGCCGACGCGCGAGTGGAACGCGGTCATGATGCCAATGACTCTTGCCGCCGCGCGAGCGGAACGCCGTTACGGGCTGGCGGGCTCCGGAGTCGCCCGCTCAGCGCAACCACCCACAATCGGATGCGATGAAGGAGACGTCTGGGGGCCCGTGGCGGCTGGAGATCCGCGCGGCGGCAAATACGTTAGTCTTTTCAACATGCAAGAGATTTACTTGGCCGGCGGATGCTTTTGGGGCGTCCAACATTATCTGGACCTAGTGCTGGGAGTCACAAAGACAGAAGCCGGGTACGCCAACGGGCAAACCGACGATGTGACGTATGAGCAGGTGTGTTCATCGTCCGGCCACGCCGAGGCCGTGCGCGTCACCTACGACCCGGCGGTGATCAGCTTGGATCAGCTGTTGTGGCGGTTCTTCGAGATCATCGACCCGGCGTCCATCAATCGGCAGGGCCACGATAGCGGTGTGCAGTACCGCACCGGTATTTGGTGGGTGAGTGCCGGGGATGAGGGCGTCGTCAAGCAGGCGTTGCGGGAACTGCAAGCGCAAACACCGCAACCTGTTGTTGTGGAAGCCGGCCCGCTAGTCAACTTCTGCCCGGCGGAGGAGCACCACCAGGACTACCTGGATAAGAACCCGCAGGGCTACTGCCACATCAGCCCAGCAGCGATGGCGCACGCCCAAGACACAAGCCACCTGACCGGCCTCGAGTACGCGGTGACGCAGCAGTCTGACACTGAGGAGCCGTTTACCGGCGTACTGGACCACGCCTTCCAGCCCGGTATCTACGTGGACATTGTCTCGGGCGAGCCCTTGTTTGTTTCGGCGGACAAGTACGACTCGGGGTGCGGTTGGCCGGCATTCAGCAAGCCGATTGATGACGCCCTGTTAACGCGCCACGGCGACGACACGATACCTGGGCGTCATCGTATCGAGGTGCGCTCGGCGGGCGCGGATTCTCACCTGGGCCACGTCTTTACAGACGGCCCGACCGACCGGGGCGGCCTGCGCTACTGCATCAACTCGGCCGCTCTCCGGTTCGTGCCGCTGGCGGATATGGACGCCGAGGGGTATGGGCAGTACAAGCCACTGATCTAGGACAGGAAGGACCTGATCAGGGGGCCGGCCGCCGCCGCGCCCGACTGACCGACGTGCACGTAAGCGGCGATGGCGTATTTATCTGTGAAGCAGATCATCCAGGCGTGGGTCTTGAGTTTGCCGTTATCAGTGAACTCGGCGGTGCCCGTCTTGGCACCCTTCGCCAGGCCCTTGAGTGTGGCCCCTGTGCCGATGTCGATCACTGCGCCCATGATTTCGCGCAATTGGGAGGCTTCGTGGCTGGTCAGAGGGGTGACATCCGGTGCGGGTGTGGCATCGGCTGGCTGCCACGGCTGGCCTATGTCATCCATCAGAAGATACGGCACAACAGTGTGCCCGGACGCCACCGATGCCGCCTCGACCGCCATCGCTAATGGCGACATAACAACCGTGCCCTGCCCGATCCCGGCGCCGGCCTGGGCGGTGCCTTCGGTTGGCGACGGCACCGATCCGAAAAACGATGCGAAACCAAGATCATGGTCGACGCCGATGCCCAGGCTCGCTGCGGCGTCTGCCAATGCAGTCGGGCCCACCATCATTGCCGCGTTGATCATGGCAGTGTTGCACGACCAGGCGACAGCCTGTCGCAAAGTTATCGAGCCGTTGTGGGCCGGTTCGTAGCCCGTCACGTTCTTGAAAGTCATGCCATCGACGGTGACTGTCTTGGGGCAGTTGAGTTTGGTGTTGAGCGTCTTGCCAGTACGAAGTAGAGCCAATGCCGTCACAATCTTGAACGTCGAGCCCGGCGCATAGCGTCCTGTGGTGGCGTATGGATTGGCACCAGCCGCCGATGAGTTGGCAGCTGCCAGTATGGCACCCGAATTGACATCAAGCACCACCATTGCGGCGATACCGTGGGCTTGCTCCAGCGCCTTTTCTGCTTTTGCTTGCAGATTGACGTTCAGGGTCGTCTGCAAGTCAGCACCATCGATCGCTGCGGCATTGAACAGCACCTTCTTATCCGTGGGGGTGGATGGGGACGCGCTGTCAGTCGGCACAGGGTAGGCCATCACATCGGCGGGGTCCCTCGGCGTCAGATAGACGACGGCGCCATCCGTACCGCGAAGGGCCGAGTCCTGGCTGGCTTGCAGGCCGGTGTGGCCGACTATGTCGCCCTCGCTGAACTTGCCGCCCGAATTCGCGATGTCCTCGGCGGTTGCGTCGCCGGCGGATCCGAGCAGACCGATGGCGAAAGTCTTGCTCGGCCCAAGCGACATCGTGCCTGGCTGGATCAGCGCCCCGGGTACATTGGAGACGCCCTTTGGCACCAACCCCTGGCGATAGGTGATGGCGATCACGAACTGCCGTGGCCCGCCGTTGGCCACCTGTGTTGCATAGGTGTCAGCGTTGACATCTACCAGCTTGGCCAGTTGCCGCGCCGATGCCACTGCCTGTTCTGCGGTGACCTGCGACTTGTCGATGCCCACTTTTTCCACCGGCCGGTTGTAGACGATGGGCGACCCGTCGGCAGCCAATATCTGACCCCGGGTGGCGCTCGGGTGCGAAACGGTCAGCCGGGTGTATCCGTCCAGGGCCGGCTGCACGATGGTGGGCGCCCACAGCACCTGCCACCCCTTGCTTGGGTCGTCGTACAGGGTCGCCAGGCTGGGGAATTGCCAGTTGCGGCCCAGGTCATATGTCTGGTTCAAGCGAACGCTGGCGGTGGTGGTGTCCGTGCTCTGAGTGTAGGTGATGTCAGCCACCTCGACCGTTGGCTTCACCCCACCAAGGCCCTTCGTGACGATGCCGTATTCCTTGATGGCCACATCAGCCGAAGTGACGAACGGGATGCTGCTGAGATCACCGGTGGTCAGTGCCGCTGCCAGAGCATCTGCGAGAGGGCTGGCATCGGGCGGTGGTGGCGGTGAAGCGGTGCAGGCGCTGAGCGCCAGCCCTAGCAGCAATGCTGGGATGACGCCCCTCTTTGGGTTGACAGGCATGGTTCCACTTTAGTGGGTGTTGTCAAACTAGCTCCGGCGATCTTGCGGTACTGGCACCGCGGCGTCATCAAGCAGAAACGGAACCGAACAGAGCAAGCATGTCGGCGGCCAGCTGGTTCGGTGTTATCTCGCACGGGCTGTGGCCTGTGCGGTAAACCGCCAACCGGGCGCCAAGTTGCTCTGCGTATTTACGGTAGGTGGCCACGGGATACAGGTCGCCGTCGCCAGTGGCCACCAAAATGGGGATGCCGCTTTGACGCAGTTGCGCGGTCAAATCAGGGGTGTGGCGCATCAGGTCGATGATGTCGTCGACGCTGGCCCGCTTGGTTATCTTCAGCCGGTCCATGACGAAGCGGCCGCGGTTCGGCGTCACGCCATTGACGTTCTTCCGGATGCCCCACAGCATCAGGGCCGCGCACACCTTGTAGCTGACGATCCGGCTTGGCAGCCCGATGAATCGGACACCGCGGAATACCTGGCCGGTCATTGGCGGTGACGTCAGCAATGTCAGCGAACTAACCAGTTCCGGGTGTTCGGCTGTAATTATCTGGGCGACGACCCCTGCGAAGGAATAGCCCAGCAGGTGCACCGGGATGGTTCCGGCGTCCTCAATGAAAGCCAGCATGTCGGCGACGAACAGCGGGTAGTCCCAGCGCCCGCTGCTTGGGGACGGCCCGGCTTCCGCCGACTCGTACTGCCCGGCCAGGTCGTAGCTCTGCACGAAGTAGCCAGCCTGAACGAGCGCGGGCGCCATCAGCAGGAAGTCCTCCTTCGAGCCGGTGGCTCCTGGAACTAGGACGACGCGGGGATGTTGCGGATCGCCAAGTGACCATGCCGCCAGCTCGCCACTGGGGGCTGCGAAGCGGAACACCGTTGCAGCGGGATCTGGCGTGGCCCAGTCGATGGTTGTCTGGTCGATCTGGGCGTCGAGCTCGGCAGGCGTTGGCAAGTCATCCATGATGGTCAATTATGGTCTAGCCGAGTCTTGGTGACAACGGGCGGTCTGAGGCAACGAGGTGCCCGGACGATAACGGGAAGCGAAGAATATGCTGAGAAAGAACGAAAGTTTCGAGAATTTTTGGATCAAATACCGCTTCTTACAGGTGGTTTTCGTAAAAAAGCATGATCTCTACCAGCTGGTTTTCTTGTTTCACCGGTAGTGAACAGCGCAAGGAGTGTGATTTGTGCGGGCGTCAGCAAACAGTCAGATGGGTTGAAACTTTCGCGTAATACCTTGCCAGGCACCATATGGGTGGGCAACCAGTGCAAAGCTCAAGAGCACACCCGGCGCCTGATGGTGTCGTTCCGCCGGACCCCGGTGTGAGGTCGGACAGCAGCGAGCCAGGGGAGACTGGTCGCAGCATTGTTATAAAGGCCACACGATTGTTGTAAATACGGAAAAGTTGTTAATTTATAGGTACAACTGGATTTGGGGGGGCCTCATAGGGATAGCAGGGAACTGTCCCTACTGCAGCCAGGTCATGCCACGAGCGGAATTCCGCGCGCGGTTGGGTGCCCCAAGCAAGTCCTACTTACTAGGAGGGTAACTAGTCATGAAGCTTGGGGACACTGCGCTCACGGCCAAAAAGGTGAGCGTCGTAAGCGCACATAGCAGGCGAACGGCAGCTGTAGCATTGACGGTCATTAGTCTGGCTGTCAGTTTCTTGTCTTCAATGGGGTTGCAGACGACCAGCGCCGCGCCGCCAACTGGCGGCATGACAGTGACGACAACCCCGTCGTCGGTCGTTGCTGGTTCCGGGGACTCCTTCACACTGAACGTGAGCGATCCCAACCCGCCGGCCAATGCAACGGAGTACTGGCTCACTGGGCTGCCGAGCGCCGCTTGGGTGGTCAGGGACGACGGCGGTGACCCGCTCACGCCGACATCCCCGACGCCGGTGATCTATCGCCTCGATGTGAATGACACGCGGGCTGGCAAAATCACAATCACGCCTCCCAATGGTTACTCCGGTCAGCTGACTGCGCAGCTCGGCCGGGTGGTGGACAACCAGAACCTGATCACGGACATGGACAATGGAACGTTCGACTACATCAACAAGACGGCTTCCCAGGGATATGTCAAGACGAAGAATGCCCAAGGACAAACTGTTGACTCGTCGTCGCCGCTGATCTCCGGCCCAAACACTGACACGGCCTACCAAGCAACGGACGTGACGCAGCTCTCAACGTGTACGTCCGGAACAGCTACTCCATGGCTTCAGTTCGGGCCCTGTGAGGGTCAGTACGCCGTCTGGCCGACAGCCAAGCTGAATGCCGATATTTCGAAGTCGCTGGGTGTAGACCAAGGTTATAACAATAACTGGGCGGATCTCCGCAGCGTCAGCAACCCGCTGGTCACTCCTTCGACAAGGGACGTCTGCAGTGGGTGGGATTACACGGCTAAGAGTAACAGCAGAGGGACCCAGGTCACACAGGCCGATGCCAAGAATGCCGGTAAGTTTGCCATCTTCAACGGCTCTGAAACGATGGCTGTGCCCAACGATCTTCTGTATACCATCGTGAAGCAGCTGACTGTTGGCAACAGCTATCTTTTCAGTGGCTATGTGGCTAACTTGTCTGATGACCTCAGTCTGACGACGCTCCATGTGCAGACTGCCGCTTATGCCAGAGGAAGTCTTGCAGGTTCAGATGTTGGCGTGGTCATCGGTTCGACGGCCGACCTGCCGATGCAAACACAGTGCGAGAATCTAGGCGCGCCAATGTGGACGCGCAATGTCGGCATAGCAACTGTTGGCAGCAGCGCACAACTGGTGCTGAGCATGCGCAACTTCCTCCCGGGCGGGTTCGGCAACGATGTTGGCATCGACAACCTGACGCTCTACGCATTGGCGCAGGCGCCGGTTGTGCTAAACGTCGACCCTGCTGCACCAGCCATGTCTGTCACGAAGGACTCTAATCCGCCGACCGGTTCGAAGGTTGGCCCCAATCAGGAGATCACCTACACAGTGACCGCGACCAACACTGGCAACACACCGCTGTCCATGAACTTGAAGGACGACCTTTCCGGCGTGCTGGCGAATGCGTCGTACGTGATTGGTTCTGAGACAACGAGCAGGGGCGCGAATCCCACACGATCTGGCAACTTGCTGACATGGTCTGGCAACGTGCCAGCGGGAGCTGACGTTGTTCTGACGTACAAGGTCAGGACCAATGGCACTTTGCCTATAGACGCGGTGCTGCTGAATGCTGTGACCGGCTCTGGTTACACCGAGGGTTCTCCAGGTCAGGTCGCGAAAACTAACTGTGAGACTGGTACTGAGGCGCACTGCTTCTCCAGGCTGGAGGCTCAGGTTGCTGAGCTGACCATCAAGAAGACTTCTGATGCTGGTGCGACGGTTGCGTCCGGCCAGGTTGTGACCTATACGGTTAAGGCGACGAACGCTGGCAATGTCGATTTGTCTGATGTTCTTGTGAATGATGATCTGTCTGGGATTGTTCCAGCGTTTGGCACCGTCGTTGGTACCCAGACGGCTACGATCAATGGCGTCTCCGCAGGGTCGGTGACTTATTCGGATGGAACGCTGGAATGGACTGGCGATGTGCCGGCCGGTCAGACTGTGCAGATCACATATCAGGTGAGGGTGAAGTCTGGTATGTTGCCATCGAATCACCTGGTTAACCATGTGACCGGCTCGGGCAAGGATCCCGGTGGCTCGACTGTTCAGTCGAACTGTGTCACCGGTGATGAGTCTGATTGCTCCGTGCTGGTGATACCGGCCGAGGAGCCTTCGCTGACGATAGGGAAGTCTTCCACGGCCGGGCCGACGGTGACGTCTGGCCAGGTTGTGACCTATATTGTCACTGCCATGAACTCAGGCAATGTCGATCTGTCGGATGTCATCGTGAACGACAATTTGTCTGGGATCGTGCCGGACTTTGCTACTACGACTGGTGTGCCCACGGCCACGGTTAACGGTTTGCCTGCCGGTACTGTGGCCTATGATGGTGAAGTTCTGCGCTGGACGGGCGATCTATCAGCCCATACGACTGTGACTATCACTTATCAGGTAGTGGTTAACGCCGGCCTAGTGCCGTCGAAGCAACTTGTTAACCGTGTGACTGGTTACGGTAATGACCCTCACGGCACGCTTGTTCCGTCTAACTGCGTCGATGGAACCGAGAAAGGCTGCAAGCTAACGTTGACGCCCGCCGCTGAGCCGAAGCTGGCGGTGAGCAAGTCGTCCGTGCCAAGTGTCGTGGTGACGCCTGGTACCGATGTGAGCTACACGGTGACGGCTAGCAATGTGGGTAATGTCGATTTGACAGGTGTTGTTGTTACGGATGTTTTGTCTGGGATTGAGCCTGGTCTTGGTGTTGTGACTGGTACGCCGACGGCCATGATTGGTGGCGTTGCTTCCGGGTCGTTGACTCATACGGAGGGCTTGTTGAAGTGGACCGGCAATCTGAAGGTCGGCGAGACTGTCAAGATCACGTACGTCGTTTCGACGAAGGATTCCTTGACGCCGTCCCAGGTGTTGACCAACAACGTGACTGGTACGTCTAATCAGGTTGACTCTAATTGTACTGATGGCACTGAAGCGAACTGCTCTGTCACCTTGACACCGGAGCGTGCTGCAGATTTGTTTGTTCAGAAGTCGGCTGTGCCGGCATCTGGGACTCATGTACTGATGGGTTCAGTGGTTTCTTATACGGTGACTGCTACGAACCGGGGCAATGTTGACTTGTTGCCGGCGACGGTCGTTGATGATTTGAGGCAGGTGTTGGATCATGCGACATACTTGTCTGGTACGGCGAAGATTGATGGCAATGACGTTGGTACGCTGACAGGGCCTGATAATAACTCGTCCCTCAAGTGGGTGGGTAATCTGCCAGCGGGTAAGACGGTCACGATCACTTACACGGTGCGGGTTAATGACGATATGGTCTCGGATACGACTATCAGTAACTCGGTTGATGGTTTTGGCACTGATCCTGGTGCGGCGGACACGCATGTGGGTTCCAACTGTCCTGGTAGTAGCGATGATTGCCAGACTGTGCATTATATTGATGTGCCGTATTTGGATATTACGAAGTCTTCGAGTGTTGATGTGGATCATCCGGTGTTGGCTGGTGGTGATATCACTTACACGTTGTCTGTGAAGAACACGGGTAGTGCGGATGTGGCTAATGCGCAT
>Ga0123354_10017690_pt1 | contig 11169 bp, 6 predicted proteins | sample TergutLab28metaG_2_FD_97872 | JGI IMG/M metagenome (GOLD analysis project Ga0123354, IMG submission 97872) | Labiotermes labralis P4 segment gut microbial communities from Petit-Saut dam, French Guiana - Lab288 P4 | ecosystem: Host-associated > Arthropoda: Insects > Digestive system > Gut ... | reverse complement strand
TTTTAACCCTTTTTTTTTTTTTTTTTTTGAGACACTATGGCACTTTTCATTTCAGCTTCCATGATTGGAACCATCTTTATCCTGGGGAAGTTTCCAGTTTGTTATAAAGAAATTAATGAAGTCATTAACCAAGTTGTTTGGATCTTGTATTAATTTTTCATGTGACACAAGATCTGCACTTACAACACTGCTAAATCCACATTGTAATTAAGAGGGGAAAACCCAAGATTGTGTGCTTCATTGTTGCCTACACATGGATTGTGTTGATAAGAGATCAGCTATGGTAGACAGGAAATGGGTGAATTGGTACATGAAATTCTCCAGAAGGCCATTGCTATAGTTCTCATTTACCCACAGGTATACAAGAGAAATGTGGAATGGACAACTGACCACCTAAATTCAGGAGTGATTTGTTTGAGGGTTTACTAGTAAATTATTCAGTGCAGTGTAAAGTATTTGGTCACCATGACAAAAAATACAGCATAGAGACCAACAGAACAGTACTGTCCCAGAAGCTTACCTGTCACAGTCACAGAACAGAAATGTAGGCCCACAGGACTGTATGGTCATCGGCAACTATGACTAAAGGGACTACATGTAATGCTGTCGACTGTAATGTTGTTCTGTGAATTTAGCAGTATTTCTACGTCAACTCTACTATGAAAAATTATATTCTTGAATTCAGTGCTTTGGACTGGAGCCTAATAGCCCCAACATTGAGGGGTAAATTCATCCTAAAAACAAACAGCAACTAATAAATATTCTAAGCCCATAGTTATTGATCACACTTCAGCACAGCTCTGCACTTCTATGCTGAGCACTTCATACATCATGGTTCAGTAAATTATCTGCACCAACAATGTTTTTAGATGTGGAAACCAGACTTTCTTCTCCTAGATACAAGGCATGCCCACATGGTGTACTACAAACCATTTGCTTCAGATACTGGAGAAGCAAAACAGCAAGTACAGTCGGTGCAAAACATTAGAGTGAAGAGTTGTGGCTAGTCAGTCTAAGTAGGTAAGAATGACAAAAATTCCAGACAGAAATCTTCCTTTGAGGTGCGTTTTCTCATGTATGTAACATTAAGAAACTGAAGGTATCAATGGCTGTTGCTGCTATATAAAATTATTACTCATATATGCAAATAAGGTTTCTCCTCATTGACAGATTGGGCCACATTACCCCTCTACCTTTATTTCGGTCAGCAAATAATCTGTTTCACAACACCTAACATTGCCAGGGGTCATGAAGTTTTCAGTGTGGAGATACACAGTGGACTGCGTATCTCCGTACTGCATCCGTCAATCTCATGACAGTTCACAAATCATATCTCAAAATACATGCCATCTCATTCAGCTTAAGCAGGTCAAGGTGCTGTAAATACAGATTAGAACAAAATTCCAAGGGAAACCAGAAGTCCATGGTACATCTTGCTTAGATTTGTAATACAGTAAATGTTATAAGGAATATAAAAAATTGGAGAAGGGACTGTAACAATGGCATTTGAAGAAGAATATTAAAATAATGAGCATATTCATGTTTTTCTCTCGTATATTTTAAATCAAAGAATTACACATGAATTTAGAAGAAAACCTTGGTTTATATAATGCCTATTTTGTTAGCAACATCAAGGGCATCATAATCACGAGCCAATCTTACATATGCTTTCTTCTTTCCATCAGGCCTGCAACAGAAGGAAAATACAGATGCAGGAATTCTTCAGATACTCTATCCAGTATTTTTGTAAGAAATTCAGAAGAGTGAAGTGGTCCACCACTTGCATTGCAACACATGAGGTACATGTACTGGATAGTGCAGGCCACACAAGAATGGGTGTAGGATGCACTATGATGGCACCTACATAAGCATATTGATGCAGTCTTGATAACAGTATGTAGGTCCCAGGAGGACTCCAGAATAGCACTGCAACCTTGTATTGATGTCAGCATCTTTAATACTAAGAACATTAAAGGACTACATATTTAGGTTGGGCAATGATGTCAAGAATGAGGTTGTGCAGTGGTACCAGTCCACCCTGCAAAGTTCTTTGTAGAGAGGATTCAATGGGTGGTGTCTTGATGCAATGGCTGTTTCAACAGCCACAAGGACTATTTTTAACAGTCTCTAATACCCTGCCCAGGCCAATTCTATATGATTTACATTTGAACATGATTCATTCATTTTCTAATATACATGGAAAAATGTAACAACTGGCAGGACTTTTTAAACAGACTAAACACAACATGAAAGTAGATCAGAAAGAAGTGATACTGCTGAAACAATAAATACCTATGCTACTTCACTCCTTACAACATTCTCCAATGGACATGATTCAATCTACAAGATCTGAACATAAGAATGAGAGCACTAATGACACGGAATTTAAAGCCAAATCCTAATCATGTAAAGAAAAAATAAACATCCCAGAAGAACTATAAGGCAGAGGCAGTAGAAATCTTGCAGGAACTTAGGATAAACTTCTCATTCTTCAATATGGAAAGAGCAGTGAATTATATCGCGGTACCACTCTGAATGATTATATATATATATATATATGTAAAAAGAGAGAGAGAGAGAGAGAGAGAGAGAGAGACAGAGAGAGAGAGGGAGGGAGGGACACCTGACATTAGTAGGTCCTGAAGAAGAATTTTTTACCTAGCAGAGAGCAATTTGCAAAAAACATTCCTGTTTTCTGCATCAAGCTTATAGCGATTAGGGTTCTTCTAATAAGCAAACACATGCCAGATATTTGTACCATGAAACCAGATTTTAAATGGTACTTCAAGACCGAGTAATAAACTCAGTGAATTAAAAACAGTTTGTAATGGAAAGATAAAATATGACAAATGTCATGCCACCAAGTGTCCTAAACTACTGAACACATCAGTAAAAGATGCACTCTTCTAACAGCAAGAGATTGATTATACAGGTGTCCCAGGAGTTAAGGTCACTTACCTTGGGATTTAATTCCAGAGCTGATTCTGAGTCAAAAAGTCATATAAACATGGGTCCAATTCGCAATGGTTCAGGGTTATGAGTTTTTGAAGTACAGTAAATAAATCAGAAAGGAAAGAGGAGCACTGTGCATTTATTGACATATGTTGTTAAATGTATAGTTACAGATTAGCCGTTGAACACTCAGACAAGTTGTTCAAAGTGTCCTCCGTCTGCTTGGATGCATTTTCTGACTTGTGTGACCAGAGAACTTGTAACCTTACAAAGCGCTGCAACATTGTTCATGCTTCTTGCAGCACAGAGAATTCACTGGAGTAGTTCTTCTCTCGTGTTCACCTTGTGTGCATACACCACAGCTTTCACGTAACCACAAACATGGTAATCTAACGGGTTCTGATCCAGTGACCGTGGTGGTCAATTCTGTGCACTGCCACGACCAATCCATTGATTTGGGAATGTATGATTCAGATACTGCGATACGACCTGACTGAAATAAGGCGGCGCTCCGTCATGCTGGTAATATAACTGTCGTCATGTTTGTAGAGGAACATTCTCTAAGAGTGCTTGTAGTTCATCTTGTAAAAAGTTGGTGTAAACTCGATGGTCCATACATTTTACCGCAATGTCTGACAGGTGATATTTACGCCAACTTTTTCCATATGAACTGCCAGCACTCTTAGAGAATGTTCCTCTACAAATACGACAGATGTATTACCAGTATGATGGAGCGCCCCCTCATTTCAGTCAGGTTGTAAGGCAGTATCTGAATCATAAATTCCCAAATTGATAGATTGGTCATGGCGGTGCACAGAATTGGCCACCATGCTCACCAGATCAGAACTCATTAGATTACCATGTGTGGGGCTACATGACAGCTATGGTGCATGCACACAAGAGAAGAACTACTCCAGCGAAGTCTCAGCTCTGCAAGGAGCATCAACAACGCTGCAGTCCTTTGTAAGGTTACAAGTTCTCTGGTCATACGAGTCAGAAAATGCATCCAAGCAGATGGAGGACACTTCGAACAATTTGCTTGAGTGTTGAAGGTGAATCCGTAACTGTATATTTAACAACAAAGCTCAATATTTGCACAATGCTCCTCTTTCATTTCTAATTTATTTACTGTACTTTAAACACTTGTAACTCCTGAACCGTTGTGAATTGGACCCATGTGTATATGACTTTTTGACTGAAAATCAGCTGTGGAATTAAATCCTGAAGTAGTGACCTTAACTCTTGGGGCACCCTGTACATGAGGTACAGAGGCACCATGAAGTAGCAGGAATTGTACATCAACAGACAGCTGTAAGTTATGACTTGCAAATCATACAGCACCCTAATGAAAATACATATACGCTACAAAGAATGTACGTGAAAACTATAAAATATATTATAGCAGTGATAATGAAAGTACCATACCTGATTAAGGTGTTGACCTTGGCTACATCAATATCATACAGTTTTTTCACTGCTGCACGGACATGGTGTTTGTTAGCACGGGTGTGCACAATGAATACCAGCGTATTGTTGTCTTCAATTTTTTTCATTGCAGCTTCAGTTGTTAATGGGAACTTGATAATATTGAATGCATCCATACTGAAAAATTATCAAAATAAATTTGCCCATATCAAATGGGTAATTATGCTAAAGTATAACATACACATACATACATAAGACACATGTACATACATTTTATGGCTCCAAAAGTTACAATGCCTACAGAATGTAGAACAAGCCATAATATATACAACATACAGGTCAGGACAATTAAAAATACGAATTTACAACAGATGTCTGACAATTGAAAAACAGAGAGTAATGCATGCTTTGACAGTGGGTGATGTAACTCCTCAATGGGTTTACATCAGACAATAAACTCAGCTGACAGGAAGTGCCATCTGGGTCACCTTCTCACAAGTAATGGCTTCATAAGCATGACTAAATGTGGATTACTCATAACCTCCAGACAGGGCAGGGCAATCAAAACAGCTATGGAAGGCGATATTATATTTGCAATAACAAATGTGGTCTTACAATATGGGGAATTTCACAGTACCTTTAAGAGAACTATTAGTAAGGAAGTGACTGTCTTCTCTGTTTTTCATGTTTCATATAGTCTAATAATTTCACAGCATGTGACACACCTTCTGGTTTTCTTCGCTTACTTTTTCATCTCTTTCATTTCACTGATTTTTGTCATCAATCAGTTCCCAAGATAATAAGTTTAATATGGCAGCTTGCATACAAAATTCAAACCCACCAAAATGACTCTGTCCCAAGTGCTTAAATTGGCATTTTTAATCAGCATGAAAAAGGCTGTCACCATTCACACTATAAAAGACCAATAATTGCACAGATCTAGAAGATATGGTATTTTTTTAGGCCAATGGGAATAAAGAGGCATACACCAGGATTTTGGTACATATCAAAGAACTGTCACTGGTTAATTTCACTTTATTATACATAAAATACTCTAGTAATGGACTGTGTATCCTATAACAGAGTCTATTTCTTAATTTCATACTTGGTACATGCTTGACTGGCTGCCTTGTGTTTTCTTAGGTGCCTCATACTGTGGGCACATAAATGAAATGTGCACACAACAGCAGCAACAACAAACTTAACTCACTCAAACATAAACGTATACTTAACGGATGTCAGAAGCTTGTATTGTCTGATGCCCCCAAAACAACTGACCAGCTGAGGCAAAGGTTTGGTGATATTATGATGTTACAAGGTCAATTCTAACAGGCAACAGGTCACTGCTAGCAGGCAACAGAATGCACTCATATTGTGACCCATCTACTTTAGAACCTTGGTGGGAATTTTTGGCCATTAACAGAAAACAAATAATTTGCAGACATGTCTGCTGGAGTTGGGCAATTATGACTGTTGCTGCCCCAAGCCACAGTCACAAGAGGAATGAATTCTGCATGTGGAATTGGCTGTGACTGTACAAACAGTATTAATACAATGCACTGCACAACTGCACCACTAGTGTGTCAGGGATAATGCCTTGGTGGGGAAAGAAATAACTAACATAAGCTACTAATATGCTAAACCAAGACACAACAGTTGAAAAAACAAAGAATAATTATCAGAAGGGAGTTTTATCACGTGAAAATTTCACCAGAACAGTACTATAAAGATTTAAAATGCATCCACAAGACATAAGACAGGGACGGCTGTATTAATACTTGACTGCACCCATTACTAAAGGCAGAACAAATGAACTGTTCAATGTAACGACACAGATGGAATTAATTTTATAGTTGGACAATTTTGTAAGACTTTTTGTTCATTCCTCTCATAACAAAAATCCTCTTTTACATTCCTCTCACACTTGGTTAATATAGTCCCTAAAATCAAGAGCCAAAAATTCAGCATGTACAAAACAACCCCCTCACACCATCAAAAATTATTTTAATCTTCAATAGCAACTTGAAACTACGTAGGGTAAAGGTGTCGGAGGGACCTGGAACCTATTTCTAATAAGAAACTGTTTGCCTCTGAATTGCAAGACACACAATTTTACTTACCAGCATCACTTAATAACATATATATTCTGATATTTCACTTAAAATATTTATGAAAGATTACTTTGATGACCACATATTTCGGCTACAAAGCAATAATGTACAGTAAACTTACCGATTTCGTTTTGGAACAGATTTTCTAGGGTACTTTGGATTTCTGGGAGGCCGTAATGTTTTAGGCCGGCGGAAGTGGACCGAAGTCCTCACCTTCCTAACACGTGTTCCATGTACGCCCTTGATAACCTACAGAATGGGAACAAAATATATCCTAGATTCTACAGCATTAATGACAAAATGTTCATATATAAACTGATGTTAATCAGAAATGTGTTTAATCTGTTTTCACACATGTTTCAAAGAGATTCCCACACATTTACTCATCATTCAGTGAACAATATACCTGGTAAATGCACACAACCCAAACACACACACAAACTTACCTTCTTCTGAGTTCTGAGTGCCTTCTGCAGTGCTGGTTTAACAACTTTCCCACCTTTCTGTAATTTTGGAGCAACATCCCTCTTTGGTTTCTCAACAACCTTCTTTACTGCTCCTTTCACAGGAGTCTTTCCTGCAGCTTTTGCACTAGGTTTGGCTGCAGGTTTAGCTCCAGGTTTTGCAGGGGCTTTGGGTGCAGGTTTTCCTGCTGCCTTTACAGAAGGCTTTCCTGTTGCCTTGGGTGCAGCAGGCTTTGCAGCAGCAGGTTTGGCAGCAATGGGTTTGGCAGCAGCAGGTTTGGCAGCTGTAGGTTTTGCAGCTGCAGGTTTGGCTGCAGTGGGTTTGGCAGCTGGGGATTTGGTTGCAGTGGGTTTGGCTGCAGAAGTTTTGGATGTTGTGGGTTTGGTTGAGGCTGCAGGTTTTGCGGGGCTTGCAGATTTGGCAGGGGTTGCAGGTTTAGCAGGGGTTGCAGGTTTGGCAGAAGTTCCTGCAGCTGCTGCTGGTGCTGGTGCTGCCTTCGGTGCTGCTGCTGGCTTAGCTGCAGCAGGCTTTGCCGCCTTTGCAGTGGAAGGAGTTGATCCCGAAGGTGTTGCTGGTGCTGCAGCTGGTTTCTTCTCTGTCTTTTTTTCTTGCTTCTTCTCTGTCTTCTTTTCAGCAGGTTTACCTGTAAAATGAGTATCAATATAAAACCAAATGCAGCAGAATTCTTTACCACATTATTCGTTCACTTGTTGGCTGGGACAGCACAGTCAGGAAAGAAACTCACTATTGGCTGGATGGCCTGGGGATCAAATCCTGGTGGGAGTGAGATTTTCCATGCTTGTCCAGACTGGCCCTGGAGCTCACCCACCCTCTTATAAAATGGGTACTGGGTCTCTTTCATGGAAGCAAAGCAGCCGCGGAAAGGCATCACCCACCACCATCCAGTGCTGAGGTTAAAGAAAGGGTAGAGCTATACCTCTAGTACCACGCTGTGCCTTCATGGCCTGTTGTACGGTGAACTCTACCTTTCATTTTTACTGCACCTTTTATTCATTTATGTTCCATTCAACAGTGCTGTTACTGACTCAAGACTAAATAGAGAATCAAATGATGCTAAAATGCCTTATTTCATCTGACCCATATCACTTGTCATGTCCCATCAGCTTGCTTTGCACAAAAAGTAGATGACCTATGAGATTCTCCACATGTGCTGTATTGCAGCATGCTTGATAGTTATGTAAACATCAACGGTCTTGGTCATAACAGGGATCCCACTGGAGCATCATATATTCCTGCAAGGAATGAATTTTGTGACGAGGTACCTAAATGGGGTGTATAATGGGCAGACACCACATTTGTACAGTTAAGTTACGAAGATTGCATTCATCTCAGCAGGTATTTGAACTCAGCATAAACAGTACTGACTGGCTAACAGTTGCATGTTAATCTACAAACTGCCATTTCAAGATGAGGTTGGAAAATGGTGAACAAAGTTGTAACTATGATTACTGGGCCAATCTTTTTTCTGCGATCATAAAATTATATTGGTATGTTACATATATTCTGACACATGTCTATGCCTCATTTTAGTAAGAGAGTACAAACAATCTTATGCATTGGTTAGAGACTGTTTTTGGTAACAAAATAGCATGTGATTGTGACCTCCTAGTCTGCCATATCTGAACCCATTTGTTATTCACTTGTAGACCATGCAGTATAGTGTACAGTAATATCACTGTACTTATGACAAGTAAAAAAACACCCAGGTTTTAATGTAATTAATTCACCAGCAGAACTCTGATGTGCAAGAAATGTGTCTGGTATGCGTGATGTATTTGCAAGCACCAATCCCTCCCCACTCCCCTGCCAAAAAAAAAACTTTCTTCAAATATGGTAAGTAAAACTTAATGCTAACTGTAGAATATTAACTAAAATGCACATACCCTGACTCAACACAACGTAGAAGAATGGTAGAAGTGAACAGCAATGTGGGTCACATAATACAACAACCATACATTATCATTAACTATAAAGGCTGTGGAATGAAGTGGTTATGATCCAACCTGAGACAAAGCTGGAACTAGGCACACTGAATTTGATATGCACATAGACTCCAAACATACCTAAACATTATGCATGAAACAGTGTTTAGGTCAACAATTACAAAAATGGCAACAATCTCAAACTGTCAAATTAACTGCTCACAGATGATGTGCCTAAGTATTAAGTTTTTTTACAAAAATAAAACTAAAATGAACAATACTGACATATATGTAGAACTACAAATACAGGAAACAGAAAAGATAAGAGTTATGGGTTCAACTCATAATTCCTTAAAAAGAATTAAATTATGGAAAAATGTGAACAACCTTGTTAATCTGCAGCAATCCAAACACATATGGTGTTGCAAAGCTAGGTCAAAATTATTGTCTTGAAAATGATTTTTGCAAATTTCAATTTCCAGTTCATTTTCTCTGAGATTAATTTTATCAACAGAGTATGAAGGCTTCACTGAAAAATGAGTTACTTATGAACAATTTTAAAAAGTCTGTCATTACCAACACACAACTGGCAACCACAACATGAAAACACTTCAGAGGAACTGAGAAAACCCACAGTATACCCAAATTCATAAAATGCTCCATCCACTCTGTTTTTTACAGCAGTATGTCCAAATAACACACAGGCTTGCCCAGATAATATGGCCAGCACATACACATGTGGGTGGTTAATCATGATGTGTTTACAAACACACCCAAAAAGGACTTAAAAACACCAAAAGGCAATACTCTACTACCAGTCAGCCACACTGTATCCAGTGTGCCATGACAAAGCAGACGGCTGTGGGTTGTGGTTGGGCGTGTCCACGCCCAACAGCACCCCCTTCAACTGAACCAGCCAATCTATACAGACATTGGTTAGCATTTAGGCTATCTCTCAGTAACAGTGAGTGTAGCCACTGCCACACAGACACTGCATGCCAGCATCTGCACTGGAAATTTTCCTGCTGTGGTCAACCAGTACAATAGTAGAACTGATAATAAAGTCCGCAGAATGATTGAGTAATGCCTTTAAATTTCCTTAAAATTGGCTATTTTACTGCCATTTGGGCATAAATACAAGAATTTAAGAGAAACAGTAAATGTTAAAGTACCTTACTGTAAAATACACCGATACTCAATTAAAATGTATTGTGTCAAGCTAACAATAATGAATCTCAACAATCATTCCATATAAAAAAGTAGCAGTACCTGTAGCAAACAATGTTCTAACTTTCTGCGTACTTCTGGTCAACATACAAATCACAATACAGCACCACTCCCTGTTTACCGCAATCTGTAGCAATGCAATAAAATAGCAGTAAATTGAAATACTGCAGGATTGGAAAAGTTTCCTGAAATTCTACGACACATTTTGACTGTCCTCAAAACTTTTAATTTAAACATCAGTACAAACCACACAAGCTACTTTGAACAGTACAATGTACACTCTACCTTGTAAAAGTACATACAGTACCACACATTGCATTTAGGGTTACTTATTGTTCCTTAAAATGTTCATAAGTTTTTGTGATACCAGTTCACACAAAAACTTCAAATGGGTGCTAAGTGAAGGCGGTACTAGATAGAAGAGAACCATATCACAGACCAAATGTAATTTGGTATGCAACAGTAAGTACAGACAAGTTTGGCTACGTACATCACAAGCCATAACTTCAAAGCAAGCTTGGTATGCTGCTACCTCAGACAACTGGCAGCCATACAAAGCACTTCCCACATTAAACTCCTCCCGCAATATATTATGTCCCACCTACATTTCCGGTTGTATCTCTTAAGCCATTTGCTTTCTCCATTACACTCCTCCCACAACCTACAATGTCCTACCTATATTTCTCGTTAAATTTCAAAGGACATCTGGCTTTCCCCAATGTACTTTGTGTTAAAAAAAAACCAACATTTATGTCATATCTCCAGAATGTCCGAATTTTACTCTATATTAACACCGACCACTATGTGAGCTGACAGTTACAGTATCTGCAGAATTCCTCTCTAGTCTCCTTCAATGTCTTCTTTTGCTGGTCAGTCACAGAAGTGTGTTTGATGAGTGGGGGAGGAGACATATACACATTCCAAATTCTGAGGTGTGTCATCCCCGTTGTGTGTAGAAAAGACTAATAGTGAGGTAAATATCAGTCATGAAACCACAACTATGGTAGTATGGATTTATGATGGTATTTAATAGCAAAAAATAACTA
>Ga0123354_10017689_pt1 | contig 11169 bp, 10 predicted proteins | sample TergutLab28metaG_2_FD_97872 | JGI IMG/M metagenome (GOLD analysis project Ga0123354, IMG submission 97872) | Labiotermes labralis P4 segment gut microbial communities from Petit-Saut dam, French Guiana - Lab288 P4 | ecosystem: Host-associated > Arthropoda: Insects > Digestive system > Gut ... | reverse complement strand
TAACTTTACACTCGTACTTTAAATGTATCATGTATTATGCTGGTTTATTATTTTGTTCCGTTTATTGTCAGTAATCGTTACCTTCTATTCCGAGATTCAAACGGTCATAACTCCGTAACCGTCGAAACTCGGACACATGTTTATATGAACTTTTTTGATCACAAAGACCTAGGAAATCACCTCCTGCAGTTATGCCCTAAAGTCGTGAAACACCCTGTATACATACATACATACACATCTACATACATACATACACACATAAATACATACACATACATATGTTACCAAAGAACTAAAAATGAAGAGTTAAGAGAGCACAGCAAAAAACAGATACTATGAGGAAAAAACAAAATATCAAGCAGCAATGAAAAGAAAAAAATTAAAATCGTGGAAAGAATACTGCAACTTGTCACCGTGCGCAAACCTACGGAACGCAGCTAGCATCAAATAAAACAAAGAGAAGCCATAAGATGACAACTTTACAAAGACCTGACGGCTCTCTTACGTCGGATCTCAATGAAACACTGAAGGTCATGATTGATCACCTAATTCCAAATTATGAACAAAGTGATGACACAGGCTACCACAAAAGAATTAGGACACTATGTACAGAACCCATCCTAACAGCAGACGACAGAGACTACACCCCCGCAGAAGTAAAAAACACTATATATGACCTAAACCACAAAAAAGCGCCAGGGGAAGACGACATTACGGAGAAATATATCAGAGAGTCTATAAATAATTTTCTTAATTTATTTAAACAATATACGAGTGTCTGAGGAAAAACTGTTTCCCGAAGAAGTGGAAAATATTTAACACAATACCTATTACAAAACCAGGCAAAGAAAATTCAACGGATGTATCAAAGATCAGACCAATAATGTTAATAAATTTGGGAGGAAAAGTCTTAGAAAAAGTACTTATAAACAGGATCATACATCATGTTTAGAGTAACAACCTTTTGAATTATAACCAATTCGGCTTCACTTCAAACAAGAGCGCCATAGATGCTGCATTAGCAGTAAAGGAATATTTAGAAGAAGGAATGAGATAAGGGCACATTGCAATACTGGCTAGCCTCGACGTTAAAGGCGTACTTGATGCTGCTGGGTGGCGAAGCATATTAAAGACATTAAAATAATTTAACTGTCCGAAAAACCTATATAACCTACCAAAAAGTTACCTTATTGAAGGGACAGCAATTTTCACCACCAATAGTATGCAAATGGAGAGAGAAGTGACTAAAGGCAGTCCACAAAGTTCCTGCTGTGGGCCTGTATTTTTTAACATTGAATATAACTCACTGCTCAATCTTCAATTTGGAAAAAGAACCAAAGCAATGGCCTATGCTGACTACTTCCTTGTGGCAGTAAAGGCGGAAACGGTACGAGAAGCTGAAAACCACGCAAACATAGAGATAAGTAAAATTACAAAATGGGCAAAAGACAATAAAATTAAGTAATAAACAAAATTTTAAAGCCATGGGGGTTACAAGGAAGAATAGAAAACAAAGAAGCATCAATTTACTTGAACAACAAACCTCTAGAACAGGTTAACAACATCAAATACCTCAAAATCATCAAGTGCAGCAAACTGAACTTTAGGGAGCACATAATGTATACAGTAGGAAAGTGCACTAAGCTAATACATGCACTAGCCAAATCAGCAAAACTGAGCTGGGGATTAAATCACGAAGCACTCACCACCATATACAAAGGAGCCATCTTGTATCTCATGCTGTATGGCGCGCCAATATGGATAGGGGCAATGGGAAAGAAATGCAACAAAATCTTATATAGCAGAGTGCAGCGGCTCATGAATATTAAAATAGCAAAAGCTTACAGAGCGACTTCAAATGAAGCGCTTTGCATTTTGACCGAAACAACGCCGATAGAAATAAAGGCTGAAGAAGCAGCCAATTTATACCGAATTATAAGGGACAGAGAGAATCTTCAATTGGATCATAAGGTAGAGTCGACGGATTGGACACACCCGGCAGACTCAGTTAAAATTAGTGAGCAAAACGAAGGAAGTGAACACATAATTCAAATACTCACAGATGGAAGCAAGAAAGAACACGGCGTTGGATCGGGAACAGCTATAAACACACAGAACCAATTAAAACACCAAATACAACACAAACTTCATGACATGCTCAAATAATCAGGCGGAACAAATGGTAATAGTTAAAGCACCACAGGCAATAGAAACAATAACAATAAACAAAAACGTTCCAAGAAAAATAACAATACACACAGGTAGCAGGATGACCCTCGACTCCCTCAAAAACAACAACACACACACACATACATACACAAACATACATACATACATACATACATATATATATACATACATACTTACATACACACATGCATACATACATATGTACATACATACACATATATACATACACACCTTGGCACGACGTGATAACTAACTCCAGGGGTATATTACGGGAGTAGTTTATCGCTAGCAACCAACTGTATATAATTAATGAATACAGCCCAACATCGACTTTTCAGAGTAGCAGAGGTTCAAGCAATATAGATCTAACTATTTTAAACAAACAAATGCTAGCCGACATTAAAGACTGGGAGATATCAGAAGAAGAAAGTGGCTCAGATCATAACATTTTAAAATTTAACATAAACTTTGCCAACAACAAAACAAAAATAAACAATTTCCCAGGATTACGATACATAATAAAAGAACAACAGCACACAAATTTTGCAAAAACGCCTTCTACTTGATCTCTAAAAATTTCCAAATTGAGGACAACGAAGGAAACGCTAATTAAACAGACAAGGAACTAAACGCAAGGCTAATAGAACAAAAAGACATGAGGGTTTATAAAGAAGGTCGACGAAACAATATAGAAAACACGCAAGAAAACGTGTAAATACCTAAACTCACTGAACTCAACAGCAAAGGAAAGTTAGTTCCTTGGTGGACGAACACTCTCAAGATAATGAGGAAAAGGACAAACGCTCTAAGAAGACGATAACAAAGAACACTAAACAACGAAGGACTGAAGGACAGCAGAAAGAACCAATATTCCAAAGCGAAAACTACGTATCAAGGAGCAACAAGGAAAGAGAAAACTAACTCATGGAAACAATATTGTACGGCAACACCTCCGATTAACCCATGGAACGATGTGTACAATCTTGCCTCAGGCAAAACACGAAACAAGGCAACGTTAACTACGCTACAAAAACCAGATGCCTCAAAAACAGCAAAGATGACAGAAACGCTGAAGTGAATGTTAGAACAACCGATCCCAGAAGACAACGTTCAAGGTGACACAGATCACCACAAGAACATCAGGAAACTAACAGAACAACCACTGACGACAAAGAGTTTACTTAGGAAGAAGTCACGCAGATTATCGAAAGTTTCAAACCCAGGAAAGCACCAGAGCCGGACGGAATAACAAGTGAAATATTAAAAATTGTTTTCAAAAGCTTACCCAAAAGTTTAACGTCTATTTACAACGAATGTTTTGAGAAGTGGATGCTTCCCCTAAAATTGGAAAATAGCTAAGATAATTCCAATCGCCAAACTAGGCAGAGAAGATAACCGTCTAAGTATCGTCCAATTAGTTTGCTGAACATAGGAGGCAAGGTGCTAGAAAAGCTACTCTTTAAAAGAATTATGTATTATTTATAAAAAACGGACTTTTTAAACGAAAACCAATACGGATTCACGCCTCAAAAGAGCAAGATAGACGCAGCTATGGTGGCAAAGCAATTTATGGAACCTGGATTGGAGACAGGGAGAGTAGTAGTTATGGATAGCTTGGACGTAAAGAGAGCTTTCGACTCGGCCTGGTGGCCGGCCATATGAAAGGGACTGAGAGACGCCATATGCCCCCGAAATATTTACCACTTCGCATAAGACTGCCTAAAGGAGAGAAGAGCAGTTATAACAATAAACAGCACCAGCATGGAGAAGAACAGTACTAAAGGCTGCCTACAAGGTTCATGCTGCGGACGAGGATTTTGGAACTTACAATATAATCCTCTTCTCCACCTCAGTTACACAAACCACACAAAAGTAGTTGCAGTTGCAGACGACTTGATAATAATGATAAAAGCAGAATCTATAGGAGGAGTAGAAAACATTGCGAACGTTGAAATGAACAAAATCACAGCATGGGGAAAAGAGAAGAAAATTAGATTTAACGAAGGAAAATCAAAAGCAACGCTAATGACTAGAAGGCGAAAAGAACAAAAAGATGTTGATAAAGATTTGAACAACAAACCTATACCTCAAGTACACATGTTGAAATATATGGGTATAATATTTTATGGTAAACTTACATTTAACCTTTAGCCGCCGAACGTCGACTTAAGTCGACGCGCAGTGAGGGTGTTTGAATCAGGCTCACAAGCGAATGTCGACTTAAGTTGACGCGAATATGTGTCGATTTTGTAAGGACTTTGTTCACCCCTGCATGTTACAGAGATATATTTTTTCAAGTCGTTGTTTGTCTGGGAATGTCAAGGCTGCCTTGTGTGTGAGATTTCTCCACCTCCGAGAGATATGTGACCTGAACTGTATGCCTTTTTTTTTATCTCGCCTCTGCAGTAAACTATATGCCTGCATCAACAGTTCTAATTTTAGACCACAGTTCCCTTCTCTGTCTGTAGCAGAATGTAGGTCTTTTTTTCAACAGTGAAATAAGAATGACTGAGAGGTTTTCAATGGCGTAAGCACAATAACTGCAGATATCCACGATAATCGACGTTTACACCTACAGAAGGGCCCACAAGCGTGCCTGTTGTAGTTCTGGGACACTCTGTAGGGACCGTGGGTCCCTAATGTGCAACACACAGTCGTGAAGTTTAGTGAAAATGACGTGGAAACCCTTGACTAGTGGAATTTTACCCAGCATTCAAATCGTAGCGTTAGATCTCTTTTTCTCTTACCCTATAAGCTTACTTCATCTACGAAGCATCGCGTTCCTCCATCAATGCTAGCAGTTGTAAAGAACAGTCTGAGTAAACTAACTGTGCAGTACATTTTGCGATGGAGGTGAAGAAAGTAAAGCTGTATGAGCAAGCCAGAGAAAGCCCACCATTTACAAATGTGTCAAATGTGATGTGGGTCTGTGCGTGGTGCCATGTTTCGCCGATTACCACACAAAACCATATTTGTAAACTGCTCTACAACTAGCGTGTGTGTGTGTGTGTGTGTGTGTGTGCGCGCGCGCGCGCGTTGTGTGGTGACTGAAGAATGACTCAAGGTGCCACGGAACCTCTGCAGCAGCCAGAATTATGTGAGTAATAAAATTTTTACTCTACATTTTCTATACTGCACGCAATAGAGAAGCTTAAATTTATTACAAAAGTAGGTGAACATTTTTTACCAAATTGATCAATTCATAAAGACACTGCGAAATTTCATTTCCTTACATTTGGAGGAAAATTCTATAAGATATGATTTTTTTCTAGAAGTAAGCGTTGCAAATTAAAACCCCGCTCTAAAAACCTCGGCACGGTGGCACTGCACGGGGGGATTTTAATCCCGGCGGCTAATGGTTAAGGAACACATAAATTACATGGCTGATAAATGCACAAAACTGATATTTTCACTTTCTATAGCAGCGAAGCTCAACTGGGAGTTAAATCACGAAGCCCTGAAGAAAATCTACACAGAAGGAATTTTGCCCCTCTTCCTATATTGATCTCCAGTGTGGATTAAAGCCATGGAAAAAGGAAGCTACAAATCAAAGCTCGAAGGAATACCAAGACTAATAAATATGAAGATTGCAAAGGCATACCGCACGGTGACGAATGAAGCCCTCTGCATACTGACAGGACTGACCCCCATTGCCATAAAAATAGAGGAAGCAGCAGAATTCTACCAACTCACCAGAGGCAGCACAAGAGAAGAAGCGCAGATCAATCGTGACATTGGATTTAAACACTGGCAACACCTCGCAGAAACGATAACCATCCTCACAGAGGATAACGAGGAGACGAGCGCAATTAAAATATTTATCGACGGAAGTAAGACAGAAAAGGGAGTAGGCGCAGGCATAGCCATATTTGAATCAGGCCACCACACTGAAAGTCTCAAATGAAGGTTAAAAAAAGTTGCACAAACAACCAAGCTGAGCAACTAGCGATATTGAGAGCACTAAGGTAGAGGAAAACATACATACGGAAGACAAGACGGTCACGATAAACATGGACAGCCAAATAACACTGGACTCCCTTCAAAACGGCAACATCCACACATTCCTTATAGAAGAAATAGAAAGAAATTGACGGAGATGAAGAAAACAAACTGGAAGATAAAATTCCAATGGGTTAAGGCACACGTTGGGATCAGGGGAAACGAGTTAGCCGACAAACTAGCAAAGGATGCAGCGACAAACGAAGACATCAAATAAAGCCACAAGTAAGTCCCAAAAAGTGTAGTGCTGAGGAAACTCGAAGGGATAAGCGTTGAGAAGTGGCAAAGAGAATGGAAACAATCAACCAAAGGAAGAACTACGGAAGAATACTTCCCGGAAGTTACAGAAAGAGTAAAAATGAAAATAAACATTATTCAAAATTTCACAACCATAGTAACGGGGCAGGGAAAACAAAATCATATTTACACTGATTCAAAATAATAGAAACGCCAACATACCGCTGTGGCACCAGGGACCAAACAACAAATCACCTACTATTTGAATGCGAGCTGCTAAACAAAGAAAGGGACAGATTAAAATCGACGGCATCAAAGACAAACGTCTGGCCAACAAACAAAAGTGATCTAATAAGGAAACACTGTAAAGTTTTTACCAAATTTATTAACGGAATACCATTCGATAAACTTAGTGTAGTATAAAATAATTAACAAATTCGCCGGAAAGTATGTAAAAATTAGTCTAGATAATTCAAACAAAGTACATGTAATTACAACAAGTAAAGTATTATAAGGATTGTAGTATTACCACTGTAATGGAGCAAGCAATAAAATTTTCTAAAAAAATACACACACACATACATACATCAAACATACATACATACACGCATACATACACACACACACATACATACATATTCATTCCACTGATCCAGTCTCTGCATCAATTGCATCTGAATATGGAACATGTTAATAAACATCAAACAACATAAGACACACAGAAAAATACATCCACTAGATAAAAGAGTAAACGAAACAAAAACACTTTTACAGCGGTAAACCAAAGTATTACTCCAGGTCACCATGCACAATGAAACAATTAAATGAATTAGGCTTGTTCTCATGACATTTGAAATATTTCGCAGCTCCAGTTACACAACAAACACGTAACTGATATAAAAGCGTTCACTGCTAAGGCAGTCAGTCACAAAAGTAGTTTTGTACTTTATATATTGTCTCTGTCCACCTTGTATTCCAAAAATTCAATAATTGAATAAAAGGAATGAATAATAAGGTATCTGGATTTTAAATCTTTTCCTGTCATTTCTATGACTCTGCATATTGCTTGGAAGGTTATTCAAGATTTTGACCCCAGAGTATGAAACTCCTTTCTGAACACAAAATAAACTTACAACAGGTAAATATAAATTATTTTTGTTTCTGGCGTCTACACCGTGTACATACGCATTAGTGAGAGAGTCTTTTTAATTAACTACTATGAACAACACTAAAGAAAACAATACATACTGACATGCAATAGGTAAAATATTCAGCTTCTTAAATAAGCTTCTACATGAATACCTCGGTCCTACATCAGGCATTAACCTAACCACCCTTTTGTAGTTTAAATACTTGACGCGCTTGTGTTGAATTTCTCCAGATGATTATTCCATAGAGAAATAATGATTGAAACTACACAAAGTAGACCAAACACATAGTATTGGATTAAAGTGGGAATTAAGCTCCTTTTCAAGAAGCATGCACATTCAATTTAAAAAGAATTTGTTCTACATGGTTTACCAAATTCATAAAAATGTCTATATGCATACATAAAAATTTAGCACATTTACTTCATCTATTAAGTTATCCTTACTATAAATATCCAAAGGAACATGTGCTATGGTTTTAGGTGTAAATTTTATTACATTTGTTTTGTGATATCAACGCACAGAGCAGGTCATCTTGTTTTAAGAAATGTACTGTGCAGGCAGTAAGATATTCAGCAGCTCAACCTGCTGACACAAGGCTATGAAGTATGAAGAGTCTCATTGTGAAGCAGTAATATGAAGACACCTCAATGCACACAGATTGTAATCTGTTGATATAATTCTGATGCTTAAAGTGGACCACAGATATTATGAACTCACCAGTTCATCTACCACACATATTATATACTGAACAGCAACTGACAGAATCGTTGATGTATGAATGTACTATGAGAGGCACAACTAGCAAAAGTATAGGCATAGATGGCCACACTACATAACAACTAGAAGTGGAGACACAGCTGGCCACACTACATAAGTAGTACAACTGCAGACACAGGTGGCCACACTACATAACTAGGACAACTGGAGACACAGCTGGCCACACTACGTAAGTAGGAAAACTCGAGACACAGTTGGCCACACTTTAACAACTAGGACAACTGGAGACACAGCTGGCCACACTAAAACAACTAGGACAACTGGAGACACAGCTGGCCCTACTACATAACAACTAGAACTGAAGACACAGCTGACCATACTATATAACTAGAAAAAATGGAGACACATCTGGCCACACTACATAAGTAGGAAAACTTGAGACACAGCTGGCCACACTATAACAACTAGGACAACTGGAGACACAGCTGGCCACACTAAAACAACTAGGACAACTGGAGACACAGCTGGCCCTACTACATAACAACTATAATTGAAGACACAGCTGGCCATACTATATAACAAGAAAAAATGGAGACACACCTGGCCACACTACATAAGTAGGAAAACTCGAGACACAGCTGGCCTCACTATAAGAACTATGACAACTGCAGACACAGCTGGAAACAGTATATCAGTAGGACAACTGGAGACACAGCTGGCCACACTATAACAACTACGACAACTGCAGACTAAGCCGGATATATTATATCAGTAGGACACCTGGAGAGACAGATGGCCACACCATATCAGTAGAAAAATTGGACACACACCTGGCCACACTATAAGAACTAGGACAACTGCAGATACAGCTGGCCATACTATATCTTTAGCACAGCTCGAGACGCAGCTGGCCACACTATAACAACTAGGACAACTGCAGACACAGCTGGAAACTCTATATCAATAGGACAATTGGAGACACAGCTGGCCACACTATAACAACTACGACAACTGCAGACTCAGCCGGTCATATTATATCAGTAGGACACCTGGAGAGACAGCTGGCCGCACCATATCAGTAGAAAAATTGGACACACACCTGGCCACACTATAACAACTAGGACAACTGCAGACACATCTGGCCATACTATATCAGTAGGACAACTGGAGACACAGCTGGCTACACTATATCGTTAGCACACCTCGAGACACAGCTGGCCACACTATAACAACTAAGACAACTGCAGACACATCTGGCCACACTATAACAACTAGGACAACTGCAGACACAACTGGCCATACTATATCAGTAGGACGATTGGAAACACAGCTGGGCACACTATATCAGTAGCAAAGCTCGAGACACAGCTGGCCACACTATAACAACTACGACAACTGCAGACACAGCTGGCCAAACTATATCAGTAGCAAAGCTCAAGACACAGCTGGCCACACTAAAAAAAATAGGACAACTGCAGACACAGCTGGCCAACTATACCAAGTTCAGCTCACCTTTGCTAGCCCACAGCTGGAACGTTGCATTGTAGTAAGTCAGGCCATCAATTTCTCCTTCATTCAGACTTTTGTTGCAGACAGGGAGATCGTCTGTGTATATGGTCTTGCATTCTGCAAAGAGATGGTATTGAAAATGCATAATATTCTATCAATGCAGCAACATGGACCTGGTAATTAAATTTCAGCCTGTTATAGTGGATGTTTGGGTGCAAACCCAGGGCTCTTCATGTGGGATCTTTGATAGAAACAGTGGAACTGGAACAGTTTTTTTTTCTGAGTATTTTGTTTCCGTTATCAGCACTTTCCAACCAACAAGCCCTACTCACTTATTCATTAATGATGCTATACAATCTTATTAACTAAGGGTGCAGTGAAATAATGAAAGTACAAACACACACACAAACACATACTGCATGTAAGGTACTGCACATTAGGCCTGTGAACATACATGTACTGCAATTAACTTACTGCACATTAGGCCTGTGGTCACACATATACAATTGAATTGCAATGACTTGAATTTATTGACATTCTGTGAATCCAGAACAGGCCAAATCCTTGGATACAAAACATGTCCAGAGAAATATTACATACATACATACACACACACACACACACACACACACACACTATAATATCTGGTACAATATAAATTGTTAAGTTTAATTTGTCATTCTTTGTGTACAATAATGTATTCTTCTATGGAGTAGAAAGAGTGAGCATATAAATAATTATTTAAGGCTGATTTAAATTGTTTGGGTTATTACTTAAATTTTTTGTACTTTGCAGGAGAGTGTTAAACACTTTTATTTCACTTCAACAGACTCTTTTTTCATACAGCAATAAATCTGATGAAGATTGGTAAATGTTACTTTTTTGTCTAGCATTTAGGTGAAGGACATCATAATTTAATTTGAAATAATTTGTGTTGTTAACCACAAATAAGACAAGTGACAGTACATGCTGCAACTGGAAGTGGCAGAATTTTTAGATTCTTAAATAAATCTCTCAACAGGTCTCTACTTCAGTATCCTGTAGCAATTCTAATTACATTCTTTTGTATTTTAAAAAGTTCTCTACCATGTGATTGGTTCCCTCAAAATATTAATCCGTATTTCATAATGGAATGAAAATAGGAATAGTGTTTCCTGTGACATAGAGGGCTTAACTGATCTCACTGCATAGTAAACCTTCACGTGTGTGTGTGTGTGTGTGTGTGTGTATGTGTGTGTGTGTGTGTGTTTTGTGTTTGTGTGAGTGTGTGTGTGGGTGTTTCGCTGGTGGGTGTGTGTGTGGGTGTGTGTGTTGTTTGTGTGTGTGTGTGTGTGTGTGTGTGTGTGTGTGTGTGTAATTTGTTCAC
>Ga0123354_10017688_pt1:5000-11170 | contig 11170 bp, 8 predicted proteins | sample TergutLab28metaG_2_FD_97872 | JGI IMG/M metagenome (GOLD analysis project Ga0123354, IMG submission 97872) | Labiotermes labralis P4 segment gut microbial communities from Petit-Saut dam, French Guiana - Lab288 P4 | ecosystem: Host-associated > Arthropoda: Insects > Digestive system >... | reverse complement strand
AGGTACAGTGTGTGGACCCGCAAGAAGACCACACTTTTCTCTGGCCATTATCTCCGTAACCGTTCAACTTTGGATATAGGTGTTTTGGGTTATATCGGTATACATTAACATAAGGAACACCCTCTCGATATCTGGCACATTCCTCCTGGGACACCCTGTATATATATATATATGTATATGTATATATATATATATATATAACGTAGACAATATTTTAGCAACATAAACTCGATTATGGCAGTTTTCATTACTTACCAAGTCACAATATCAGTTTTACGACCATGCAGTTTTTCGAAACGACAGAATGAGGAAATATAACACATCGAGAAGGTCGCATTTTTAACTTGAGAAAAGGCTGGCAGGAAATTCCAGACAGTTCATAACGTCTTGAAGGGAAAACGACGAATTTTAAAGCGGAGTTCTTATTTTTATCACAGTACAGCCGAAAGTGCTAATAAAATTTTCATGCGAATTTCGGCGGTGGAAATCTTATTGTTCAGTGTCGAGTGACACACTGTGTGCCTATTTGGGAGCAATCTCATCTGAGACTAAAGTTCGTCAAATCGATATTCAATTTCCGTCCCAAAAATATACACAGGAAGTTCGACCATGTTTATTAACTCCCTGCTACTTTCTTTAATGTGAATCAGAAATGGCATTGTGCCCGAATATTTCTCCTTGCTGCAGATTATTTGCACTAGGTTTGCTTTTTATGGTAAAAATGATTCTTTTTGGATATGGGAATGTACTGAATAATGGGCGAAGGTTTATCTGATTAAACACCTCCAGACATATATATTGTTTGGTTCTTAAAATGCCACTGTTTTTTATTCTAATATGATCAATAAGGAACCGACTTCATAAAATTTGTCCGGAAACGTGGATCGCAGATACTAACAGTAAATTTGTTTGCTTGACCTTTTATTTTACAATTAGAATAAGATGATGATTTCTATTCAGATTAGTAATCATGAGCAATCATTCCGGTCTAAGACGTAAATTTAAATCTTAAAACTTTAAGTCATATTTTCTATGAAAATGGGTAGTAGTATTTTGCATGATATTCCTTCCGTGACTTAGTTCAGAGCAACGACCTTCACGTGCTGTATTTCTGGATAATTTAGGCACGAATCTCTTCATTTGTCGTGAGGCACACTCCTGTGTTTTTTCACAACAGTCCAATTAATTCTAACCGGATGCCCAGAACTCCACAAATAACCCAATTTTGGGGCAAGTTCTTTGGGGTAAGGAAGGCTGAACCTTTTCAATGGTCATCATATCGAACCTTGGGTTCGAGGCTGAGTGATTGCCAGGCAGTCAGTTTTTCTTAGAAAGGTTACAAAATATCGATGTAGGCAGAGAACAGAACCCACTCTTTTAAAACCTCTTTACGAGTTTGGAAGCTTCAAACTGTCGAAGGTAACCTCGAAAGTTTGTCCAGCAGGACCGCTGAATTACCTCAGCTGGACAAATTCTGCCGGTCACAGTGGCAGCGCGGTCTAAGGCGTAGGTCTGCGGCCGCTCACTTGCTGAGATTATGGGTTAGAATCCCACCGGGGGCATGGATATTTGTCTGTTGTGAATGTTGTGCCTTGTCAGGTAGAGGTCACTGCGACGAGCTGATCACTTGTCCAGAGGAGTCCTACCGATTGTGGTGCGACATTTTGTGTGATCTAGAATCCACGTGAATGCGGACGCCCTGGCCCACTGGGGGCTGTCGCTCCAAAAACAAAAACACGAACACAAAGTTTGGTGTCAATCACTAGGCCTAATTGTGGCAACACCTTATAGGTCCGCTTGGTAGTATGAGGAAGTTTATACTTGCCGCCTCATAACGTGCAGACGGAGTCCAAACATAGTAGCAGTAGGCATCATCTTAATTTAAGGTAATCATTCTTTAATTTATGAACTAATAAACTAATTCCAAGGAAAAAATCCTTCCTCAGCAAGTCATAAAATGGAACCTGGACGTTCATTACCGCATTCACGAGCGCCCGTTACATGTCTAAACCCTGAGCCAGATCAGTCCAGTCCATGCCCACCATCCCACAACTTGAACATTCGTTTTTATTATATCCTCCCAACTACGCTTGAGTTTTCCAAGTGGTCACTTTCACTCAGGTTCCCCCACCATAATCCTGTATTTACCTCTCCTCTCCCGCATACGTGCCACATGCCCCGCCCATCTCATTCTTCTTAATTTGTTCAACCGAATAATATTTGATGAAGAATACAGATCACAAGGATCCTCGGCAAGACGTCTTCTCCAATCCCGTGTTATTTCATTCCTCTTAGGGCCAAATATCCTCTTAAACATCATATTTTCGAAAACTCTCGGCCTAATCCCACCCTTAATGTGAAACACCAAGTTTGAAACCCATACAAAACAACAGGCAGAACTGTAATTCTGTATATTTTTAGAGTGCAAGGGTTCGAAATTGAAGTTACAACGAAACGTACAGTTACTCGGATATGACAGACAGACACACGGCCAACGCCATCCGCCCTTAGAGCTATTTATGCCATATACAAATATTTTAATGTGATCCATCCCCCTGTACTGTTGATCAAATACGAAAGAGGAAGTTCGGTGTGCGCAGCGCTATGTACTGATGTCTATCACGATGAATAAACCAATGTTTGCTGTAACACTGACCTTCAAATAGGTACGTAAACACGAAGACAATTGATCTTATACCCACATAAATACATTATTACTTCAAAACTGACAATGTGAAGGAGATACAACCGCAATAACTATAGAAGTTTCTTGGAGTTTTTTATCATCAAAGTTTCAGACGCACAGTTTGCATCAACTGTAGTTTTTTGTAGCTTACCAGAATATAATCAACATTCAGTGACATGTTCTCGGGCAGACATCCGCATCGAGATCTTAAGGTTTACCGACGTTTCAGTGCCCGAAAGGTCGGTAAAACTGCGCATCTTGACGTGGATGTCTGCCCGAGAATATTTCGTTGAATTCTTCAGCCGCGAGAGCTTCGATACTTATATATTGTATTGTATAATCAACGTGTCCACCATATATCGACTTACAAACTACCCATGCTTTTTAAAATATTTCTTCAAAACAGCATCTGTAAAAAATTTTAATTATTACCCCTACGCTATATTTTTGTAAATAGTTTTTGCACATTTTATTATTAATGTTTAACAAAAGATGTCTTTCGTAATTGGAGTTATGAGATACAATAATATAAACAACCAACTAGATGCAAAAATAACGTATTTGATTGATAATTACAATCGGCTCAACATGTTTCGGGCGATAATTTCGCCCATCCTTAGGACCACTAGACTGTGTTTACAGCTTGTGGTATAATGCCTGCAGGCAGCGTCGTCGGTGCATTATACCACAAGCTGTAAACAGTCTAGTGGTCCTAAGGATGGGCGAAATTATCGCCCGAAACATGTTGAGCTGATTGTAATTATCAATCAAATTTGTTATTGTTGCATCTAGTTGACTGTTTATATTATTGTATCAAGGATGTACGGTCACAGAAACATCAAATCTGAAGCTACAAGGTTTTATTTAATGGTCATTAAAAAAACAAGACTTGATGATGGCTTGTAAAAAGAAGGAACTTGTTCCCTAATCGACTTCTACATGGTATTGTGTAAAAATATATAATGAGAAATACATATATTTTTACAAATATATTGTTACATGCATAATAAATAGAATGATTATGACACTGAATATATCATTGTACACATCAACCCATGGAAAAAGTTGAAATTAAAATTATAAGGCTTCTACTGCATATTAATACAGTGGATACTTTGAACAGTTTCACCGAACGTAGGGATACACGAGCCAGCTCATACAAGGCCAATCTTCCGATTACTGCATAATCATATCAACGGTAGAAAGTGAGACACTTCTAGTTGCCTAGTGTGTTTCGTCCAGGGCAGTTCAACGCGAGCGAGGAATGTTGTGTAAAAAATAATTTTTCATTTTGGATAATCATGCCTATAGGCGTCTTGGAAAAAATGAGCGCCTGTGTTTAGTAGAGAATTTACCCGCGCCAACCATTACACGTGAAAGAATAATGTACGGAATAGTGGGGAAATTTCTAACGACATGTTTTAGTGCTGAGAAAAACGAAATATACTTGAAAGTTACATTTTAGACCTAATGGAAGACGACTGGACATTACAAGCTCTCCAACGCAGACAACCACCTGAGAATTACAGCCGGAGAATAACTCTTCCCTCTAGACGGGAAAGCAGGAAGCCGATGTTGCTGTGGTTTCAGGACTCGGTAGTCACTGTTTGTTTATACGGGAACTTTTTTCCCCTGCATGAGTCATGGTTTGCAACAAATGGGAATGTAAACAGATAGAATAACGGATACTGGTGGCGGTTGCCATGCACTTCACGAAGTTCCTTTGCATGACCACCAAGTCGGTATTCGTGAGAAGTGAATGCACGCAAAATCACAGGGTCAGTGATTTGAGAAGGAACTACAAATAATTTGCTGAACATGCTTCAAAGATCTCCAGATCTGAATCAGTTTAACTACTTTTTACCTTGGATATCCTTGTCTGTTAATATAATGTTAAGAATTAGCACTTTATTATAATCAAAACGACTACTTATTGGTATAACTAACAGATCACAGCATAATTATAAAATAAAAAACAAAGAAATGCACATTTCCTAAGTTAATATTTTAATTTTTAATTTTTTTTATGTCTTCTAACTGTTTCGAACCCAAGGGTTCATCTTCAGGAAGAGGGTTTATATACAGTTATGTTATGGTAAGTTTTACATGCGGCAGTGTAAGGAGTTTAGTAGGTAGAAGAGTGTGGTCTATATTACTATGTTATTACTTTATTATATTACATTGCAGGGTACAAAAACGTAAAAAGATAAATTTATAGTGCAAGATGTTTCGACCAAAATTAGGCCATCTTCAGACCAATTCATAACAAAAAAATAAATTAAATTGCTTATCAATATGCAAATTAATTTATTTTTAATTTTTGTTCAAGGCCTGAAATGACGTAAACTTGGTCGAGACACGTTGTCTTTTAATCTGATCTGCTAACAATAGCAATAAATAGTCGTGCTGATGGCAGATACTGCTGTCTGCTTGTTAGCAAGCAGACAGCAGTATCTGTTTGACAAATGCCTGTTGCTGTATGTACAGTCTTTAACTCCTGATGATGAACGGAAAGACCGTCCGAAACATGTAGAGTGTCGCTCCAAAATAAAATAAATTTTATACATTGGTGCATCTAGTTGGTTTAACTATAGAAATAATATTACAAAGCACGGCCCTATGAACGTCAAATTACCAATGATTCAAGAGAACAGCTCCATCGTGTGTCGAGAAATGTTATCAGAAGTTTCGAGGTTTTGCTCAGATTTGTAGGTCAGCAATACGAAGCTCTTGTATGACAAAAGCTAAGTATAACTTCAAAAAAATGTGGACTCTAAATTCCCAGCGGAGGCCTTCTTCATAGACGATAGAGCTGTCACAGCAGTGACCATTCCGTGGGCAAGTTAGAAATGTACTCTGCATTTCCAACTTTGCTTCATTTAATACAACCCTGAAACGACACCAACAAAGCAAATTTACAACTCCACCAGCACCAAATTTAATCAAAGAATCTCTACGGAAAATGTCTGTAGGCCCAATCCACAGCTGCATTATTTGCAATTTTGGTTTTATCCAACACCAAATTGCAAGAGGCTACATCTGAGAAACGAAATACTGTGATTCCATCGTGTAAACTTGCAACTTATTTTTGCCCTTTTCGCTAATGAGTGTCGCCTATTAACACTATCACAGAATCATGGAAAGCCATGCTGTGTTAATATAGCAGTGATTAACAGACAGAACCTCTCACGCAAAAATAAGGCGTTACGCGGAGTTAGCGCTGTTCCTATTGCAGTGTAAATTTAATTGATTAATCTTAGTAATTAACCAACTTAATGAACAAAATCTTGTTTTATAACAAGTTTATTTTATGCCTATATATGTTTCGAGCACCATGTGCTCATCATCAGGTCAAAATTGTATTATACAGCATCTGGTATCATCACACCTGTAGGTGGCCGTCCGGTGTACAGGTTGAGAGAGGACTGCAGTCCTCCCTCAACCTGTACACCGGACGGCCACCTACAGGTGCGATGATACCAGA
>Ga0123354_10017687_pt1 | contig 11171 bp, 8 predicted proteins | sample TergutLab28metaG_2_FD_97872 | JGI IMG/M metagenome (GOLD analysis project Ga0123354, IMG submission 97872) | Labiotermes labralis P4 segment gut microbial communities from Petit-Saut dam, French Guiana - Lab288 P4 | ecosystem: Host-associated > Arthropoda: Insects > Digestive system > Gut ... | reverse complement strand
CTCCACCTCCATCACCACCTCCACCACCATCACCACCACCACCACCACCACCACCACCACCACCACTCAACCACATCCGTGCTTGTTAGATTTTCCCGTAAATTACTTCAAAACCTTAGATACACTAACGAAACTAACAAATGCGTATAGACGTTAGGAGTATGTTACATGTTATAGAGATAGTATGCCTTCTAGATGTTTCAGTCAATCATGTGGCCATCCTTAGGTAGGTGCGTTACAAAGGATATATTAAAAAATTTTAAACCAGTGCACACATGTAAGATACTAAGTTTTAAAATAAAGGATTTAAATTATTTATTAAAATATGAGGTACAGATAAAATTTTTGTGATATTCTTGTAAAAAAATCGAGTTTTTGCTTTGTTCTGTAAGTTGTGACTGCCTTCTTGGTGTTACAACATTCTTGATTGTGAACATCAATGGTGATCTCTTATATAACTGGGCGTTAGGTGGTTAAACGGGCACATTTTGTTAGACCAAATGGCGCCATTGGTTTTGTACACTTTCTCCTTCGTGTTCACATAGGCGTGCGTAACTTCTGCCTGTTGGGCATTAATCAATTTCCAAACGTCTTATCTGTGTCATCGATCCAGGTTGCGATGTCACATTGGCACGTCTTTTACGTACGGGTCTATCAAAGTAACAAACGCTGTGAGTATCGAGAAGCTGAGAGTCACTTAGCTGCTCTCGATATCTGCCACCAGTCGTGCAGCCTAGAAGTTTGACCATGTTCACGTGACTCCGCAAACTACCATGCTACTGTGTATAATTTTTATACCATGTATTCACGTGAAGACGTTATGGAAGCTGCTGAAAGTCACGGTGGTTGGTGTCGCTTAATATGTGACGTCATGTAATTTCGTGTAAGTTTACCGAAGTTTCAGAGAATCCTGGTGCCTTCGTCATGATGGTAATCGAATAATTCATTTGCAGCAAATCGGCCGAAACCGCATGACGCCTCTACCAGACGACATAATGTAACATGTCAGTAGACGTCAGTCTCGTACTGGCGTGGGCTGTGTGCGGTATTCCCTGTCTTTCTTTCGTTTCTTCTGTCAGTTCAAATTTAACGAAATGCTACACTGCGTTAGCACTGACATTGAACTCCGGATCTCTGTGTTCTAGCGGTAAGCGGAGAAGTACAGGAATTTCAGTAGTGAGAAATATCCGGCTGCTTGTTCAGAAGAGTCGTCCAAAGTGACCAGTACTCCGTGTATGAGGATTGCATATTGAAAGTGTTTTGTGTAGGAATGATCAGCTTTAATATTCTGCCATGAGTATTGTCTTGGACATTCTTGGATTTTAGAGGCATCTTACGGCAAATAATATGAGTGGCTGCAATTTCAGTGTTCGCTATGACCCGCAAGAATGTTAATAATATGAGGGGAACAAGGTGCAGGATGAATAGTTCACATTTTTCTCGTCCTCGCTGGATAATTTTGTGGAGCTATTGGATGAGTGGTCTCTAGTGCCACCAACTTGTGTTAAAGAGTTGCAGTGAATTGTTGGGGAAGGGGTTAGGATAAGGGGGTTTGGGAAAATGGGAGTGATGCAGTAACTAAATCAGGTGATTCCCATGCGTCCCGACGCTTCTAACAGGCGCGTCGCGTCGTTACCGACTACTTAGGAGAGGGAGCAGCGGCAGACGATGCGTGGAGGAAAGGGAAATGGTAAATACGGAACGAGAGCCATAGTAATGAGATAAAAATGAAGCGGTGAAAAGGAAATTTTAAGAATATGAAAGGCAGGTTGGGAGTTTTCGTGCATATAAAAGGGAATGATGTTTGGGGTTGAGATTACAAGACGTGAAGGCAAGGTCATCGCACCAAGGGAGGAGATACGTTTTCGAAAGACAATGATGGTAAGGACATTGTTTCTAGTCGAGTTATGCCTTACAGAATTTGAAACATTTTACTGAAAGGTTAGCATTGTTTCTTTAATTACACTTTCTTAGTTTCTGGTGTTGACACATAATGGCATTCCCAAATTCACACAGGCTTATCCTGGCGGTATTGAAGTAATAATGACACTCCAAACCAAAACAATAAAACTGTTATATCCGTCGAACATATATTTTGTAGGCATAAACCTTGCTACAATTTGCGGCTTCCAACTATCCATGAACAGGCAGTGTGTAAGAAAGTACAAAGTTAAAACTATACATTTGGTGTTTGTGTGACCGTGCATCCCTGGTACAGTAGTATAACTGTCCCACCTCAACCTTGTCACCGGCAGGCAGCTTCTTCGGTGCATTATACCACAAGCTGTAAACGCAGTCTAGTGCTCCTGAGGATGGGCGAAATCATCGCCCGAAACATGTTGAGCTGATTCATATTACTAATAAATAGTCATTATTGCGTCTAGTTGTTTGTTTATACTATTGTATTAAAACTATACAACTGCAGTAGATGGTCAGTCAAGGTTGAGGCCTTAATCTTGTTACAGAAATATATATTTGTGTAATATCAGTTATAAAAATATAATAATATAAAACCCAAACAACAAGAGCATTTTACTTTTGTTTTTAACATAATTAAGTAGTTGCAAAACGTTTACACACAGCTTAACTTTTCATTTGTACCACAGAGGTATATTACAAAGCATTTTGTACACGAGTTGACTGTTCATTCCCACCACTGTTCTGCCTTCCATCCTTCAGTATACACTGTTGGCTCTGGACGCACATTTCACCTTTCTTGCCTGAAGTGTACGCCACATAACACCCCAGAAGACTTGAATCGTCATGTGCTGTCCCTTTATCAAGAGAATACATTTGACCTGCACAGCGTGGGTAGAGGTCCTTCACATACTCGAAAGGACGGTAGAGGGGGTAAACGTAAACACATGGTTGGCTTTTCCCAGCGGAAACCACTGCCAGGGTCAACTGAAAACTCCACAGTCAATCCCAGTAGTTTGCTGTTCTTATCTTCTGGTGTCTGAGTGCAGATCAACAGCGAAGCGTTGGAAGGGTAGTAGTACCCCAAAACTGTTTCAGGAACTTGTTTCATTTCCGTTCGACGAGGTAACCAGTTGACGGATTCGCATATAATGATTCTGAGTATGCTGTAATAAGACTGTCATGAAGTCTTATTAAAGGAAAGTGATATGGGTACGTCTGGCTTTGACTGGGTGGTTGCTATGTTCCGTTGCTTCGTGATTGCGAATAGAGACAGAAACACAGATTTTGCGAAAAATCATGTTCATTAAAATTGTTAGCACATAGTAATATTGACATATTACCGTCAAACACAACAGACTTTTAATAATATTATCAATAAATGCTACATGTTTTGGTCGTTAAGGACCATCATCGGACCCTAGAATACATGATTTAAGCATAAGTAAATATGCATTATATGTTTTACTTGTCTGTATCAAGTATTTTAGTGCCTGATGATGGTCCTTAAGGACCGAAACGTGTAGCGTTTATTGATGATGTTAGTAAAGCAGTCCCATTACAGGCCTTCAGTGGCCCAGAGGGTTCCAGGAAGTTAAGGTTCCCAGATTTCGTGACAACGGCACAGGATGGTGGTAAGGTTGTCAACCTTACGCACCGGCCGCCTTTACCCCCAGGAAATACTCCTGGTACTAATTTCTGTTAGAGGCTGAGTCGACCCTAGGACCAAAGTGCGATCAGAAGGATTTTATTGACGGTAATGTGTATGCCAGTATTAATACGTCACAGCACAGCGGGCTGGATTCCATTAAAATTGCCAGCTGTGGCCTTGACCGGCCTACCGGCTTTCGTAAGGGGTTTTATTCGGGCCCTATAAGGTGACGGGACAGCACCATCAATTAAGTAAGCCACTGCCACTTCGCTTCCGGTTCCATTGCAGAGCCGGTGGTTCATCTCGTTTATTACTAGTGATTTTTATGTTTGCTCCAGCTTCTTCAGCTACGGGTAGTGCAGACGTCCACATATTTTTCAAAATTTAGGAACCACCTCTTAATTCTAGGCATCGGTATGGCTATATGCAGCAAGTTCCATACAGACGACCCACAAATATTGGGCGCCACCATACAAATTTAGTCGCCAGGGCGATTAGGCCTTCGAAAGTTGGTGACACGTGGGATAGTGTATTGATGACTCAGGAAATTCTCTGGCGCTTAGTTGAAAATTTAAACTTAAGTATCGGTCTTCATATTTCGCCTCGTCGCCCTTTGCCTGTCGCGAGGCAAAACGATTTATTTCGATTGATAACCAGCAATCGGTGTCTGTTTATTGCCTCCATTTTATGTAGTCTCTTTTCAAATATAAATGTTTTTGGAATAGTGTGTGTGTAAATGTTATCATCATTGCTTCTTTGAAGAACGTACAGAATGCATTGTTATTGTAATTGTCACGTACATATCTTCTAATGACAGCAGCACCTAAACCCTAAGGAGCAGAAATATGCAGATACCACACGGCCGTCTCTAAAATATCATTAGGTCCGTAGCGGTGGTTATGGTTAACCATATACTCTGCTATGGTCGCTCTGTTAATGCCAGTCCCCTAGCTTTTAATATGTGGCAGGGAAACAAAACCCAAATTACAGAAACTTAGCGTGGTGTAAGGATGGGATGAGCCCATAATGCTTGCGCTAATAAACAAGTATTAACCCGAAGAGTAAAGAAAAGAAACAAAACAACGACAGCCAGTTGCACGCCGTTGAGCCGAACTGCCAAACTGTCTTTCTGCACTTTTCGGTGCTTTCATGAGGTACAATGCCTTAAAATTCTATCCGACCTGTTCTGAAATTATAAAAAATACGGGACCCAATATTCCGTTTGGCGAAAGTGTTTGGGGAGGGAGACGAGTGAGTGCGTGATAGCAACGTACGTCAAGTGGTATGAATTGATGTTTTCTTAACATTTCTGTCCTTCCGGCCCCATGAATATAAGAGTAATTTGTCTATACTGAAACATGGTACATGTCCATACGCTCGGTTGCTTACATTTGACGTGACGAGTAGGGAACTACATTCACGCAGTGCAAGCTACGGACTGAACTACCGAGGAATGGATGTGTCGAATCCCGGAGGGTGTAAAATATCACGTTTCCACAGCCTCCTGACCGGCTGTGGAATCTAGATATTGTCCACTGGGTACCGGGGGTTCTTTCCCCAGGAGTAAAGCGGCTGGTTCAGGTAGCTGGCCACTCACCACCATCTAATGCCGAGCTGAAGAATGAGTGGAACCATGCCTCCATTTCTCCGTATGTCTGAATGACATGCATGCGGTCTGCTTTACTGTTCTTGATTGTACTTACATCTCTGTTGTTAAATGACTAGCAATTACCCAGCAGGAAATGAGACTCTGAAACAGACAGGGCTGGGGGATCACTCCTCCCTGTTCATTACACCTTGCATGTTACCAGTTAAATGCTGTAGACACTGGTGGACAGAAGTATTTATACATATTAGTCGATGGTTTGTAGTAGGAGTGTACAGTCCCTGAAGTAGGCGGGACATGCAAAAGATCATGTAAAGTTTTTGGCAGTGGCCGATTAATTATATCAAAGAGTCACTTTGGAATGTGAGGAGGTTATATTTTAATAACTGTTACACTTACTGAAAACAGACTAATGATACAGAAGTTAATTGAGAAGACATTTATGTTATTAAATTTTCACATACAGTGTATTGTAACAAAACAGATGTGGAACAGATGAGCGATTTCATCCCTTGTGTATGGAAAACTTTGGATTTGGCTTTCGAGTTCTGAGTTGCTACCTTCCCAGTACCCCCATTCATGGTGGCACTTTTAATGTAATTCTGCAGTAAAAGTTATGAGGCATGAAGCCTTGAATCCGGCACCCAGAGACTGTTGTGGAGCATGTCAAGAAAGGTGTTGTGAGACTTTGCTGAAAATTTTAAACAGCTTTATTCCAACTGTTGATAGGCTGAGTTCTCCTTCATGTCGGACTAAACATTTCTAGCAGTTGTGGTCCCACGAAAGAGAAATACATATTGTGTGAAGCTGCTAGTAGTCTTTGATTGTGGATTTAGTAAGGGAGTAGTGCAGTTTTGTGGTGAATGAGTCAAAAGAGTTATCTGGTGAAAGAAGATTAATGAATGATTATAAATTGATTGTGATATTTTTAATTTAACTAAAATATTGTTTATGTTTTAATATTGAATTTTTCCTATGAAATAATTGTAGAATCATTACCCAACTTACAGATATTAAACGAGTCACTTAATTCTACTATAGGAGTGTTCACATAGCCAAATAGGCTGAGTAATTTAAATTTTATAAATACATTATACATGACATCACAGTTTTATGAAATGCCTGAGGAATGGGAAACATTACTCATTCTGTCTTGTTCACAGGCGCAGGAAGAAGCAACAGCGTCAGTTAGAACCTGGCCAGCGTAAGATCCGGGGTGTTTCAGGTGCAGGTGACCCAGATGATGATCCAATACCAGGGAAGAGTCGACCCTGGTTGTGGCGTGTTATGAGGGCTGCATTGCCGTTCCAAATGGCCATTGTCGCATTGTTCTGTGTTGCATGCCTGCTGGAGCCTCATTGTTGTGATGCTATCAACAACTTGAACCTGTCCCTGACACCACAGCTTCGCTATGTGCGCGGCCCTCCTCCGGTATGAACGGTGAACAGGTGCATCATTTTAGCATCTGTGATATTACTAACAGTGTCATGACCAGAGTGTGAGGTAAAATTGTCAGATAGCTGCCACAAGAAAGTGAATCAAAATTCCATTGCTGACATACATTGAATTCGGCATTGGTGTTATTCTGATACAGGCATCAGATGCTAAATTTGTTTCACAGAATGGAAAATACCTGGTAGACTGTATATTTTGGTGTTTTTTAAGATGACATATTTCGTTCATTTTTTGAACCTAAAACTAGTTCCTGCTTCCATATATGGATATTCTGACTGACATGAAATGGGTGGTCTGATCACGAAGTAAATCTAGTACAAGTATTTTTTTAAGAGAATTATTGTCCTTCGTAGTTGTGAATGTTTTTTATGCAGTGTTTGAATTCTGGCATGGTCATTCACAGCTTTGTACACATCATGTCAAGTCTTTTCATTTTCACATAAATGGGTGTTGTAATAGAACAAAAATATTTCTTCAAAATTTTGTAACTCATTAGGAAGAAGGGCCGAAGATTTTGCTGATTTACTTCCAACATTGTATTTCATCTAGCATTGTTCGAAATTCTAATGCACTGTTTAAAAAGTATGCCATGAACTGCCCCTTTGCTAGCTGTCCAGCGGATCTGCCATGACTCAGAACAAGTACTGGGGGTGATTTAATAAGTAGCATAACCGTGACGTACATTTAAAAATCAGTCAGTATTGACTGGTGTGACTTTGTAACTGATAAATAATTGTTGTATTTAATAATTACAATTAATAATATTACACTCAAAATTGTATGTTTATTACCGTTTATTTATTGATCTCATTAGGTAAAACAATTTTGTGTTTAACCACCCTACTGATGGATCATTTTAGGGCAGTTGAATTGTCCATTGTGTTGAACCTTATTTATGATTGTGATATTAAAATACACTTTCATATTCAGGCTACTGTTTGGATATTCTTGTGAACCATACAGACACATCCTTATTTAATAATACAGGAATGTAACACACACACACACACACACACTCTGAAAATACATAGTCTGCAATACAACCAAATATATACCATATTTCTTCCTTACAAGTTTTGTGCAGCTTTTGGCCATATTGTCACTACTGTGGTGTGATGAAGTAGTTTTGTCCTTGTTCTTTATTGTGGAGAAAAGGTAGTATTTGGAGTAAAAGTAATCCTTCATTCCATTTTTTTGCAGAGTGATACCATGTCAAAATAATTCTCATTTAAACGTCTAATGATGGGAGACATTTTCATACCACTCTTTTAACAATATGATGTTCACAACTGGAATGAAATAAGAAACAAGCACTGCCATTGATGGTGAGAGCATATTGTGAAGTATTCTTATCAGATTCCTTTTCAGGTGTTGTAGTTTATGAGTGGGGGAGAAACTGCTGATAATGGGTTGAGAGTCAAGAGATATGATTAATCAGAGTTTATGTGTAATGAATTTTATGAATTGTGTTCATACAGAAAGTATGATAAATATTAATGATAAAGAATAATTATTTAATCGGATGTTAATGTAGTTTTATTTTGTACATAATTGTAAATTGTGGAACCATGTATATGTTAAATGAAATTCATGTTGTAACATACTTGTGAAAAACACTATAATTTTGTTTGATTAATGGTATGTAAACTTTAAGTCAGTGGGTTGAGTTCTGATTAAGGAATTGCTCAAAGACGATCATTATAATAGTGCAGATGAACTGCCTTTGCAAATGTCAAACAATATTCAGATCTTTGGTTGGTCCATTTCTCTTGAAGATGTAAGCATAAAGGAAATCAGTAGTGGCTTTTAGTTAACTGCAGGTAATGATTGTGTAGATAAAGAAATGTTTTGGATGATGAAGAGCCACTCTAATGGCCTGAGAGTCAAGAGACTTGATTAATCAAAGATTATATGTATTGAATTCTATGAATTTTGTTCATGCAGATTGTATGATAAATATTAATGATACAGAATAGTTACTGAATCAGGTGTTAATGTAATTTTATTTTGTACATACGTGTCAATGGCAGAACCATGTGTCTAGATTAAATGAAGTCCATGTTATAATGTACTTGTGAAAAACACTTTTATTTTGTTAGATTAAGTCAATAGTTTGAGTTCTAATTAAGGAATTGCTCAAACATGATAATCATTATAGTGCAAATGAGCTGCCTTTGGAATTACCAGTGTTCAGATCTTTGGTTAGTCCATTTCTCTTGAAGATGTATATGTAAAGGAAATCAGTAGTGACTTTTAGTTCACTACAAGTATAAAATGTGTAGATCATGGAACATGTTTGAATTAGTCACCAATGTATGTAACAACATGTGCATTTCCTTCAGCTCACTTGTGATGCAGTCTTTGATATAACCATTGCATTCTCAGAGATATGAGATGAATATAAATCAAAGTTGTGGATAGGTTGAGCTGAAGAGAAGAGCCTGCAGCACTGATTATGACAGAATGCATGCATAATTCACTGCACTTCTAATACAATGTGTACTGAAGAACAGTGAAATTATTGTATGCCCATTGATACTATGTACAGGATTATGACATATTTTCTTGTATTGCACTTCCTACATGTACCTGTAGAGAAGATTTGTCACAGATTGCTGTGAAAGGTTGAGAGTGTAAATTTTGCTGTTCTCTCTCATAGATATTTTTCCCCCCAAGATGAGGTAAAGACGATATTCTAGACAGAAATATTGTCTGAAGGAACATTCCCATAGTTCTCCTCCATGCAGGTAGGTAGAGCCTTTGAGGCTATGTAATAAAATGGCCGGCTGTTTACACAGTTGTGGTGTTGTGCATGAAGCATGTAGTTCTTGAATGGAGTTTTGAGCAACAGGTAAGAGTTTTAATGTTGTCATCTAGAAGTTCACACATGGGAAAATGTGACTGCTTGTTATGTATAAGGTGAAGGGACTATTGTGATGTACCAGCACTGAGAGAGAGGGATAGGTTAGGGGTGTTTTCTAATGAGGTAACAAAACATCTGAAGCTGGAATGATTATAAATATGATGACTTATTTTCATCCATAAATGGATGCATGAGTTTCAGGGGTAAGTTAAACCAGGCTGCAGTACATTCCATTCTAAGAATAAGCTGTTCACACCCTGTGAATACCCCTGATTTTTGTACCCAATTTCAGCCACATGATATCTTATGGCTGACCTTGAAACTGGATTTGACCACATGTTTATGAGTTGCCTAATACACTACTGGTGCATGTCAGTAGCTGTTACTGTTAAGGTTCGGAGGAGCAATGCTATAACCAGTGTGGCATTTCTTACTCTGGTGTGATTGCACGATTATTTTAGGAACTTTTCTGATGAATTCCAAACACTGGCAGAAATACAGTAATATGTTCAATATGGGGCCAGAGAAATGACATTACTCCAGCATAGGAAAATTTGATAATTTATTGCTGTTTGAACAAAATTTTACTTTGGTCATATTGCGTAATGTCGCTTGCTATGGGGGCTCCTTTTTTTATATTTAATTGCAGTTCACCATATTTTAAATTTTTTACTTTTTGAAGGACAGAAGATGTATATTGGAACGGGTTTCTAAAAATGTCTGTGGTTAATATTGGTGAAAGAAAATTATCTCGTCATCAGAGGTAAGGCCACTGCTTTGAATACAGTCATTTAAAAATGGTCATTCTTATAAATTAAAGTTGTATCTTTAATAAAAATGCTCTATATAAATTATGGCAATTCATAGTTTCCCTGAAGATGACACTGATGTGGCACTAGGGTTTTCAAATGACACGCAATATATTGGAATATTTGTTTGTGAGGACTAATTATCTGAATGGTTGCTCGTTTTAAACAGTAGGAATTTAGAAAATTGAACTGGAGTCCCATGAATGGTTATTATACATAATGTATCCAGCGGGAATACAACAGGTCTTTGTTAACATGTTTGGAATTCAGACGATAAAAATATGCATGTTTTTGCATGTGAAAACATTGCAACATTATTTTTTATAAACTAAAATATTAAATTACATATATATATTCCACTAACAAGTGTATTGTGTCAGTTGCATGTCTGTGTTGGGCAATATCTTCGTCTTGTAACACCAAGAGCAGCGTAGATGACCCTACAGTATTCTGTGGAGTCATTTGGATCTTGGAAGGTGCAAAACTAAGATAACCAGTGACGTTTAGATAGTTATCTGTAGGTGATAGTGATTTGTGCCTAGTAATTTATGAAGGAAAGGGTTTTCAGGAATATATCAGCATTTTATAATTTGGAATTTCATATCAAATTATAGTAAAGATCTCATTAAAGAATATTATGATAAAACAAATGCAAATGGAGTAGTTCACATTCCATTCTAGAACATACAAAAAACTACATATTTTATGATGAATATTTCACTTGAAATTAGACATACAAATTCCCATACTTGTTGTAATGTATTAAAAATTAATATACTGCTCTGTCTGTCCAGTGCCCCATGTACTTTGTACATTTAGTACATAACATTTTCATGAATAATTCAGACTGACATACTTTTTTTTTTTTTT
>Ga0123354_10017683_pt1 | contig 11173 bp, 9 predicted proteins | sample TergutLab28metaG_2_FD_97872 | JGI IMG/M metagenome (GOLD analysis project Ga0123354, IMG submission 97872) | Labiotermes labralis P4 segment gut microbial communities from Petit-Saut dam, French Guiana - Lab288 P4 | ecosystem: Host-associated > Arthropoda: Insects > Digestive system > Gut ... | reverse complement strand
GGGGCAAAAAAGTCTCTGCGAACCCATACAAAATCGGACCAAAAAATAAACACCCACAAAGCGATTCCCCCCCCCCCCCCACATCTCCCAGGTCTATAAACGTCATATATTCATAGTGTATTATTTTACCGTTTTCACTAAGTGAAATCTAAGAACTTGGCACTAGGATCCATGTTACAGATGGATGTGGCATTCTACAGTTCCACAACAGCACCATTGTGACAAGAACTGCACAGTATAACAACAGTAGCTCAACTAGTATGCATGGCACCGCACTGCTAAAGCTGGAAGCTATAAACTCAGCAACGAGAGCGCAGAGGGTGAGTTAGAAGCGCCTGCAATGTGGAAATGAATACTTAGAATAACAGATATGGTTCTTCTGCAAACGTCAGAATCATTTAGCAAATCCTTCGTTATGATTTTTCGCACACCATCGGAAAAGGCAGTGAGGGTGAGAAGCAGGGCGTATCAGAACAGCCGCGAGACGTGTGGGAATAGAGTCTGTAGATTTAGCTGGATTTGGTTAAAAACAACAAAACACTGAAACACGCTTCTACCAAAAGTTTTAAACCACAACAAAATCTACATGCAGCGCTACACAGATGTACAAATATTTCCACAATTACCCTACCTATCTCGCCATAACGTAAAGTAATGCTGTTATATACGTATTCAAATGGCGTGGGCCAACAGTGAATTCTAGTGCCAAGTGTAAACAGACTTCCGGACCGCTGCACGCGCACCAGATCACTATAAAAGCCATAAACAAACACTACGGGTACGGGAATTCGCTCCGACCTTCATCGCTGTCGCTAACAACAGCTATGAAGTCCTGCGGATCCTGATACGGCGTCGTTAAACACCCTGGCAATAAGAAGGCGGCGTGGACATGCGTCTGGGTTTACCTTCAACTCTGTTTCCACAGCAGCACCCTTAACAAAATAACCAACTCAGGTGATCACGCCCTTCGGACTATCTTCACGCAATTCGTCCGCTCCCAAAACACGGAGCGCGGACACCACTCTACAAACTTGAGCTCATGAAATGAGACTCTGAAGCTTGCCGTCTCGTGCACCGAACAGAAGTGTCTGTCACTAGGCCGAGAGATGGGCAAACTAACAGACGAGCGTCGGGGTAGAGCGGGATGTCAACACACTTGGCGCAGCCACAAACGTAGCAAATAACTCGACTGTTACGACACAGAAAAGGAAGTAATTTCACTGGAAATAGGGAAGTGTCATTAAAACCCAGCAAACTCTTCACTTCGCGTGGAATACCTACATCAGTCGATGCAGTGTCAGACTAAGGACCAGACAGTCGAACTAAGACTTCCAGCATGTGGACGGATTTCTTGACCCGCCAGCAGAGCTCGTAAGTGGGCACCGCTACATGGAGGTAAATCAGTCGAAGCTTGAGGCTGACCCCTTACCTGCCAATCCACCTGCAGCTCACCTATATGTTTTCACGCTTAGCCATTCAGACTTCTTTTTTGTCACTGCAAATATTTTACGGCGCGCTTAATTACTACGTGCATGCCGAAATAAACCCAATACGTCACTGTACAACGTGTGTGTGTGTGTGTGTGTTATGTGTATGTGTGTGAATGAGTTAGTGCCTCAAATCAACCAACCACCTCACTCGCTACTCCTTCAAAATTCAGTTTAATATTATCGTCCCATCCACGCCTCGGTCTCCTAAATGGTCTCCTATCTCGTGGCTTTCCAAAAGTAATTTTCCTATTAATTCGTCCCATCGCCCCAACGTGCTGCATACCTACAGCAACACACATTCCGCCGAACGCGCGCCACCTCATTTCATCGCTGTAATGGTAGTAGTTGAAGGACAGGCGTTATGAAGTCTGGTTAGATCACTTCCTCTAGCCCATCGCCATATCTGCCTCAGCGACACGTACGAGTTCGTTCTGATACACCGTTAGTGACAGAGCAGACCGGCTAAAAAAAATTTAGAGGCGGCAAGAGTTAAACAAAGCAAACAAAATGAACGCAAGAAATAAGTGTCTCCTAACAATACGACGACCCTCTCTGCGAATGGAAACGTGAAAACGTTCTACGACGTAGACAAAATGTGGAAACTGGTGTTATCGTGCAAGCAGGCTGTAGTGGTAACCTAACAGCCTCACGAACATCAGTACTTGTCATAAAACTGTGGCCGTGGGCCGGGATAGCTCAGACGGTACAGCGACTCGCTACGGACTGGACGGTCCGAGGTTCGAATCCTGGTGGGGGGACGAGATTTTCCCCACCCGTCCAGACCGGCCCTGGGCCCAGTCAGCCTCCTGCTGTACAATGGAGACCGAGTCTCTTTCTCGGGGATAAAGCGGCGGGGGCGTGGCGTTAACCACATTTATTTAGAGCCGAAGTTAAAGAAAGAGTACACCTATACCTCCACACTCCCTCTGGACATTCATCGATTGTCCTACGGTGAACTTTAGCACATATGAACCAGCAAACTAGCGCCAGCATGACACTGGGTTCGCCGTCCTCTTCACGGGCCGACGCTCTATGAAATTTCTTGGCGTCAGACATGCTACCTATGCAAAGATGGAACATACGCAACAGGCGGCGATAGAATGGCGTCGTTAAGTAGCGACTTCCTCACTGTGGAACAGAGAACAATGCAACGAAATTAACAGAAGAGTAACCCAACAAACTGATGACAGCATAATACACTAATTTCTTAATAGCAAAGTACGCATCACAGAGGCATGTCATGGATGTACATATACTGTCATTAGTACTGTGCAGGAGTCGAACGTTCGATTCCCGATAGTGCCATTCAAATTTCGCGTTGTCATAATCCTTCCTGCCGCACTATGGCCCTAGGGTCAACTCAGCCTCTAACAGAACTGAGTACCACCAATAATTCATGGGATATAGGCAGCCGGTGTGCAGAGCGGACCTTACCACTGTCATGAGCCGAAGCATCCACCTCCTGGAGCCCTAAGGGACTGTCCAGGCCTGTAATGGAATGCAGGAAACAAGCTGTGGGAAGTCGCAACACATTACTACTGTTAGTGACAGGCACAGTGCTTATTGAACCTGTAATACAAACGTGTCTTGTCAGTCTGCCTGAAAACAAGCAGGCCACTGTGAAACTGGCTCTGTAGTCCTATTAGGATAACATGTACAGTACTTTCTTTCGTTTTTTTCTTCGTCTGACCTCTTCTACGTACTCACTGTTGGTGCAGAGGGTTATTGTTGTACCTGAACATACTCAATGACACACACATTCGGTAAGATTCTTCTGGACGAAGGATCAGCTCGTCGCAGAGACCTCTACATGACAACACACAACACTCACAACAGACAAATATCCCTGCCCCTGGCGAGATTCAAACCCAGAATCTCAGCAGGTAAGCAGCCGCAGACCTACAAATTAGACAGCGCGGCCACCGGGATCGGCTGATAACATGTAGCGACGGAGTAAAAACACAAAACCCAGGCCATAAACAAAATCACATCGCATGCCTACATTCAAGAGGAAATATGAAATCTCATGCATTTCAATCGGTTTGAGTCATGGACATGGAGTAAAGCTACTGGATTTTGTCTTCGGCATTTCGTTCTGTCTGGACAAGAATTTAGTTTCAACAGTGCCTAAATGATTTTTTTTATAAAGGAACACTTCTCAAGAAAAGCCAGTCTGGAATTAGTTAAAACGTTCTGATAAATCTCTGCATCACAGACAAAGCCGCCAAGTGCATCAGTCACTTCGGGAATACCAACAGGCATGTGTTCTGTCCGGAATAATTAATTTCAGTGTTTCTTGTTCACTGAACTGGAGCGCTTTATACACTGCTTCATGAGAAATCTACAACTCACCAGCTACTGTACCACACAGTGATCACAGCATGTTACGACGTACCGCATACACTGAAGCACATCAGAATACCCCAAAATTCTGAATGATCGAGCGACCATAGCCGCTACACTGATCTACCGCGAATAAGCGAAACAGCGACACGCACACCGCCGACGAAGCGAGTCTCCTGTGCACCATTTCGGCAGCTACGAGGTCCTCCTTCGTGTTACCGAAGTCTCCCCCATTTGCGTCCTTTAAGGCAATCCCAAGGTCTATTTCCGAGCTCACACATGTCCGTCAGTGCAGCTCACACACAGCACAGATCCTAAGACAAAGGGTCTGAAAAATCGGAATGAATTCATCTCGCAGATACAGGCCAGTGATGGGTTAATGTCTTCAGAGGACGGTTCCTGCAAGTTCCACAAATATCGGATCATTCCTTACCCAGTTCATGGGGTACCAGCTTCCCAAGCAGTCGCAGCCAGCATGCTGCAGTACTCCCTTATCATCGCAATCACGCGACCCATTACCCCGACTCGTCATGCCCGACTACCCCAAGTAACAACGTCGCCACGGGGCGCAAAATGCATGTAACTAGGAGACGAGTCTGCTCATCTAATTGACGTTAATTAGCCATGCATACAGCTCAAATACATTATTAACATCCGAACTGCCTCCTCACTCTGCTGGTGTCTGAAGGCGCCTTCACCCACCGGAATATCATCGTGCCAGTGTTAATTAAGTAATGCTGCACAGCTGCAAGACGACATTCACCGCCAGTACCTCTACCAGAAGATACCGCCAGGATACGTGCAGCCACTGTCACTGATGCACAGCGTGACTCGAATCACACAGTGTTAATTTACTGTACTATCTCAGCACTTGCCGTGATGTAACCAGGAAGGATTGATAAGAGCCACGAAAAGTCTGCGCAGTGCCCCTGACGAGATTCAAACCACTAACCTTCCGAATGAAATTCAGAAGCGTTACCGCACGTCCCATGCCATGTCATAAAATAACCAATGGAGTAAGCGTGACATAAATATCAAGACAGCCAACGTACGTGTAACGTAATACTGAGGCGCGTTCGTGTAACCATTGTTGCGGTGGAGAAGTATTGTTACATATTCTGAGTAGCGCGAAATGCACAGGCGCCGTATTGTCATCTATGGCCTGCCCGGCTCTACAATATTTTTCAAAATTATCTTACAAACGGCACCACTTTCGAAATAAGTCGATGAATTCAAAATGTGTATTTTGATTTTCTCTATAACGTTTGTCTGCAACATTCCCCATTCTAAGAAGAAATGAACGCGATATGATAAAAAATGTGTATTGTTCTCCATATAAAGTGCCCGTTATTTTTGCGAGACTTTAATGAATCTCAAATTTTCTCGACATGTTTTCGAAAAAATGCTCAAGTAGCAAATTTCATGAAAATCCGTCCAGTGGGAGCCGAGTTGTTCACGTGCAGATAGACGGACACGACGAAGACAGTAGTCGTTTTTCGCAATTTTGCGAACGCGCCTAAAAACGTTACTGTGACAAAGGTTTCCTAAGTTTAGACTAGTTAAAATCCAGTTCTGAGATCTGTAACTATTCAGTGCTGCCAGTTTAATCTTGTAACCTCAGAGTTCGTAAGAGAAATACACAGTCATTCTGTACGTAGAGCGACGCTACCAGACGGATACTTTGCTACATGGCAGTGCTGCCTTCACTCATCAAAACCAAGTTCTGACACGCAGTACGGCTACATTCCATCGCTTATCGGAAAACAGGGTCCAACACAAAGTACGACAAAATTCTGATCCTTATTCCAATAACTTTTAACACAAAAACAGAGCCTATTGGAACGCGAATTCTGGCACACATTATGACAACATCCCGTCAATTTTCGGACGATGCGTTCTTACTCAATAACATAACATTTCGTTCTCTCTCTCACAAATCCTCCGCTGCGCCACGCACTTAGCGAACTGAAAGCATACCCAACGAGTCTTTTTAATGAATTGTTTACACACGGCCCATAAATGGACGCACGACGAGGCAGACAGCAGGAAGATTTCGAATAACGCTGGTATTACAGGTCTTTAAAAGTGTGTGTGTGTGGGGGGGGAAGCTCACTTAAGTCAAATTTAAAATGGAACTGCTTCAGCTTTCCCCAAAAGCATCACACAGAAAACTTGCACGTATAAAATACAGTTCTGCATCTCTGGTTAAAAACTCATACAAACATTTTCCCATGTCTTCAATATTTAACAAACTGCTAACAACAATCATATCTGACCATGACGCTCCACATGTGTATAGTGCAAATGACTTAAATGGTTTTATGCAGAGATCCTTCATCAGAAGAACATGAACATAAGTCAATGAAGTATACACAAAACAGAAAGACACTTATTTTGATAGCGTATGTAGGTCAATCAAATTCTACACTAGAGTATATGTCAACCGTCCTCTACAGCAGATATATCATAATTAAATACTCTACAAATTGTTCAAGTCCCTACTCAAACTGCTATCGAAGCTGCTCGTGTAAGCGCAAAACGTACAAAAAATACTGAAGCGCAAAGTGTTTCACGTAACTGAATTTTGAATTGGAGAGTACTTCTGGCGACTGGTATGTGTAACCTGCCGGCTCAATACCAGCACCACAAATCTCGGTCTTCCAGATTTCCAGGGTTCCAGAACATGTGAACACCTGCACGTGGTAGCGAACATACAGGCCACTTCTGCCAGAAATGGAGTTATCACAAGGCACAGATCCTCAATCATCAAACGTCATTCCGCACCAGTGCAGTACACCTCGAAACACCAAAGGCGCTAACACATCAGTACTTCGCCTCTCTCGCGCTCGGCACTCTGACGGTTTCAATCGGTAACACGCCATCAGCTGTCCTGACACACTTATTGGTTAGGCGGACACAAGACGCGGCAGCATTTGTGTGCACGAAACACCAAATCCGCGAAACTGGACGCACGACCATTACAACTGGCCAGCTCCCGAATACAAACAACATGTCAGGGTGTCCTTTCAAAGAAATATATGTACCTCTGTAAGTAATTGTGTTTATTTAACGACACTCTACATGACCACAGTGCAGCGCTGCGTGACTGGATGGCGGAAGGTAATGAACTGGAAACGACACGCAAGTACGTGGTAGTGGCCTATTTAAAGTCATGGTCCACAGACGTGCCAGAAGCTTCACCGTTTGAGCCGACGTGCTCCGTAACGCTGAGTCACACAAAACTACACGCGGATCAGGGCAAGGATTCGAAATAGGTACCTCCGGAATGGCAACGAAGAGCCTGTCCTTGTTTTAAGTTACCAAAATTTTGTAAAAAGACGATAAACATCGTGGATGCATATTCCAAGCCACACACCCATCGCTCCCACCATTCGCCCAGTCGTTCAAGGGCACCAACACACACCGTGGGTTCGAAGTCGACCTTCAACCTTAAAATCGCCTCTGCTGTAACTGTTCGCGCTCAGAAACAGCGCGCGTCAAGCGCTTCAGTGGCGCCATAGTCGGCACTGCAGCCACGGCCTACGCGCAAACTGAGCCGCTTGAGACAAGCCGTATTGCACATAGCCGGTAGAGTGCCCCGAAGGTAGCAAGGACAAAGCGGCCTGCCACAGAGCGGGTGGTAAAAGTCAGAAGTGTCACGTATCGTCGGATGTGGCGCCGTGAAAGTGATCATGCCCTCCCATGTTTGGTTATCCTGCCAGGAGAGTACGCCTTGTACAGAGGACTTCCCCCTTCCTCTGCGGTAACTGCCCCACAGGAGACACGGCTAGCCCACACTACTGCAAAACGTAACATGAAATAAACGGAATAAATTGAAATCTTGCCTGCCGGTTGACCAGTGTCCTGTCTGCTTAATGATCTGGGTACGTCTGTGATGGGTGGAATTCTGATGCGTATTTTGGTCAAATCTGGATGCACTGCAACGTAGGTATAACGCAACAATGAGGCGCGTTCGCACAACCACTGTTGCCGTGGATAAGCAATAACTATTAGATAATCTGAGTGTGTGTCTGTAGCCTTAGTTATCCGCCATGCAGTGCGCATGCGCCGTATTGGCCTGCCCGACTCTACGGTATTTTTCCACATTATCTCACAAACGGCAAGCTTTCGGGGGGGGGGGGGATACTGAAGAAAGACGCGTATTTTAATTTTCCCTACAACTGTTGTCTGAAACATTTTTCATTCGAGGAAAAACTGAGCCAGATATGATCAAAAATGTATACTGGTTTTACGTAAAGTACCCGTTATTCTTGTCACATCTTAATGAAACTTGCATTTTCTCGACAGATTTTCGAAAAATTCTGAAATATCACATTTCATGAAAAGTCGTCCAGTCGAAGCTCAGATGCTTCATGCGGATAGACGGACGGACGGACGGACATGACGAAGCTAATAGTTGCTTTTATATGGTGACAATGGTTTCTGGAACGTGACGCAATGTAACGCCATACGTAAACTATCTCGTACAAACGACACTGGAGCACACACAGAACAAGAATGCATTGCGTGTGGCAATACAAGCAGCACAATAACGCACATCGCGGAGTTACAACACAGTTTAACCTTATGGCATTCCGAAGGCCGTATTCTGCATCGGGCCACGTCAACAGCCCAATCTAACTCCGTACGACATTAACTTCTGCAACTGTTTGTGGAACGCACAGAAAAGTCTGCCATGTTGTAACGCAGACTTCGCCATCGGTCAACATGCTTCCCGTATTTTGACACGACTGCAAGGCTGCAGTCTTGTTATAAACTACTGGGAACGTGGATAAGCCACAACGACAGAAACAAAAGGTGCGAAACTGTTCATGTTAGTGTGCATAGTGCGAGATCCATTTATGGCCTCATGTAAAGCGGGATTCGTTATGGATCAACACGACTGTGTATCAGTCCTGCATGTCACTGATCTTCGGCCATCACGACACGACAGACGACAGGTTGGCGCCTACCCTGCTGCTGGGATATCACTGCCCTCTTTCCATGCCAACATCGAATGACGAAAGCAATGTCATTGATTGGGCACGATGGGGTAAGGATGGCAGCAACGAATATGCGCAAAGACCACACGCTGACAGCCGAGAAGGGGTAGCCGTCTAGCTCAACTGCTGCGCGTGGCACTACCGTAAAAAAAAAGCGCGTTACGAAGTGCAGACAGAATTCTGAGGAGCTCCTGTGAACCTCTGCGTTCCAGTGAAGGACGCTAAGCAGACGTCAGCCTGTTACGAAAGACTGTGTTCCATGTCGTCGCGCTGTTTCCGAAGCATTACCTGTACAGAAGACACTCCCATACTCAGCGTGCAAAGGTGCCGCAGCATTAGCGGTGCTTTGAATGCAGCAATGGGTAGTTTACGCAGCAATGCAACAACACTTGCTGTTGGTGAGCTTGTGTTTACTGAGGCGTCTAGCGGCGAGGCGCGTCTTCTTGACATCCTTCCCTTCACTTGACAACAGAATGAACCACTACGCCTCCTTCACATGTAGGCAGTGAGGCTAATTAATTCGTAATTAGTCTTAAATCAGCTATGCCAAGTTTGTTTGGTCAACAAACGAGCCACCCAACCAACACTACTCGGTTTCTATAACCTGAAGTTTCCACCCAGACCAGTTCAGTCCAGCGCACTTCATTAGAATCTAGATTAATAATACGTTTTCAGACAAATCTTTGCCCGTCAAATGCTACGTTCTGTTCACACTTCCCAACAGCTGTACTTTTACCCCAACATTACACGAAAACAGGCGGCACATCACACCCAGGCCTGTCCTGGACACAAAGCTGCGGCACTCTGCTCACCGCTGTTCCCAGTCACCCTCAGTCTCTTTTCTTTGCTTTTGCTTGCGTCGGCCGAGTTTCTCCAAATATATTCGGGCAGCATATATTCGTTACTGGCAACAACGAGGACGCACAATCTGCTGTCAGTCCAAAAAACAGTCCAGTGAACTAGGCTGCACAGTCACAGGCACTAGGCTTAGTCACAGATTAATACTCGAATTTGACTCAGTGCACTAGGGCGTATTTGCTACTGACCTATCAGATCCCGGTGCTAGCTATCAGGAAAATAAGACAGACAATGTACGCATAACGCAACATTCAGGCGCGTTCGCATAACCACTTTTGTAGCCGAAAAGCAATAAGTATTACATATTGTGAGTGTGTGTTTGCAGCCTTAATTATCGAACACGCAATGCGCATGCGCCATATTGTCATCTGTGGCCTGTCCTGCTCTACAAAGTTGCGCACATTTTCTCATAAACGACAGCACCCGTTACTCTTGTCAGATTTTTACGAAACCGAGTTTTGTCAACAATATTTTCGAAAAAAAATACTCAAATATAAAATTTCATGTAAATCCGTCCAGTAGATGCCGAGGTGTTCCATGCGGACAGACGGATGGACGGACAGACATGACGAAGCTAATATTCGCTTTCCGCAATTTTGCGAACGCGCCTAAAAACTGCTACATAGTATCTGAGGTGGGCCGTCCTCGCGATAAGGAGGGCCGCGGGTTTCACCGAGTGCCACAGAAGCAGCACATGTGTACAAAGCAGTGGATAAAATAAACAATGCTGTATGCGTCAACAAATGTAATACTTCTGGACACGAAACTTTAGTAAGCTATTCTGAACCGAATGACATCTTCGACTGTCCTTCCATCATCAGCTGTGACATGCGCAGCCCCAATTTACAACACCAACAACCTCTAGGCCTGTGCTACTGACAAATTCATTTAAACAATTTCAGTTTTCGCTCCATCAGGTTGCTCACACTGGTACCTAGCCCCAGCCAAATCAGCGTGTCGCTACAACGCGGTGGCCCATTTTTCCTTCATGCTCTCCGATTTATGAAAGAACATCAATCGTACTGAATAGTTCCCGGCTTCGGCCGTCTGTCCTGTTACGAATAGATTTGAAGATAAAGATGGAGATGATTATGTAGCAAGGACAATGGAGTGTCCCGGCACTCCGAGCATAACGTCCACCGGCGCCACAGTACTGACTGACCGACCGACGGCGTCGCCAACAGCTCGGCCCTAAGTCCAAGACGATCAGTGAGCAAATGAACTGAAACGGTGTGGAGCAAGGCGGTTGCGGGTGAGCTTGAGGCACTGTACGGGCACTGCCTGGAGAGGATAAGGGAGAGCACCAAAGTCACGACGGTTGGTTTCAGAGTCGAGATATGACTCTCCCCCCCCCCCCCCCCCCCCCCCCCCCAAAAAACTCGAAGTTTTTTTATATAACCAAGGGAGGGGGAGAGGAGGGATAAAAACACGCCACGCTGGCGGCTGGGGTCCCCGCCCCGTAACCGAACAGAGGAGAAG
>Ga0123354_10017682_pt1 | contig 11173 bp, 4 predicted proteins | sample TergutLab28metaG_2_FD_97872 | JGI IMG/M metagenome (GOLD analysis project Ga0123354, IMG submission 97872) | Labiotermes labralis P4 segment gut microbial communities from Petit-Saut dam, French Guiana - Lab288 P4 | ecosystem: Host-associated > Arthropoda: Insects > Digestive system > Gut ... | reverse complement strand
TGTTTGATTCCTCATGTGTTGACACCAGCAGGAGAAATTCGAAAACGTAAATTCTGACATGAGCTGAACAACATCACTCAATACTGTGTGCAATTTATCAAGAATTCTACTAAGTGCGTTGAAATGAAAGCAAACAACAAATGGAAAAGAGATATAAAATAAAATACGATTACTTACACTCCAATAAACGCAACACCCTTTTTTTAAGCCACAACATAATTAGTGTGACCAGGTATGATGAATTCACAATTAAGTTACAGAATCAAAAGTATCTGAGTTTGATGTGGTAGAACACTTCGCAAAGAAACAGAAGGAAACTAAGACCGTGGCCAAAGAAGAGGATATAAAAAGCAATGCGGAGATGGTTGAGGGTATAAAAGAAATATCCGTCAGAAACATCGATGATATTGCGGGTGAACTTAGACATATACACAGTGTCTCTTACTATCCTATGAAACATTCCAGATTCAGTATAAAGAGAGACAAATTTGTTTAATGATTCAAGCAAAAAGCTACCTTTTTGCACGTAAGGGGTTACGAAACTAAAATAGTTGCCGTCGTCATTTAGAAGACAAACGGTGTTGTGATCATTGATAGTATTTGTGTAATTCTTTACCACCCACACTGGAGCATACAAGGCAAATTTGCCTGTCTCACGAATTCTGTTAAAGCATTCCACAAAAGTCGAACATATTTCAGCTCTTTCGACAACTTCCTTGTGTCTCAATTCTGAGGATACACCAAACTCTATATTCCACCTATCAGTGTAACCGAATTCTATTCCTGAATCAAGGATTTCGTCCAGTGACGTCAACGGAATCTCGTATCCTGGATCTACCAAGAAGCTCGTCAAGAACGTCTGGAAAACGGTTCTGATGGCAGAACAATACCAAACAAAAACAACAAACAACAATTTTAACCTTAAACTCCTAGGCATACCTGTCACAGGTACTCCGACTGTGACAGCCCAAATATTGTACAGGGCGCTTGACATTGTAGTGTATGACAGGCTGTCGTTAGATTGCTTTGCGAGACACCACGAAGTGCCAGTGACAAGGAACAGGACAACTACAATAGCAACCCACACAGAGGAGGAGAAAATGTGAGAAATCTTCTGAAGACGTGAGAGGGGCTTAGGACAGGGAACAAACCAGTTATGTTTCACAGAGAAATAAGGAACGACATGTTCTGCATTACTAAGTTCTTCTACTACAAGTGGAAGCTCTCCAAATAATATCTCGGACTCACGAAGCCACAAATTTTGCAGACCTTTAAAAACTTTTCCCATGTTTGAAACGAGGTCAGGAGATTCAATGATATAATTCCTTGTTATATTGTGAGTCAGAAAATAGTGGCTATAGAATTCGTCCTCAAACTGACATTTCTTAAGGGATGACAAATTGACAGTGCAGCCGTGGAAGTTCGAAGGGATTTTACATGGATAGATTGATCCTTCCCTCACAAATGTCCCTTCACCTTCCATGACCCACTGATTTATAAGAACTACATTCTTGACATCAGCACAGTTGTCGTGTGATGAGTAGGGGAACCATGTGTACAAGTTAAGCAGGTCGTCCTGCTGAACCACCACCACCACATTATACCCTCTGCCGATTTCCCACAATTCCCGAATAACTGATAGTGCAAGCTCTTCACTATTGGGCACTTTAACTGTAACCACGATCAAAAACAGCCCACGGCTGTCCCATGAAGACTTGGCGTACAGCATTTCAGTCTGGACTGTGATGTCTCTAACGCTCCGGGTAAAAATAATGTAGCTGCTTATTTTCCCCACGTTGCGTGGTGACACAGAGGCTCTATTTGGGCCAGTTACTTGGAGAGGCCAGAGTTCCAGACGGTGGATGTCCTCCAAAACAGACTTCGCGTAGTCATCGTCTGCCGTGCTGGAAAGGTGTACAGTTCTGCCGACTGGGAAGTGTCGTTGCACGACGGTAGCCACGCATGATACCAGGTGTCTCTGTTCCACCTCCTGTACTATACGGTTTTCTCGGTGTGCCGCCACGAGCGCTAGTACCGACACCAACAATACGGCTCTCATACTGCACAGACCAGTCATAAAACCGAATTAAATACAGCGTGATCAAATCGGGTCTGACATTCTAACACTTGGTAAATTTGAACATTTCGTTCGCATGATCTTCCTCTAAGCTCTACCACACTCAATAAATCAAGTAAATTCGATTTGCTTAATCTAGAACATCCTAGCTCCCAGAACCTTAAGGAGGAGCACCAAATTACACCTTTGTTACTGCGCCCACATCCTAAGAAGCTAGAAATCCAACACAGTTCCCCATATTAATGGTAGAAACCTCCTTGAATTTAAACACATACACGATACTGCGTTTTTAGGCGCGTTCGCAAAATTGCAAAAACAGTCAATTTCTCCGTTATTTCTGTTTGTTTGTCTCTCTCTCTCTCTGTCTATGTGTCTGTATATCCGTCGACATGGAACAACTCGGCTCCTACCGGATGGATCTTCACAAATTTGATATTTCAGTCTTTTCGAAAATCTGTCGAGAAAATTAATAATTTTTAAATCCCGACAATACTAATGAGTATTTTGCATAAAGATCTATGTACATTTATGACAATATATCACTTCATTCTTCTTAGAATAAGGCATATTTCATAAAGATTTACATTTTTTAAAAGCAAAACATATATTTCATGTTCAATATCTCTTCTCCGAAAATCCTGCCGTTTAAGAGATAATGTGGCAAAACACGGTAGAACCCGATAGTCTACAGAATACAATATAATACGGCACGTGCCATTACATGCTGTAAATTTAAGGTTACAGACATACACTCAGAATATGTAATAATTCTCCCTTTTGCAAGACAATAATGGTTAAGCGAACGCAACTCACTGTTACGTGTATCCTATACTGCCTGTCTTTTAAAACTATTACACATTAATTTTTACACACTCTTGCTTTTTTTTCAACCAACCTGTACTTCTTTCAGCTTTAAAGGGGCAGAGTGTCATGAAATCATAGCGAATGACAACTTCTAATTCTCCTCTCTATTCAGCTGTACTCACATTTCGGAAGTTCGGTCAGGACTAAAACCCATACAACTGTCGCACACCTTCCAGTGGCTCTATATATGCCAAAATCCATACACGTTATCGGCTGAGGACGACAGACTGAGGATTCTTATTGTGGGACTTCGGGTCATGCAATTCTATAGTCTGCCTATGCAATTACATGCATTCGAAAAGTTTCGAGGGATATACTAAAACATTTTCTGTACCAAGCACTTCTAAAATGGATGGGTGATTCCCAGCGTTGCGTAAACACGCGGTCGTTCCTTCCACAGGGTATAAATTATTCTGTAATGAGACATGTGGTTATCAACTTCTGCGAAATAGTTACTGCATGTGTATTTTGGTCAGAATTGTTTCTGAATTTCAGTAAGCGGTTACCAATATTTCGAAGCTACTTTTCCATTCCTTCTTCATGGCAGAGGCGATTCTGCACTATGATATGTGTTTATCTTTCATGAAGCAAAACCTGCCCCTGCCTCTATCAAGTGCATTCACCACAAACACAATACGTAAACTCCATACGTTCGTCTTTTATTTTCCGAGACCGAAAAATGCAGTTCAAAACAAATACAAATCACTGATTTTTTTTCTGTTTTCGTTGTTACACCGTGCATGTTGTCAAGTCACTCAATTATAATACCAACCACTGCACATATATAGATTTATAACATTTATACATTAAAACATAAAAAACGCTCCGATATGTTTTAATGTGTAAATTTTATAAATTTATATATGTGCAGTGGTTGGTATTATAATTGAGTGACAAATTACTGAGTTTATGTAATGTGTTTCTGTGGATGTATTTGTCAATTATCAGCATAATACTCATCATGTCATCGCTCAGTTTCTTTGTAGAATAGCGTGGGTTCCATTGATGGGAATATCACGAGTTCGAATCCCCGAAACCACTAACACGTTTTCAAATCGAATTCTTGTACAGTTGCAATAAACATAACAAAATTGTGCCATTCTCTGTAGGCACCATATTATAAATCTTACACTGTGCATAACAGGCCTACTACTTCTTAATCTTCTTTACTATCAATTGCACTACACCGATTTACTGTAAATTTCTTATCTGTTGAATATAATCTCATTTTTAATTTTAATCTTTCTTAGTGTACTTCAAGACACTTTTCGTTTTTCTGAATACCAAAACGCCAATCAGCGCGTCTTTTGTGGCTTCACAGCATCCAGAATTTTCTTCTACCCCAGGGACTTGAAAATAAAATTTTTATGGACAGTGTGGCTGCAGCCTCCTTGGTCCGGAGAGCGCGTAATCACATTTTTACTTGTTTGGTCCCCTGAAGGACAATCTGCGAGAGCACTTTTAGTTGACGATGAAGCAATGCAGAATGCTGCGTCCCTGCGATTGCAGAGGTTCGCGCAAATTTACTGGGCGAAATTACGCGGAATTTTTCAAAAGCGTACGAAGGCAGTTGGAAAGTGCGCTGACTACACTGAAACACAATTTGCTGTCATCAACTTTACGGCACCGGTATGAGAATTTGTTACGTGTATAACTATTAAATGGAAAAAAAAATCAAAATAAGTTTTACTGTGTGACAGACAACTATACGTACTATGGTGGCAGTTCTCAAAAGTAATTATGCAGTTATCGAGTCTGAGAATCTGTCATATGTAGAAATTGTAAATAGAAAGAAACAGAAAATAAGCTTTACTGTGTGAGAACTACAATAGTTTCAGTAAGATACTTGATTGCGTAGTTCTTGTGTTTCATATCATATTTTATTGCGTTTCTGAAGAATTTACCTGTTTGACCACTCGTTCAGTCTGCTGCAGTCAGGAAGTCAGTGTGTCTTAGAAGCTAAATAGAATTAGCTTGTACAGTACTAGTGCAGGTAAAATTCTGAATAACTTATATCCCTCCTCTCCTCCTCTTAAAATTGCTCCCAAATTTAAGAAATATATGCCAGGTATCTTAATTTGTCTCATTTATTATTCTGAGTGTACCTTTCGAGTGTTCCCTGTACGGTGCTCACTAAACTGTCCGTTAATTATACGTAAATCGTAGCATTCTGACTGACAAATTTCAGTATGTGCCTATTTTGTGTCATACAAGAAAACGTATTCTTACGGGGTCAATAACAAAATACAGGTCATAAATCACGTGTTGCGAACCAAATGTTTTGCTTGGTTTCATATTCAAGGACTATATCACATCGAATTTTGCATACTATACACACACATATATAATACATACATATACATACACATACATGTGTGTTTATATATATATATAGTGTGTGTGTGTGTGTGTGTGTGTGTGCAGTGGCGCTGTTGATTGCAGTACTGCGCTACAAGCCGGAAGGTGGCGGGTTCGATTCGCAGTACATGTCGATACCAGGCTCATCCTCCTTCACTTGATCACACTAAAAACACTTTACAAACAGTACGAATAATAAGATTCTCACTATCCAAAACCTGCCAGGTAGTCAGAGTGTAACATAATAGTATGAAGCAGAAGCTGAACGGTCTTTACCTTTCTGCACAGACACAGACAGAGAGAGAGAGAGAAAGCTACACTGCATGAAGTTACTCGATGGTGTGCAGTTAGGGGAGTGTCACTCATTCTTAACCTCGGCAATGGAAGTGATTGGTCAGCCTCACGCACCGGCCGCTATATCCTTCTGTAACCGTTACATAACAGGCTTGATGGGCACAAGAATAAGTCTCGATACTCTGGAGAAGAGACAAATACCTTGCCTTTGCCGGAATCGAAACGAGATACTTCGGTGGTCAAACCCGTTGCCTAGTCAACTCTAACTGTCGCAGGGACGCCGTTCAGTGTTTTGGACATGATGCAGGTTACTGCTACAAACTGCAGCACCAAGGACAGGACTGTGAGTTTTTCAGATCGCTGTAAGGCCCATTGAGTCATCGCCTGTAACTGTGGGCGCCTCGGCAGTCTCTTGCGGTAGGACTGGGCTCATTTCCATCTCCCCTGTTTGTCTAGTCACGCGTGGGCTCCGTAATGAAACTGAGCATGGCCTCAGTCAACCCAACCTCCCCCCACCTACCCAAATCTCTTAACCGTGCTCCTGCAGTTATCACACAAGAAGAAGCCTCATTTTTATTTCATACCAGAAAGCTTTAACTCCGTGCTTTTTAGTACGTCGTTTCCTCCTGATGAAATTAAAATTTATGAACATTGGATGTATTTTAAGACTTTCAGAGCGGTGAAGACTCATTCTGTATCTACTACAATACACCTTGAAGTCTTCGCTCTTCTGCGATGTTACACGGTGTAGCTCGGTAATTGGTTACCGACTTCTCGCAAAAACATATGTTCCCTATCTTCACAGGTCAAGCAAGCCGTTCTTGGACTGCATGACCCTTGAATATGGGACCGAAACGTCGGTAACCAACTATCAGCCTACGTCGCGTAACATCCCAGAAGAACGAAGAGCTCAGCTAAATAGTGGTGGAAGCCTTAAATCTCGCGTAATACACACTTTTACACGCCAGATAAGAAAGTTCAATTTTTACTTCCTTCTCAGGACAAGGACCAGTGCTGGGCTCTTTTGAACAAGGCAATGAATGCCCAATAAAAGGCGGGTAGTTTTTGACCAGTCGAGTTCCTGTCTATTTTTCAAGAAAGGCTCTCCTACATGCAGTAAGTTTATTTCGTTAGACTAATGCAATGGACACTTCAGCTATTAATCTCACCCGCCAAGCACAAAGTGCAAGTGGAAAGCAGAACACTGATGATTGATTTGAATAGGAAATTAGAGCCATGTCACGCTGTATAACCTTCAAGTTTCCTGCACGAAGGTAAGGTCTCGGTTTACAGAAACAGTACTGTAGTCTTATGTTATTCATAAATCTTTATGCCAGTGTTTGCGATCATAAACTCGTCAGAGAAAGAACACAAATATCACTGACAGGTAAGTAGGAGTCGTACGTGGTCATTTGATACTCAAAAGACTTTGCTTTGTTCGATACGCCTTATTCACGTAAACACGTGACACTAAAATGACGTGGCCAAGACAGTCCAGTTTTCATGCAGTTCCAAGAACATAAATCCAATGCTCCAACTGCCTATGTGGACTTCTAGTTCTGGAGACCTAAAAAAAAGTGGTTGCCCCTATTCACGCAAAGAAAGTACACAGGGGGAAGAGAGGTATAGCGCCACTCATTCTTAACCTCTGTTATAGATGGCAATAAGTGCTCAGCATCACCGCCCCACCTCCCCGCCCACTTTACGACCAGGAATGAACCCCGGTACAGGAAGCTGGGAGGAACTCACAGTCGGGCTTCAGTACATACATTACCGTTATAAGTTACTGGTTTTTATGAAGCACTTCCGAATTAAAGTTTCTGTCAACGACAGGTGTATCAGAGGTACGCTCTTGGAGTTGTAATTATTGACTCCAACACCTCACAACAGATGTAGGCATGTCTATATCTGCAGACAGAATTTCATATCCCTAGCTCCAGAGATTCAGAAGTTGTAGAAATTATGTAAATTTCATGTACAATATTACTATTAATTTTTTATTTGTTACGACCATTACGCATGGCATTCACTACTATGTGCCTGAAACATTCATGTTTCTAGGGTACTTACCTATCATATTACAGCGATTCTGTGGTTACAATATGTACTGTTCTATACGACGACAAAAGACTTGTATTTTACATTAGTACTTTCCAAGGTATGTGGCAGCGCCCTACTATTATTATTATTAGTAGTAGTAGTAGTAGTGGTAGTAGTAAAGGGTAAAGCAATCCCGTTACAAGCCTGGAGTGGCCCAGAGGGTTCAAGGAAATTAAGATTCCCAGATTTCATGACAACGGCACAGGATGGTGGTAAGGTTGTCAGCCTTATGCACCAGCCGCCTTTAGCTCCAGGAAATGCTCCTGGTACTCATTTCTGTTAGAGGCTGAGTCGACCCCAGGGCCTTAGCGCGATCGGAAGGATTGACACCAGCTGGGATCGAACCAGCGACCTTCCGATTTTTAGCACAGCACCTTAACCACTGTGCCAGCGCGGTCCCCTTATTATTATTATTATTATTATTAGAAGTAGCAGCAGTAGTAGTAGTAGTAGCAATAGTAGTAGCAGTATTAGTATTAGCAGTATTAGTAGTAGTAGCAGTAGTATACGTGTAAAGTCTGGGAACGAAATCCCTGCGGCGTTGTGAAACTTGTGCCTGATCCAACGGCAAGATTGAGCTCCAGTCCACACATAATAATGACAGCACGATCTCCCCAGGAGGGCTCTGTCTGTTTGCTGAACATTAACAAGCACAGACCGACGGCCAGGAGACAAAGACAGCGAGCATGAAACACCCGTACCGCTCCTCGGACACAGGTAATGAGATGTCAGTGTTTATTGCCAGCTGACACTCGACTGTTATGCAGATAGAAACGCAGGCGATATTTTGCTAGACGCCGTCTTAAAGTAGGCAGATATATTGTTACAGCACAGCTCTGTGCAGAACAGTTTGTGGGTGCAATTGTCTCGAGTATAACCCAATTCAGCCCCACGCTACCTCTGTTTACACAAGGAAAGTTCCTCCCTCACAGCCTTCTCATTTACGAAATTCATATTAATAATTATAAATTTTAATGTACACCTACAACGGGGAGGAGAGTAGCTAGGGGGGAGAGTGGTGCCGCCTCCACGGGCGGTAGAATCCAAGAGGCGGCAAAATTGGCCGGGAAATTAATATTTTCAATCAAATTTGATTTTATTCTCTCATAAAAAATTTAACTTTTTCAGGCACATAAAAGGAAATTAAATACATAATTGTGACTCTTTAATATTCACAATTTCTCTTAGGGGCGATCAGAAAGATGGCTTGTTCCGGACGTCAAAGAACCCGCCTACGTCGCTGATAACAGATGCATTCCTGATTGCAAAATTCACAAAGACATGCAATACACAATGACCATAAGCCCATATCTAATTATTTTAAATCAAACGTAAGTTACGCAAGTTATATTTTTCTTGTGCTTTGAATTACACATAGCAATGAAGGCCTAAATGAGTGTGTCATTTTAAATCCAAGTGATAAATTAGAAAAAAAAATCTGAAAATATATTTTAACGACTCGCTGCTACCAAAAAATCAATCCACCTAGTCCATAACGAAAACAGTACGGGACCGCATGGACACTCGTTATATCGGCTTTAAATGTTGAGCAGTCCACACTAAGAAGCGGCGCTGGATTTATGGTTTGGATTGTGGTCTTTTGAGTTTAGACACCCTGTAAGATCGCAATTACCACTCTTTCAGAACAACGTCCATATTCATGGCAGACGGTTCCAGCGGAACGTTCTTGACCATCTACCATTCTATACGGTTTCATAAGGCATAACCTAAAACACTCTAATCTAGAACTACACTGCCACCAAGCCTCAAATCTCAAAGTGTGCTATTTTTAGAATGGCTCAGTAGGCAAATCTTGCACCGCAAGAGAGGAAATAACAGGACAAAGGAAAGGCGCTCCACAAAGTTTCTTCCTCACCAAACATCCGAAGCTGATATTATAACCCAGTCTATAGGGCTGAGGGTGTAGGTTGGAAAACCGGAGACTTGTGTTTCGAGTCCCGGCAAGCAAATGAGATTTTTTTCTTTTCGGAAGTGTTCACCTGTTCTGAAGCTTATCAGCCACCTCTGCAGCGTGCACCGGGGGTTCCTCACCAGGGATGTGAAGCTGACCAATCACATTAATCTGGTGCCGACATTAAGACTGGACGGAGCTGCACCGCCACTGATCAATACATGTTCACGACGTGAAGAATACTTTGCCTTTATATACATTTGCCTCACAAAATACCGTATGGGCGGTCAAATCAAGGGGAATTAAGTCAGCAGAATATGCGGTAGCGCCTGTCGACTGGAGACAAGAGAAACCTACACATGCACAGAAAATATTTTAGAAAAAGAATTAAGGAAAAGAACCACTTTGAAGATTTGGATTCAAATGGGAGGATAATATTTAAATATACTTAACTACTTACTCATCTACTTACTTACTTAGTTACTCCATGGAGCAGAGTCCATCTTGAGAAGCTAACCGTTTTTTAGCTAGTCAAGAAATTCTCCGCTTTTTATGGAACCCGAAGGTCCATTACCGCACTCACAAGTGCCCGCCACCTGTCCCTATCCTGAGCCAGCTCGATCCAGTCCATGCCCCACATCCCACTTCCTGAATATTCATCTTAATATTATCCTCCCATCTATGCCTGGGTCTCCCAAGTGGTCCTTTCCCCCTCAGTTTTCCCCACCAAAACCTCTTTACGCCTCTCTTCACCCCAACGCGCGCTACATGCCCCATCCATCTCATTATTCTCGATTTTATCACCCGAACAATATGAGGTGAGGAGTACAGATCATTAAGCTCCTCATTATGCAACAATATTAAAATACATTTTCTTCAAACAGGCTGTGAATATATAACCGAATCAGATTCTTCATCATACAAGTTTTCGAGCTCCGTAAAAGGTTATGATTTTATTGAAGAGCAGAAAACACCTCAGCTTCTCAAAAGGGCTATGTTGCAAGGTACCACGCTTCACTCAGTTTCTGTTCACACATACAGCATGAGCGACGGGTGCTCTAAAGGTGACAGAGAATTAACCAGCAACAGAAAATCGTACCTCATGCATACGAACCGAACACACGCCAATACCCTGCCAGTAATCTCAATTAAATTTCTGATTTAACTCTTCCAAGTCTTACATTCGTTAATTAATTTTAAATTTTCAATGCCCACTTCACCGCAAAGAGTCGCTATCACAGAACCAAACCTGCCAACGCCTTTAGGCCCTCTGATCAGTACGTGTACCACCAGGGTTAACATTCAGATATCCTACATTCTGCCCACAAGCAGCATTTACGGTCAGTGTCAATCTTACAACAAACTTCAACAGTATTTTTATTAAATTTTAAACTCATGGTTCCGTGCATCGTAATTCCATGTTAATAAAAATCCAACCAGATTCTACAGTATGCAGATATTTATTTACTGCAAAGTCACTCTACATGTTTCGGGTGTCACAGCACCCATCATCAGGAGTACTAAAAACTGTAACCGCAGCCTCCGGTACAGGTCATATTACTGGTACA
>Ga0123354_10017681_pt1 | contig 11173 bp, 2 predicted proteins | sample TergutLab28metaG_2_FD_97872 | JGI IMG/M metagenome (GOLD analysis project Ga0123354, IMG submission 97872) | Labiotermes labralis P4 segment gut microbial communities from Petit-Saut dam, French Guiana - Lab288 P4 | ecosystem: Host-associated > Arthropoda: Insects > Digestive system > Gut ... | reverse complement strand
GAACCTCTCCATTGATTTCTTTAACCAACACCATGAATCCATCCAAATCGTCTTTGTTCAACCTCGTCAGAAACCTCCTCCTCGGAGCACTTTTGATTCTCGGCACCACCCAGCTTGCCGCCCAAAACGCCGTCAACCAGCACGTCACTGCATCAAGCCCAAATCCTATTGCTACAACAGGTGCCAGCACGGACTATCGCGCCTTTAATGCGGATGCCCTCTGGCAAATCGACGATGGTGTGGATCTCACGATCACAACTTCGGGTCTCGGCACAAACGCCGGTCTGCTCTACATCGGCACAGCAGGCAATTATTCATTTGTCATGGGGCCGACGAACACAGGCGGCACGGGCACTGTGGATATTATCGGAGCAAGTCAGGGAGCCCCCGGTGCCATGATCATCGGCGCTGGAGTGGCTAACGTCTCGCTTACAAATGTGACTGTGGAAGGATTCACTAACACTGCGCACGGCAACAATGCCACCTTCGGCAGTGGCGGTGCTATCGGCGTCATCAATGCCACTGCGTTTTTCACTTTTAATAACGTGGTGTTCTCCCATAATGTTCAGAGTAGGAACAATCCTGGCGGCGGCCTGACACAATTTGGCGGGGCAATAAGCATCTATCCCACCGCTGCCGGTGGTGCCTCTTCCAAACTCATAATGAATGGCGGGACTTTTGTGGGCAACGCTGTCGACAGCTACAGCAGCTCCGGAATGGGTGCCACTAACGCTGCGAACGGCGGTGGCGGTGCAATTTGGGCGGCAAGCTCCAACGGGTCAACTGGCTCCGTGGATTACATGGAGTTGAACAAGGTTGTTTTCGTGAGCAATACAGCTAACATAGTAAATGGGCTCAATGGCACTGGTGCTGCCGCAGCCACAGCCAGAGGTGGTGCCATAGGCATGGTTGGCCCAACAGGGGCAGCTCAACTCATCATGAACAATGTCGTGTTTGACAGCAATATCGTTTCAGGCGCGGTAACCAGTCCTACCGCTAACACACAAGGCGCCACTGCCTTGGGTGGCGCAATATGGATGACCACTGCGGCATTGAGTGGCTCCGGCGTCACTTTCTCAAACAACAGTGCCAATACTATAACGCAAGGCGGCGCTAACAATGCGCACGGTGGTGCCCTTTATCTTGGCGCGGGAGTGACCGGCTCCCTCTCGGCAGTCACCTTTGCAAATAATTCTGTAACCGGAAACAATGGAGGTGGTGGTGCCATGACCATGACTGACGCCGGAAACACCGTGATCCTTGCCGACGCAGTATTCACAAATAACATTGCGGCCAATGTCGGCGGTGCCATCGAACTCCAAAACGGCACACTCACGCTCAACGCGAAACAGGACGCCACCAGCGCTGGCAACCAAGCACTCGGCAATGGCACCGCACCCAGCGCTGCCAGCGGCGGCTTTCTCTACATGACTAATGACGCCAGCGTTTTCAACATCAACGCCGCCGCAGGCGCCACCTACACCATTGGCGACGCCGCCGACGTGAATTCCGACTCCATTATCGGCAACAACGCCGGGCAGGCCATCAACATCAACGCCGACACCGGCAACACCGGCGTCGTTGTTCTCCACGCCGACAACTCCGCCAATCTCGCCACCATCAATGTCCTCACCGGCTCGCTCCTGCTCGGCAACAACAATGCCAAGCTCGGTGGCGCCATCGCCGTCACCAACGCTACCATCGGCGGCCTCGGCACCATTGTGCCCGCCGGCGGCTCCCTCACAATCCCCGGCGGCTCGACCCTCCAAGTCGGCTACGGCGCCACTCAGGGAACCCTCAATGTCACCGGCGACCTCGCCATCAGTGCCGGCGCGTTCCTCAACTACCTCGCCTACGGCGCCGGCAACAGCAGCCTCCTGACCGTCTCTGGCGCCCTCACCTTGGGCGGCGCGGGCACCCTTGACATCAACACTGACGACCTAGGCACCTACAAAATCATCACCGCCGCCGGCGGCTTCGGCAGTTTCGATTACACCAAGCTCAGCGTCACTTCCTTGGGCAGCGCGCTGACCTCGGATAAATACAGCTTCAGCGTCACCGGCAACGACCTCTTCCTCACCCTGGAGTCTGGCGTCGTCTTCACCGGCTCCACCATCTACATCAACAGCCCCGACGACCGCGCGCCGGGCGACATCACCTACTCCATCGACGACAACACGGCCGTGACATTTCTCGCCGGCTATTCCGGCGCCGGACTGCTCTGGAACCAAACCACTGCCGGCCCCACGACCTTCACGATTGCGCCAAGCTCGCCGGGCGGCAACGGCAAAGCCATCATTGATGGCGCGGGCCTGCTCATGACCGGCGGCGGCGGCGCGTTCAACGTGACCGCGGCTACTCACACCCTCAATTTCACGAATGTCACGTTCACGAATTTCATGACGGGAACCTTCAATGGCGGCGTCTTCTCCGGCGCCTCCGGCGCCACCGCGGAAGTGATGTATTTCAACAACGTCACCTTCTCCAACAACAAGGCCGGCAATGGCGGCGCCATGTGGCAGTCCAACGCGGTCAATGCCACGTTTGACGGGCCGACTGTCTTCATCAGCAACACCGCCATGGCGGCCGCCACGTCCGGCAACGGCGGCGCCATCCTCGGCGCCTCCTCCTCCACCATGGCCTTCAACGGCCAGACGACATTTAAAAACAATTTCGCCGCCGCTTCCGGCGCGGCCATTTACATGGTCGGGCACCTCGACATCAACGGGCCGGTGGCGTTCATCACCAACACGACATGGTCCATCGGCTCGAACGCCCAGGTCAACGGCGGCGCGATATGCGAAAACGGCGCCTCCACCGTGAATATCCTTGGCGGCGCTCTCTTCGATGGAAACACAGTCCGGTCGGATCTCACGGCCGGGGCCACCGCCGTCAAGGCCGGCGCCTACGGCGGCGCGCTTTATTTTGGCAACAACGCCAGCACCGTGGCCACGGTGAACAGCGGCACGTTTGTCAACAACTCCGCCCTCGGCTCCATTGATCCGTCGCTGACAGCGGCTTTCTTGAACGCCCTCGGCGGCGCCGTCTTCAATGAAAATTCCTCGTTCACCGGCACCAATCTCCTCTTCAACAACAACCATGCCGACACCGCCGGCGGTGCGATTTACAGCGGCTATGACCGCGGCTCAGGCGCCTCCACCCTCACGCTGGCGAATGTCGTGTTCACCAACAACTCGTCGGGCCTCGGCGGCGGCATCGCCAGCATGGGGGGCGTGGGAACGGCCGGCGCCTCCGGCGCCGCGATCATCACCATCACCAGCGGCACTTTTTCGGGCAACAAAGCCTACGACCTGTCAGGCCTCTCCTCCACGCCCGTCGGTAACCAAAGCACCAGCGTGTATGCCAACGGCAACGGCGGCGCGGCGTATCTGAGGGCCACCACCAGCGTCAACGCCACCTTCAACGACGTCACCTTCCTCAACAACTCCGCCACCAGCGCGACCTCCGGCGGCATGGGCGGCGCCCTCTACCTGTCCTCAAATGCCGTCGCCACCATCAACGTCGCCACCGCCGACATCACCGACTCCGGCAACATCGCCTACGGTGTTGGCGCCGCGGCCGACGCCACCAAGGGCGGCTTCGCCCACCTCGACACCAGCAGCATCCTCAACTTCAACGTCGCCACGGGCAAAACCCTCACCATCGGCTCCTCCGCCGCCGTCAACGCCGACACCATCGTCGGCGACGCCACCAGCGCCATCAACGTCAACAACGACGGCGCCAGCGACGGCTCGCTTGTCCTCAACGGCAACAGCGCCGCCAACCTCGCCACCATCACCGTCGCCGCCGGCAACCTCCTCCTCGGCAACAACGCCGCCGCGCTCGGCGGCCCCGCCAAAGTCTCCAACCACGCGACCCTCGGCGGCATCGGCACGCTCGGCACCGTCACCCTCAACACCGGCGGCATCCTCCGCGTCGGCCTTACCCACACCGCCGCCGGCACCCTCAACATCGCCGGAGACCTCGCCATCAACGACGGTTCCTTCCTTGACTACGGCATCTATGGCTCCACCAGCAGCGACCTCCTCAACGTCACCGGTCTTGTCACCTTCACGGGCCTGAGCACCGTCACCGTCAGCGCCACCACCAGCGGCACCTACGCCATCATCGACGCCCTCGGCGGCTTCACCGGCCTCAACGTTGGGAGTTCGCTCAACGCCAGCTTCGGCAGCAGCCTCCTCGATCCCAATACTTACTACTTCGACAACTCCATCGACCCCAACATGCTCTACCTCATCCTCGGCAGCCCCCCGCCGGTCATGGCCAACTTCGTCCTCACATGGAACGGCTCCGTCAATGGCATCTGGACCGCGACCGACAACTGGACAAATGCCGGCGCCGGAGCCAAATTCACCAACGGCGACATCATCAACCTCGCCGGCGGCTCCGACAACAACACCATCACCGCTGACGCCTCCACCGCGACCATCGCCGGCATGTATGTCAGCGGCAACGAAAACTATGAAATCACCGGCGCCGGCGCGATAGTAGCCTCCGCCACCGCCGGCCACCTCGCCGGCGAACCCGCCGCCACCGGCAAACTCGTCCTCGGCGCCCTGGCTTCCGAGGATGCCAGCGCTCCCGTGCCAACCGACTTCACCGGCACCCTCACCCTCTCCAACACCTACAACAACTTCACCGGCGGCATCGACATCGAAACCGGCGCCCTCGTCGGCAACGCCCTCACCCTCGGCTCCGGCACCGCCGGCATCATCAACAACGGCTCGCTTACCTTCGACCAAGCTGACAGCGGCGCCTACACCGCCCCCATCAGCGGCAATGGCCTGCTCGTCAAAACCAACACCGGCGCCCTTACCTTCAACGCCGACAACAGCGCCTTCACTGGCATAACCAACATTGACGCCGGCGCCCTCACCCTCGCCAGCTCCACTCTCGGAGGCCCCGTCAACGTCGCCAGCGGCGCAACCATCGGCGCCAGCGGCACCTCCACCATCGACGGCGCGCTGAGCCTCGACGACGGCTCCATCCTCCACATCGACAACGACAACGCCGCCCTCCTCCAAGTTGGCTCCCTCGTCCGCACCGTCGGCGACACCAGCACCTTCGATGTGACCACCGCCGCCACTGGCACCTACAAACTCCTCAATTCCACCGCCGCTCTCCTCGCCAGCGACACCGCCAGCCTTCTCACCACCATCAACGGCGGCGCCCTCAGCTCGCGCAGCACCGCCGAATACATCATCAACGGCAACGACCTCTACCTCGACCTCCTTACCCGCAACTACGGCAGCGTCATCTGGAGCGGCACCAACGGCTCCACATGGAAAGACAACTACGCCAACTGGCAGTCACCCGCCGACAACCTCTTCGCCAACGGCGACTCCGTCATCTTCAACGACACCGTCGATACCCTCTCCGGCACTCGCGTTGTCAACGTGGACTCCGCAGGCGTGCAAGCCGTGGACATGGTTGTGAACACCACCGGTGCCTACACCTTCACCGGCGGCGCCATCACCACCAGCAACACCCTGAACAGCACCGTCGCCTCCACCGCCACCGGCGCGCTCACCATCGCCGGCTCCGGCCTCGTCATCCTCTCCAACACCGCCGCCAACAACTTCGAAGGCGGCATCAAGATCACCAGCGGCACCCTGCAAGGCAACACCGTCACCCTCGGCGGCGCCGCCATCGCCAACGCCGGCGTCCTCGTCTTCGACCAATCCGCCGCCGCTTCCTACGACTCCTCCATCGTCGGCACCGGCTCCCTCGTTAAACAAAACACCGGCGCCCTCACGCTGACCAACGCCGACAACACCTACACCGGCGGCATCAACGTCCTCGGCGGCTCCCTCGCCATCCCCGGCGCCGCCACCGCCACCCAAGGCTCCATCAACATCGCCTCCGGCGCCGCCCTCCTCATCTCCGGCGCGCCCTCCTACTCCGTGCAAAACGCCCTCACCGGCTCCGGCACCCTGAGCATCAACCTCACCGACAAGACTGGCGCCGTGGCCCTCACCGCCGCCGGCAACGCCTTCGCCGGCACCCTCTTCCTCGGCACCAGCGCCTTCAACCTCTCCGGCGCCAGCGCCACCGCGCTCGCCAACGCCACCCTCTCCCTCGGCGCGGGCAACACCACCACCGTCGGCGCCGGCGCCCCGACCCTCGTCGGCCTCACCCTCGCTGGCGGCCAGATCAACTTCGACGCCACCATTCCCCCTGACACCGCTGCTGCGGGCGTCATCACCACCGCCACCCTCGCCCTCACCAGCGGCACCGTTCAAATCAACCTCCCCACTGGCGGCGGCAGCGCTCCCTCTGGCGGTTCAAACCTTCTCGCCCAGGACGACGGCACCGCCCAAACCCGCCTCATCAACGCCACCACCGTCACCGGTGCCGTCACCGGCATTGCCCTCGTTGATCAGGACAACCAAGCCATCGCCGGCACCGCCATCGAAATCGACCAAGGTGGCGTCCAAGTCGCCACCGGCACCTACAGCTACAAACTCGCCGCCGCCAGCGGCGCCGGCCTCGACGTCACCTACGCCCTCGCCAGCCTGACCATCGCCTCCGGCCAGACCCTCCACCTCGCCCCCGACATCGGCGCGACCGGCGCCGCCGCCACCCTCTCCGCCATCGTCAGCGGCAACGGCAACCTTTCCATCGACGCCTCCAACGCCCCCGTGACCCTCGGCGCCGCGAACAACTTCACAGGCGCCATCACCGTCACCAGCGGCACCCTCGTCTCCGGCCTCAACGGCTCCCTCGGCTCCGGCAACACCCTCGCCCTCTCCGGCAACTCCGGCTTCAACCTCAACGGCAAAACCGAAACCCTCGCCGTCCTCGACGCCTCCGGCAACAACGGCGCCATCACCCTCGGCGCCGCCGCCGGCATCCTCTCCGTCACCGGCAACAACGGCCTCAACACCGGCGCGAACACCACCATCGACCTCGCCGGCGGCGTCTTGAACGCCAACGGCGGCAGCATTTATGGCAGCCTTGCCGGCGCCGGCGTTCTCAACGCCGCCAGCGGCACCCTCAATATCGCCAACGCCAACTCCGATCTGACCGCGAACACCAGCATTGCCGCTGGCGCCGCGATCAATATTCTCAACACCCAGGCGCTTGGCACCGGCACGATTAGCTTCCAATCCCCCGACAGCACGCTCGTCATTGGCAATTCCGATAACAGCACCTTCGCCAATTCCCTCACCGGCACGGGCGCCCTTTATGTGGAAAACACCGGCGTCGTCACCTTTGCCACGGCGAACCCCGGCTTCTCCGGCGCGACCACGGTGATGGGCGCCGCCGTCGCCACCGACCCCACCGCGTTCGGCGCCTCCAAAATCAGCATCATCGACCCTGGCGCCCTCACCTTCGCCACCAGCGGCACCATCGCCAACTCCATTTCCGGCGTCGGCATCCTCAACCTCGACAGTGCTGGCGGCATCCTGACCCTGAGCGGCACTAACAACACCGTCTCCAACATCAACCTTCTCCCCGGTTCGAACATCGTGGCCGCCAACGCTCACGCTCTCGGCTCCGCCAAGACCAAACTGGCGATGAACGACGCCACCCTCACCCTCCGCGCCAACAACACCGTCCTCGGCGCGGTCAAGATGGACGGCGCCAGCGTCCTCGCCTTTGCCAGCACGCTCTCCTCAGGCTCCGCGACCCTCACCAGCCTCGCCTCCACCGGCGACGGCAACACCCTCGCCTTCAACACCAACGTCGGCGCCGGCACCAGCAACGTCCTCTATGTCACCGGCACCATGACCGGCGTTTACAACATCGCCATCAACAACACCGGCAAAGCCCCCTCCTCCAGCATCGTCAACATCAACCTCATCCAGGCCCCCAACAGCGCCGCCACCTACCTCGGCGCCAGCGGCCTCATCGAATTCGCCGACGCCCCCAACGCTTTCGCCTACACCATCGACCCGAAAGGCGGCGCCGTCCTCACCGTGAAAAGCTCCGAGGCCATCTCCGCCGCCGGCGGAGCCATCCTCGCCAACGCCGCCGGCGCCATGCCCCTCACATGGTTCGCCGAACTCGACACCATAGAAAAACGCCTCGGCGACATCCGCCTCAACGAACGCACCGCCCCCGCCGGCCAGCTCTGGCTCCGCGCCCAAGCCCAGCGCCTCAACGTCAACGACAAGGACACGCCGGTTCCCTTCAATGAAGACCAATACAGCACCGACGTCGGCTTCGACTTCGGCGGCCAGTGGCACTCCGGCGAGTTCGCCAGCTACATCGGCGCCTACGTCGGCCTTGGCCGCGCGAACCGCGACGTCAACAACATGGACGCCAGCGGCAACACCGACAGCACCCACGCCGGCATCTACATCACCTACCTGACCGCCAACGGCTGGTATGCCGATGCCGTCGCCAAATACAACCACTTCAAAAACGACATCTCCGCCACCGTGCCCAACATGGACGGCAACGTGATGGACAACATCACCCTTGACGGAAACTACACCAACACCGCCATTGGCGGCTCCATCGAAGCCGGACGCCGCATCGAACTTGGCAAAAACTGGTATGTCACGCCCAATGGACAGGCCGCCATCGCCTCCATTTCCTCCGCGAGCTACACCACCAACACCGGCATGAAGGTGGACGGCGACTCGGTCACCACCGAGCAAATCCGCCTCGGCGCCCTCGCAGGCTGGAAGCACGCCACGGAGAGCGGCTCGATAATCCAGCCTTACGCGAAACTCTACTTCGCCCGCCAGTGGGCCGGAAACGGCAACGTCAGGATAACCACTCCCAGCGGCCTTGTTAACGATTACTCCTCCGTGGTAATCCAAGGCGCACGCGTTGACCTCGGCGCTGGCGTGAACTGGCAGGCCACGAAAAACGTCCAAGTCTATTTCGACTACGAATGCTCTTGGGCAAAAGACTACAAGAAACCCTACGGCGTGACCGCCGGCGTCAGCTACGCCTGGTAAGCAAGCGCGCCGCGCAACTCTTATGGAGTGCGGGACTTCAGTCCCGCTTTCGACGGGCCAATTTATTGGCCCGCCTTTTTTTATACCTTCGCACCTTGCCCCTCACGGGCGGCGTTTTTGCGCCGGCGCCAATCCCATCCACACAATAAACACCCGAAACGGCGCGAGCAGCACGACCGCCATCGTGAGTTTCACGCACAGGTCGCCTGTGGCGAGCTTCAGCCAGTCGGCGTCAGACACTCCCGCGAATGCGATTGAGAAAAAAATCAACGTGTCAATAACCGACGCCGCGCTCGACCCCCAAAACGGGGCCTTCCACCAGCTCTTTTTGCGCAGCTTGTTGAACACCGCGATATCGAGCAGTTGCGAAACGATGAACGCCGACCCCGACGCGAGCGCGATGCGCCACGGCACATGAAACACCAGCGAAAACGTCACGCCCGTGACGAACCCCGCCCACGCCACGCCACGCGCGAGTTTCACTCCCGCCCAGCGGTTGCACACATCCGTGACGAAATACGTGAGCGGATACGAAAACGCGGCGTAGGTCAGCCAGTCGTTTATGTGAAACTGCACGAGCACGTTTGAGAGCGCGACAACGCCCGCCATGCTGCACACTGGCAGCACAAAACGCCGCCACGAGGAATCGCGCGAGGCGGCATCGGTTGGATAAGGGTTATCGTTCATATTCAATTTTGTTTTAGCGGGTGGGTTGAAACCGCGTCTGTTTTTGTAGCGCAGGCTGCCAGCCTGCTCTGCGTGGCACGGGCTGCCAGCCCGTGGGCTTGGTCGGCTGACAGCCTGCATGGGCGTGAAACGCATTTGGACACGAATGCAGGCTGGCAGCCTGCGCTACAAAGGCATTGGTTGTTTGGAATCAAAAGGTGTGAATCGCCAGCCCCGAGCGCAGCTTCGGCTCGAACCAGGTGCTCTTCGGCGGCATGATTTCGCCCGCGTCGGCGATGTCCATGAGCTGGTTGAGCGTCACCGGATACATCGAGAACGCCACGCCGCCGTCCCTGTCCACGCGCTTCGTCAACTCCGCGGTGCCGCGAATGCCGCCGACGAAATCGACGCGCTTGCTCGTGCGCGGATCGTCGATGCCGAGAATCGGCGCGAGAAGTTTGTTTTGCAGCACGCTCACGTCGAGACGGTCAACCGGCCCGGCTTTCGGGTCGGCGGGACAGCGCAGACCATGCCATTTCCCACCGAGATACATGCTCACGCGCCCGACAGCATCGGGCGAGGGCTTCGCATTTTCTTCGAGGCCGAAAACTTTTTTTACCTCGGCGAGAAACGCCTCCGGCGCACGCCCGTTCAAATCGAGAACGATGCGATTGTAGGGAAGAATCTTCAGCTCGCTCGCGGGAAACAGCACCGACAAAAACCAGTTGTAGTCTTCCGTGCCGTTGTGCTTCGCGTTGCGCGAACGACGCAACCGCGCGACGCGCGCGGCGGACGCGGCGCGATGGTGCCCGTCGGCAATGTAAGTCACAGGCGCCGCGCCAAACGCGGCCACCCACGCATCGGCTTGCGGCACGCGCCAGAGCGTATGCCGGATGCCATCGGACGCGGTGAAATCATGCAGCGGTTTCTCCTTGGTCTTCGCGTTCACAAGCGCGGTTATGCCGGGCGCGTCACGATACGTGAGAAACACCGGCCCCGTGTTCGCGCTGATGGTGTCGATGAGCCGCGTGCGGTCGTCCTCCTTGTCCTTGCGCGTTTTCTCGTGCTTCTTGATCAGCTCCGCGTCGTAGTCCTCGACATGCGTGAGCGCGACGATACCGCGCTGCACATGGTTCCCCATCTGCTGCTGGTAAACATAAACACACGGCTCGCTCTCGCGCACGAGCGCCCCGTCCGCCTGCAACTTTTGAAACATCTCCAACGCCTTCGCGTAAACCTTGTCGCTATAAGGATCGGCGCCCGCCGGAAACGCGATTTCCGCGCGGTCAACATGCAGCAAATTACGCGGTTTGCCAGCCGCGAGCGCGGCGGCCTCGGACGTGTTGACGACATCGTAAGGCACGCACGCCACTTCCTCGACGAGCGCGGGTTTGGGAACAAGACCTTTGAAGGCGCGGATTCTCATAAAATTCGGATTGCGGATTGCGGAATGCGGATTGGAAAAGCTGCCACGTTGCGTTCCCGACGCGCCAAGCGCAACTCAAAGTAACTTGCGCAATTCCCGTCCCCTGCAAAACTGCGCCCCATGACAGACGAAATTCCGCCCGACT
>Ga0123354_10017680_pt1 | contig 11173 bp, 6 predicted proteins | sample TergutLab28metaG_2_FD_97872 | JGI IMG/M metagenome (GOLD analysis project Ga0123354, IMG submission 97872) | Labiotermes labralis P4 segment gut microbial communities from Petit-Saut dam, French Guiana - Lab288 P4 | ecosystem: Host-associated > Arthropoda: Insects > Digestive system > Gut ... | reverse complement strand
TTATATATATATATATATATATATATATATATATATGTGTGTGTGTGTGTGTGTGTGTATGTGTGCCGGGTAGCTCAGTCGGTATAGCGACTGACTACAGGCTGGACGGTCCGGGATCGAATCCCGGTGGGAGCGAGATTTTTCGCCCGTCCAGACCGGCCTTGGGGCCCACCTACCCTCCCGTAAAATGGGTACCGGGTTTTTCCCGGGGGTAAAGTGCGGCCGGGGCGTGCTGCTGACCACGGTCATGGAAGAGTACCCACCCTCTGGATCATAACGGGCCTGTAACGGGATCAATTTACCTTTACATATATATATAGGTTATGAGTTGAAGACGGGCAAACAAGCAGAATTTTCGAGAGAGTGGGAGAAAGATATGTATGTATATTACGGACTGCTTCAAACCAATCTTTCCCTTCTTTCTAACTACATTACTTTGTGCCGAAGTTCATATTAACAGTGGTCGATTTTTACCTCCGAAATTAAGCCTACAATCTTGACATGATGCCAAATTCTAAACTTTACAAGAAAGAAAAAAATTTTTGAGTCTCTTTCTTCCTCGCAGAATGCAAACAAACAACCCGAAGTCTTATTCTTCTCATTTTTTTTCTTGGTCTGCTTGACCCACGAAGATGGGACTGGAAGGCCGTTTCGAAACGGCAGTAAACAACTGCCAACATACACTGTAACATTTCAGTAGAACTGAGGTCTCACCTATACCGTGGCGGAAGCCTGAAACCTGACATTTATGTGGACTAAGAACGGCCGGGCGGTTTAGAGCATGGGTCTGCCGCCGCTCGATTACTGGGATTGCGGGTTCGAATAACGCCAGGGACACGGATGTCTGTCTGTTGTAAACGTTGTGTGTTGTCTGGCAAAGATCACTGCAAGAGGCTGATCACTCGTCCAGAGGAATCCTACAGAGTGTGATCAAGAGCAAAAATAACCCTCTGCTTCTACAGTCAGTAGGTAGATGAGGTCAGACTAAGAAAGAGAAAGTGAAAAAAACAAAACATAAAGGACAAAGGCCTGATCACAAACATGGTCATGTATTGTACTGTACCTTCGGATTCGGTTAACGGTGGGCTATTCTAGAATTGCTGATAAACCCTTAGCTAATCAAGGACTCCTCACGAGGTTAGTTACAGATATGCGACTCATACCATCTGATATTGTACATATAGGAAAAGTACACATCCCCCACCACCCTTCCGGGAGGCCCACATATTGATTACGCGCAAAGCACAGACAATATCGCCACACCACCATTCTCTCTCCCCACTAACATATTTCACTCACACATCTATAGCATTTGCTACTGTATACAGAGTCCATGTACACATGATGTGATGACGTGTATGTTGCGGTTTTGCGGGTCGCCTAATGGGCAAGGCGCGGTGAACCACCGTACTCCCCGCAATGTTATACAATTGTAGCCACAGAATAGGCCTCGCCTTTGTTTGCTCCTGTTACTAGCTAGCAACTCTCGGTCTATATACCTGGCTAACCTCCCTTCTGCCAGACAGATATACGATACACATCCGGCTACGCGCGCATTCTAGCGGCAGTAATATATGAGGAAGGCCTAAATGAAATATAGGTTATGCAGTATTCCATACTGGTACAGCGCTACCACCACAGCGGAACAATAATTGTTATTGACGCGAAGAGCTTAAAACTCGGTCTACATGCTGTTAGTGTGTGTGTGTGAGAGAGAGAGCGGATGTGTGGATAAGGGCACCTCGGTCGGCCGCACACGGAAGTACAACGCAATGGGCACGGCTCTGAATCAAATGCAGAGAAAGGGCGTAAAACAGGGACGTTCTTCTGGCCACGGAAGTACAACGCAATGGGCACGGCTCTGAATCAAATGCAGAGAAAGGGCGTAAAACAGGGACGTTCTTCTGGCTGCCAGTAAAAAAATCTGAAAACGCTGGTCCAAAACAAGAAGTATTCAATACAAGTCTCACTCGTATGAAGTCTAACATTAAAAATTCAATATTACGCATGGACAAAACGGGTGTGGTATAAATAATTCCCACATTTCACTTTTGTTTGTGCCTTTTAAGTGTTGTTGTCGGTACTGCAAATTTATCTGTGTGTATCGAATATCGTGGCTGCAACAAGCGAAATCTCAGGCTTGCAATAAATGTACGGTGTTGCCAAACTGATTGTAGTCATCTGTGAACTCGGAATTAGTAAAACATGATGGGTAACTAACAATGTTTTTATCTCAAGGCGGTAGACTTCAGGTACACCAGCATCCATGACAGCTTATGTCGTAATTTGTAACAACAATGGAAGTTCACGTGTATACACGAACACACACACACACACACACACACACACACACACACACAGGCAGAATGTGTTGTAGAGTTTTTGTGTGAAATATACTGCGGGTGAATAAGGCTTTGCTATTTTCACGTAGTGTATGTTAGTCACGTAGGTCTTGACTTGAATATGAACCAACACGTAAGATTGTGCAAAAAACTGTGTGTGTGTGTGTTTGTAGGGGGGGGGTGGGGTGGGGGGGTGGAAACTCTCTTCTTTCTGTGAATTCGTATCACGACTGGACAATAGGTAAAGGTAAAGGTCACCCTAGAAGAGGCCAAGAAGGCCCAGAGATGGAGTAAAGGTATAGCTGTACTCTGTCTTTAACCTCGGCGCCAGATGTGGGAGGGTGGTCAGCGCCACGCTCCGGCCGCTTTACTCCTGTGAAAGACCCGGTACCCACTGTATAGGAGGCTGGGTGGGCCCCAGGGCCGGTCTGGATGGGTGCGGAATATTTCGCCCCACCGGGATTCGATCCCCGGACCGTCCAGCACGTAGCGAGTCGCTATACCGACTGAGACATCCCGGCTCCCCGACTGGAAAATTTCAATTCAAATTTTTATGTTAATGAAGTATGTTACCCTCTTCAATATTTAAAATTACCCTCAAGAATAAGGGTTGTAATTTCCACAGTGTGCCCAGTTTGTCCATTAACCACATCTGGAACTTTTTCAGCGAGACCCGTGTTTATGTTGCGAAAGAAATTAAGAAAAACACCGAAGTTATTGTAGTTTACTAGTCTGTCTCTTGTGTGCTAGCATTATATCGATACCTTAAAAAAAAAAAAAGACATAACTGTGGTAACGAAATGCGTGATGTGAATGACTTCAGTATTACGATATTTACACACAACTTATTTTATTAATTTTGCGACATACTATGCGAAGCTGCTGAAAGTGACAAAAATTTGTAAGACGTAACCATTTTGGCACTGAATAAAATCAGTACTCTTTATCAGTTTGGAACGGCATACACAAATGCACATGCGCGCGTGTAAAGTTTTTAAAACAAACACGAATTTTCCACTGAACCTGTGTGCTACTGCTCAGTACTATTTGATGAAAAATATAATTTTCCGAGTACCATATCCCAACGCAGAGCTCTTCAGCAGTCCCTTGCCATCTGTTCACAGCAGCAGGATTTACGTTAAAAACACACAAAGTGCACTTCGCTGGTGCGTATACGCAGTCCTGCAAATGAATCTAGCCGTAATTCTAAACGGCAGCTTCAGTCAACTGATTTTGTATTTTCATATCAGTCGAACTCGGTTACAACGTCATGAAAGGCACTGAATATTTTGTGTCGTTATAAACGAGCGTTTTTATAACCACGGAGTACAGGGTTTTCATAAAAGAATGGTAGGATCTGAGTCGTCCACCGAAGAAAACCCAGTAAGGGAAAAAGAACAAAATATCCTTTACTAGAAAAGTACAAGAATTTCACATGGGTATAGGTCATCTGTGGGCCGGGTAGCGTAGTCGGTATAACGAATGCCTAGGGCTGGACGGTCCGGGGATACGAATCCCAGTTGAGGCGAGATTTTCCGCAACTGTCCAGACGGGCCCTGGGTCCCACCCAGCCTCCTGTACAATGGGTTACCGAGTCTTTCCAGGGGTAAAGAGCGGCCGGGGCGTGAAGCTGATCCCTCACCGCCTTCTAGTGCCCTGGTCAAGAAAGAGTAGAGCTATACCTCTACCGTCTCTATGGGCCGTACGGCTTGTACAGCGCCTCAGTGCCTGTACAAGGGTGCACTTTATCTTACCTTTATAGCTCATCTAATAGATCTCAATATGGACACGATTTTGTTCTCGCGAATTACAAGACACAGTGCGCATTTTCTTTGTAAACATTTTCAACATAGTGCATCGGTACCGGCAGTCAGACGGACAGTAAGATATTGTGACCTTGTGAACGCATTAGGTGGGGACACCTGGTATGTGAAAAAGCTATATGAGTGGTGAAATCCATTGTTGTTACTTTCCCTGTTTTACACCGCACGCATCCTATGTTATTGACGTTCAACATCCTACCATTCGTTTATAAACACCCTGTATAATACTGTGATTAACAGTGACGAATTAACTTGTACCACAGAAGATCTAACTCTATAAACGAGGTGTCGCACAAACCGATGTCGTTATAACCGGGCCTGACTGTATATTCTTTCGTTCCAGAGAAGAGAATTTGTTTCACAACACGGTATAAATACGGAAAGCAAGCAAAAATTCTATTCTGTTATCATGTAAATCTTATTTAGACAACCCACAACTCGAGCATACGTATTTCCTTAAAATAATGACGTTAGTACCAAAAGTCGGAGTTGTTAAGGGACTAACAAGTTCCATTTACTTCCCATAACGTGTTATTAAAATTTTATTGACATTCAGAGCGTACAGTCACAATATTCAATCTGGAATTACTACGATTAATATACAATCGTCAGAAGCCAATTGAGAATGGAATATTTTCAAGTGTTCAAGTCCGATCTTACGTGCGATGCGCAATTGGGTATGTAACGTAACTCTTTAACTTTTAAAACATCGAATTGTGTTCACATAGTGTACTGCAGCTTGTCAACACCCTACAGTCACAATCGACATCGACTGACCAGCTGTACTGTAAACCTTTGCCGACGATGCTTAACCACGTTCCTTAAAGCTTATAGCAAAAATGTATACCTTGGACCAATTTAATTCAAGTAAGTTTCCTTCGCAGATTTTCGCAAGTTCACTCCCCCCGACTCCTTAAACTCTGCAGCATAAGCGCGACTTAAGTTATACAAACAAAATCGCAATCAGTGTCAGCCACACAGCGCGATTATCAGCCATTCCAAAAACATGTTACATACATCCTGAATGTGGTTCTCTGAAGATGTCGGCCACACAGCGCGATTATAAGCCATTCCAAAAACATGTTACATACATCATGAATGCGGTTCTCTGAAGATGTCGGCCACAAAGCGCGATTATCAGCCATTCCAAAAACATGTTACATATATCCTTAACGTGGTTCTCTGAAGATGTCGGCCACACAGCGCGATTATCAGCCATTCAAAAAACATGTTACATTCATCCTGAATGCGGTTCTCTGAAGATGTCGGCCACACAGCGCGATTATAAGCCATTCCAAAAACATGTTACATATATCCTTAATGTGGTTCTCTGAAGATGTCGGCCACACAGCGCGATTATCAGCTATTCCAAAAACATGTTACATACATCCTGAATGCGGTTCTCTGAAGATGTCGGCCACACAGCGCGATTATCAGCTATTCCAAAAACATGTTACATACATCATGAATGCGGTTCTCTCTCTGAACAGCGCAATTTCGGGTACGTGGAGAAACTCCACAAAATGGGAAACAAAATAGGAAAAGCGTTCACGACCTGCGTGGAACTCTAACCTGCAATTCCAACACTTTTCGACGGCTAAGACCAGCAAAGTGTTATTCACTAAGCTAAAGCAGTGTTCTACTTTAACCCTTCAAAAAGACGGTGGAGGTTTAAATTCAAAATACTGAGCTGGAAGGATTTTTTAAAAAGTATAGTACCCTTAGATACATTCACGACCGTACAGTGCACCAAGACCGGCAGTGAAGGCTTAAGGACGACTGCAAATGTAACGTTTAGTCGCAATGTCAGAATTACACAATGGATGTGGTGATAGCAAGATACTTAAAACATTACTGGCACGCGAACAAGTGTGCCTCTTTGTTGCGATCGTTACTACCACAGTTCTTCCTTATATGCATGCACCCAGACCCCGACTGCCTGTTGTCATTACGGTACTTGCAAACGTTCATTGCAATTACCCGGTTAAGGATACAAAACGACCATAATTCCCCCCTTTCCTCTGCACCAAGCACCCTCTCACTTTTCGTTTAATTTATTGGGGCTAGATTACCAGCGTCTGATGAGTTTGCCCCCGCCCTTCTGCGACGATTTCCTCCACGAAACGCAATTTGGGGCGCGAGGAGTCGTCTACCGCTTTCCCCCTCCGATCGGTCTTACAGCCTTGCTTTCATAACTGCCCTAATTTTACATTAATAACGTATAAGCGCGAAAGAATTTTATAAACGGATTAAGATAGCTAATTCCCCATGGCTTGCTTCATAGCTTAAAAGAGGTACGTGCTAACACAGAGATATCCAAATTCACCATATCCAGCGTGGTGCAAGAGTCAGTTGACACCAGACGTTGCTTCTACTGCAGTTTTAAGCGTCTTTTGCGCCACCCGGTACATGATGTCGAATTTCAAGTCAGTTTTATTGCTTTGAAACAATAAACTGAGAGATTCTGTATAACTGCAGTACTGTCTAAGTTACTGTAAATTTTTGAAAGGATGTCACCAATTAGAGACTGCTGACGTACGTGAAAGAAGGTGGAAAGAGTTTGAAATGCTAGAAAGGCACAGTTCGCCCTGTAACAGGCCATGAAGGCCTAGAGGGGGAGTAGATGTATAGCTCTACTCTTTCTTTAACCTCGGCGCTAGGTGGAGGGGTGGGTGGTTAACGCCACGCTCCGGCCGCTTTACCTCCGGGAAGGACCCGGTATCCATTGTACAGGAGGCTGCGTGGGTTCCAGGGCCGGTCTGGACGGGTGCGGAAAATCTCGCCCACAACCGGGATTCGATCCCCGGACCGTCCAGCCCGTAGCCAGCCGTTATACCGACTGAGCTATTCCGGCCCATCTTTTATATCGTACGAAGACGAAGCAAGAAAACAGACTCTCACTTTGACCTATAGGTTACATACAGACTATACCTTAGTCGCCACTGACAAACTGGGTCACATTTCATGTTTTTACAGTTATGTTTTAATATTATTTCCAACTCTCTCCATTCAGATTTGCGTACGTCGAGTGACAGGTGAATGCTCGCATCAAAACTGCTTCAAAACATTTGCAACAACATATAGTTGCACGGGCACGTATCATGAGTGTGTTGCCGAGTGTTACAGTGTATTCTACAAATATTACTGCTGTCACAATTACCGTTAGACAGGTACTACAGTATTAACCGCACATTAACACAAACAAAATTTACATCCCTACAACACATGCCTTTCAATTTTGTTTTTAAAGTCACAACATTCCTGCAATACATACGTTGACATGGAAGGCACAGAGTGACAGCAACTTTCACTAGGAAGCTAATTTATTTCTGTTAAACAAAGATCCTGTAACACTGGGTGCTGCTCTGTACATATGTGGAAAAACCGCTGTTATCACTTGACAAGTGATGATGGGGATGACGACTTCTTCATCGCCCACCTCCTCCTCCTTTGCCCTTCTCTTTCAACCAGTAGAGGACTGGCAATATGAAGGCCTGTCTTTTCCCTTTTCCTCTCTGAAGTAGTGTTGGACATGCAAGAATAACAAATTATCCCTCACCGATATGTAATTTCGGTTATTTCAAAAGCATTTTCTAAACCTTAACAGAGACCGTCTATTGATAACACACACATTTCTTGCAGTACCCTTTGTCATGGGGACCGTGGTAGCACAGTGGTTAAGGTGCTGTGCTACAGATCGGAAGGTCGCTGGTTCGATTCCAGATGGTGTCATTCGAATTTTTCATTGACATAATCCTTCCGACCGCACTATGGCCCTGGGGTCGACTCAGCCTCTAACAGAAATGAATACCAGTAGCATTTCCTGGGGGTAAAGGCGGCCGGTGCGTAAGGCTGACCTTACCACCATCCTGTGCCGTTGTCATGTAATCTGGGAACCTTAACTTCCTGGAACCCTCTGGGGCCACTCCAGGCTTGTAACGGGACTGCTTTACCTTTACTCTGTGTCATGGTTTGTAGATAGGCTGACCCATGCACAACACAAGCTGATGTCACGGTTCTCAGAAAGTGACCGTTACAAACACAGGATCAGGTAGTTCGGCAGAAATTCAGCAAGGTTTTGGTGGAAACTTCTCCCCCTCCCCCATCTTTTTTGGGTTCATCATAAATGATGGCATAGGGCTACTAAACTAAACAGCGCCACATTACAGAGGATGACAATCATCACAACATAATCTCTTCCGTCATATTCTGCTTCTTCTACCACCCTTCTAATCTGCAGACTAATTCTGGATTCATCTTTTTTTAAAATGACACATACCTTACAAACCCAAAACATAGCCTTCAATTTTTTTTTTTGTCTTCAGATATTTCAATGATGTTGGTGATACTTCAAGATAGTTCTTCATTATCCATTTTCATATCTGCTTGTACAGTTTTGGTTATCAAACAGACGACCTTACTACATACCTCTGTTCCTTCTTCTTTCAAACAGATGTAACTTTCAGATTTACTGATGGTAATATTTGTTAAGCAGCATTTTCTTTGAATACTGCAAGAATTCAGAATGATTTCCTTATTACATAAAGAGAGGGAACTGCAGAAATAAGAGAATGGTTCCTCACATCAATGACTGGAACAGCATCCAGAAGTCAATAACTATTTAAAAGTCTATCAGCTTAAATAATCAAGATGTTTGTTTTTATACTTCACTGATGCATGTTTATGATTATTACGCACAAGGATAAATTGACATCAGAGGATAAGGAAGGAATTATTAAGTGGCAGTTGTAAATCTGCCTTTCAAAAATATCTAGAGCAATTTGCACTTCTGGCTCCGAAATGCACAGCACAATATTTCAAGTGTACCTTACACAAGCCACAAGCGATACAAGATCATAATCATAAAGATGATTTATGACTGCAACAGGACCTAAGGAGAAGTACAAAGGTGCAGAGTAGGGTGAATAATAAAACAAATCAACGTTCTCAGTAACAGGTAAGTTTTAAGACATAAATACACAAATAATTTTCTTGGATACATAGTGCTACCTAATAAAACTTTAAAGATGATTTTTTTTGTTACCAAAATGTAATGAATCGCTGGAAATTATTGAACTTAAGACATCACATGCACCAAAATCCTTGGTCACATGACTGGCTGGCATCAGAAGTTAAAAGCAAAAGTTGTCGATGCTGTACAAAGGTTTTGAAACATAAAGAAATACTAAGAAGGAAATGTACAAAGATATAAGCAAAGGCACACAGCATTACATACATTCACTTTAATTAAAAAAAAAAGGATAACATCAAGATTTGGAAGTACTTAATTATTTAAAATCAGGAGGGACTCCTTCCCTTTCTTGCTGAATCTGAGTGTAGTACAGTATAATCCACCTTTCATCCTTCTTGTATGACATTATCATGGATCGCCAAGAGGACTGCCATACGCTAGAAAATTTCCCCACACTCAAATCCCAAGCAAAGCATGCTTGCATAATAATCATTCAATAAAAAATATTAAACTGATTATACTGTATTCAACACAATCTTTCCCGCATAACATTCGCCCATTATTTTTTCTGTACTGATATCCTCTATCCCCATTCCATATCTGCTAGCCTTATCGGTTCTGCTTGGCATTTCTCCTTAGCCATAAGGGACTGTGGTGGTCGTCATTGTTGCAGCTTGGTCCAGCATCACCAAATAGTGCAATTCAACCATGACTCTTACTTGAGGTCTTCCACTTGGCATGAAATGACTCGATATGCTCCAAGTTGATGCCTGCAAGACAGGGAGGTTAAGCAAAAGAAGCAACTAAACTGTTTTCAGAAGTTTCACATTCACACAGTTAATGCAACTGATTTTTCCCAGCTATCTACATTGATTGATTGATTGATCAGCATTGGGTTGGGATCTCACAGCCCCGTGGCACCTAGGCCTTAATGACGGGCCCTTTGTGCCCCATATCAAATCATGGGAGCCCCATAACTTTACTGAAGTTCCAAATGGCCCCCAAGCTTAAACTCCTAATATCCCCTGGCTCCAGGAAAAAGGAGCCCAGGTGCATGTGTATGAGGGAGGCTAAACCTCGCATTCACAAAGATTGTGGGCTGAGGTTTCCTCTCTCACTCCAGTTATCTGCATTATTATAACCCATAACCTGAACTGTGCTAGACTTTCTATAATGACACAATCATTAATTTGTTGAACACTTGCTTCTTGTAAGATTAATTTCATGTTTTTTTTCATTTCTTCATCAAAACTTTTTTTCATACAAGGATATCAAAATGATAATGATGGGCTATGAACAGCGCTGATATGGAATTATGACAGTGAAATTCAACACCTGTCAAAAATCCGGTCACTTCAGTGTGAAATGTGAAGTACCACGGAATGCTCTACTCTCTGCAGTTGTAGTATGAGGTAATGGAAGTAGATGTAGTGATAGCATTTTTCAAACACAAACTGTACTTCAAATTAGATGTGCATTACATGTCACTGTTCTTATCAGAAAGAAGCCAAACATTCACGAGTGTCTGGCACTATGAACACACCAAAAACACACGAGCATAACTCTCTATGCCTTGATCAAATACTTATCTATAATACAAAATCTCTGTTTCCCCTATTCCCATCCTCCCACTCTGATCTGGTCCCTGGGATACTGTAAGACCATATAACGGTACATAATGGCTAAAATAATCTGCTTGGTATTTACCACGTTTTTTACCATCATATACTACAGCAGCAAATAACAGAAAAGGCATGCAACATAAAATTCTTTGAATAAAGGTTGACCAACTAGATGACACTTGCTTTATTATATATTGCTCAACATGTTTCAGACGTTAATACGTCCATCTTCGGGAGCTAGCAAATACTTGTGTTGTGTAGGCTGACTTGAGGTGTGCTGGTGTTATGTGGCGCCACATAACACCAGCACGCCTCAAGTCAGCCTACACAACACAACAAGTACTCGCTAGCTCCTGAAGATGGACGTATTAACGTCTGAAACATGTTGAGCAATATATAATAAAGCAAGTGTCA
>Ga0123354_10017676_pt1:0-10000 | contig 11175 bp, 5 predicted proteins | sample TergutLab28metaG_2_FD_97872 | JGI IMG/M metagenome (GOLD analysis project Ga0123354, IMG submission 97872) | Labiotermes labralis P4 segment gut microbial communities from Petit-Saut dam, French Guiana - Lab288 P4 | ecosystem: Host-associated > Arthropoda: Insects > Digestive system >... | reverse complement strand
AGTAAATGGCTACTTCGTGCAGAAGGGAGGATAATGTTAAAATGAATCTTCAACAATTTTTTTTAATTCCTTGTTTGTTACAATCTGTCCGGAGACATTTAGTAACCTTTGTGTCGATAGCGCTAGAGGCATGTAGGAGATACTTCCAGTGAAATTCTCCCTTCTATTCACAATCGCAAGGATTGATGTTGTCTCTGTCGATCTTCAACAAACGTAGTGTAAATGTGTGCATTGGATTATGTCAGAATACATTAGGTGTCTTAGTATTGGAACCAAGGTTCAGTTTAAGCAACAGGCTTGGTGAGACCTGTCTTTTGCCACGTAAGATCTTACAAATCTCACGGAAAGACCTATAAGAATAATTATATTCTGGAATGTATGGGTGTGTATCCTTGTACATATATGTACCGATGTTTCGGAATAGCCTAGTGTCTTCACCCTTAGGTCGATTAAGGAGGAGACAGCATGTTCCTCCGAGAGGCTGGCTGTCCTCTGTCAGAGTGCATGGCCTCGCATTACAGAATGCAATAAATCTTTATTATATGTAACACATTATAAATCATTTAATTACCATTATTTTCAGAAGCAGCTCTCAAATGCGCGTCCCATGTCATTTGCCGCTTTCTATAAACAAAGTCAGAACAGTAATAGAGTGATCGGTCGCGCAGGTTTTGTTGTGACGAAGATATGAGGACTTTTTTTTTCCTACGATTTACAGATTGGACAAACTTCAGTCTTCCTTTCGAGAAGTGCCGGTTTACAGTCACAGCTGGCACAAGCGTTACTTGGCTCGTATCATTGGAGAGGGGGAAAGGCTAAATTGACAATGGGTGTTAGGAACTTTAGGAAGTGTTCAAGTTAGAAAGAGGGGGAAGATTGATTTGAAACAGTCCTTGATATACATAACACCCCTTTCCCCTGCTCTCGCCCCAGTTTTTCTTCAATAGATAGATAGAAACGTTGGAGGGGGCATTTGCGTCCCCTTGCCCCCCAGTTTAGCCTTACGATGGTCAAAATGCTTCTAATTGAGTTCCTTCGTAATTTTCTCCAGCACGCCCACATCAGTTTCGCCTGATCGTCTCTTTTCAAGTCATATTATTTAAGATCGGTTTCCGATCTGAACTTCATGATCGGTGTTAAAAAGCAACAGAAATTTATGTCTTGCACTTACACTGCAGAAAGTATTGTCTTTACGTTGTTTAGCCATATTCTGTACCTTCATATCTAATGCTAAGTGATAAGGGATGATAAAAGGAATTCGAAAGATTAGGGATTTAGAAAGGGTAAGTAGCGTTCGGGTCTTAGCTCTTCTGAGGTGATACGTTGGTTGGTGTTTAGTTACCGACGTTTCGGGACAGTCTATGAGTCTCATCTTCCAGGGACTATATCGAAAATTTGGTATCTGAACATCAACCAACACTGCGTAACAGCCCAGAAGAGCGAATACCTCAGCTACTCGAGGGCGGAAGCCTGAACACTCGCAGACAAGACTCTGTTTGAAGGTTAGGTGTACTATCTTAGCATTCGCCTGAAAACAGGGAAAAATTATACAGAACTCGGCTAAAATAATTAATATGCAAACGAAGATTTGTGACAGCAAATCCAAAATAAAACTCAAGATATATCTCTAAACCAACCTGCTCGGCCATTTTAGACGAAACATTAATTTTTAAGTATAATGCCAACCAATACAAAATAATATCATCCAAGATGTGACGTTTTTTAATATAATATAAATTTACCACCATTTCATGTCGTCTCTCTTACCTTTAAGCTATTGGCAGTAAATTCCTCTGGAACGTCTGTAAACTTATACCAGACTGCAAAGTGTCATGTGCAAAAAGCTAATTCTTTACAGCCACCTCCGCAAAACTTCACATATCACAAAATATGAAGTAAAGTCAACATTTGATTTTATTCTATAAAACATTACATTGACTAAATGTCAGAAAATCTTTTGTGACACGGACTTGTCATCAAAAAACATTTATTCGCACATTGAAGAAATACCCCTTTTTGCAGTCGAAGTTTCGTCGTCATCGTCATCGTCACAGAATGTCCAAGTGGACCCTGCCCGCAGTCAGCTGACAGCCAGGCCCACGTCAAAATTACATTCTCGAAGGTTCATTTCAGTCTCAACTCTGCTTTCTTTTCCGTTTTTCGATTATTTATATTGTTGCTGTTTTAGGCGCTTTTACAAAACTGTGAATGTGACTGTTAGCTTCGTCACGTCTTCCTGTCCGTTTGTCCATCCTCACGCAACAACACGGCTGCCACAGAATGGATTTTCATGCAATTTGGTATTTGATTGCGTTTCTAAAATCTATCGAAAAAAAATCAGGTTTCATTAAAATCTGACAAGATTAACGTGTGCTTTACGTGAAGACATATGAACATTTACAAAATTATCTCGCTGAATTCTTGTCAGAATGAGACATGTTTCAGACAAACGTTGTAGAGAATACAAAATATGCATTTTATGTTCAGTAACCTTCACCCGAAAATCGTATCCTTTACGAGATAATGTGGAAAAATATAACAGAGGCAGAGAGGTCACAGATAATATGGGGCATGCGTTTTGCATGCTGGTAATTAAGGCGACAGACACACACACACGTAATATTTAATACTTATTGCTTTCCGACAGCTACAATGGTTATGCGAACGTGCCTCAATGTCACGTCTATACGTACATTGCCTGACTTGTTACGTTACATCTGCAATTACCAGAATATCAGTTAATGATCATTTGCACAGCAACAAAGCAATCTTTGTGCTTTTGGATGTTGCAGGTTTCCCAACATCAACGTCGTCAGAAGGTGAGGGAAACACAAGATGACGGAGGAGATTCCGGTGTGGTTAAACAACCGACTGCGTTGGGTGACCGGGATCGGACGCAAGACGACTTGTGACGATGTGATTGCCATTCTCCTTCGTCGTCAGGAGGATGGGAAAGCGCAGTCTCAAGAAACGACGACCACTTCTTTACAGAAAGGACAAGGATTCGCCATCATGGAGCAATGGCGTCGAATGGAACGTCCGTTAGACGGCCGATCGCGCATCCTGCGTGTGTGGAAAGCATGGGGAGATGCTCAGAATGAAGTGCGATTCACGCTGAAGCGAGTAACAGACTGGGAAGCCGACAGCGGAAGGGGGAGCCCAGGGAGGGACTCCTGTAGTGCCACCCTGACCAGGCGACGGAAAAATCACCACCGTGGTACCAAATTACCCTGGCCACCGCACCAGACCATCCACCCACGTCGACTAGCCCAGCTACATCACCATCACCGTCACAACGAAAAGGACCCGAACAACAAGTTACCAGAAACCATCGAGAGGCTAATGAAGCTGATATTAGCTCAAGGAGAAACGATCCAGAATCAGCTAAGAAGGTTACACGACAGAGACTATCAGATAGAGCATCTGGAGAGTGAGACACACCGTGCACGCGTTGAGACGCTTGGCTCAAACTACTTGTTGGAGACATACTTGAAGCTGAATGCGGAAGATGCTGACGAAGAGGATGAAGAGGAGAAGGGGGATGACAGTGGTGTAGTGACTGAAGGGGGTAGTGATCAGACACCACCTCCTCTACCAGAGGTTCCTTTTTCTGCAGTGAAGAGTGCGGAGAAGTCAAGTGATGGATCTCAGCCCGAAAATGATAGTGATGAGGTGACGCTTTCGAATTTGAGAGCCCGAGTTGAACTGTGGGAGAAGCTAGTGAAAGTAAACAAGAGACTTGAGAAAGAGGAAGAGTGCTTAGTGCGTTTGCACATCAAGTTCAGGCGCTACAAAAATGGTCAAGCAGAAGGGTTAAGGTCGCTTACGGACCAAGAGAGGGACGAGGAGATGTTGCGTATCAGAGACACAGTGCTCAGGGACTTGGAGAGGGTCCGGCTGGAGCTGGAGCAAGGTACAAGAGAACTTGAATATAATGCTTTGGCCCTTGTCGAAACCGAAGCTCTTTTGGATGCCCGGCGGCATTATCTGAGAAGACTTCAGGCAGAGCTTGAAGCATCAGACAAGGTAATGGATGAGAAGGTGGTGACACTACAGCCTGCTGTTGAACACAGAAGTATGGGTACCGCTAATGCGACCTGCACTTCTGCAAACGATACTGACTCAAACTCTGACACAGGTCTTAGCTCTCTGCACAGTAGTAGCGAGGAGGGGGTCTATGTCCTTGACACCCTCGTTTAATAACAACAGGAAAATCTCGAGTAGACTTTGAGTTCAGGATGAAGACACAAGTTACATAAAATATCTTCAAAACAAGCCTATTTTTACATGCTTTGTTCACACATGCAAACGTTTCTTTCCCTAGCAACATCGTGTGCCTACTAAATACAAACTTTTTCCTTAGCTGCAGTATATGTTTCATCTATCACGGGTACTTGAGCAAAGAGCAGTACTAAGTACTTTAAATCGCGTAAGGCTCAACCATTTGGACCATTCAAATTACGAAATCGCGATTTCGAATCCTGCTCAGGGAATGCATATATGTCGCTCATTGTCTGTGTTGTGTTGGATTATGTCGTGTTGTATTGTCTTGTCTTCCATATTACAGACTTTGTGAGGAAGTTATTTCCCATCCAAGTAGTAATACCGCCTGTAAAAAGTTAACTGTTTCAGAATAATTTTCAAACCGACGCCGTGCGAGCTGAAGAAGATGGAAGAAGAAGGAAGAGAATAGGAAGAACAGAAAACTTTAAAAATTTGTGCGCTTAACGTACCAAGCGAGAAGAAGCTGAACCTGCACGATAATTCCTATTTTAACTGTTTGGAGTTGCACAGTTCCGGCAAAGATAAATATTATATATTTATTCCCGAGATTACCAAAAAGATATACGGTAAGGTGGTACAATTTCGATCATTTTGGACAAAAACCACATTCGTCATATTTTCTGACGTTGTTATTGTAACAATGAATCTTCTCTTCTGCTCTTGTACCCTATCAGATTACTTTTACAGCTGGTTGTTCGTTTTGTCATCATGAGAAAACGACATTTTGTTTATTTCGGGTATCTTCCAGATTTTGGTCTGAGGTAAGGTGGCAAATCGAAATCATACAAAATCATACTGCAGTATGTTTCTAAACACATTTTTATTAGAAATTAGGATGTAGGAAAAAAATCTAGTGAAGCGTCTTATTCATACCGATTTGTGTCTAAATATAGTACAATATTCCCAGTAGTGAAATAATAATAATAAACCACTGCAAATATAAGTTTTGTTTATTATTTTCCATAGGTATAATGTTCTTCAACTTCTCTAAAATACTAGGAACTTCACAAAACTGGGTTTGGCTTGGATAAATCCAATCGAATGATCATCTTCCCCTCCCCACCGTACAACAGCTAGGCTGCATCAAACTGTGCACTTTGTAACTCGATTCTAATTTTTATTGTCGAGATTAATTTTGTAAATCTTTTTCATCCGACTGATATTGTACCTACTGTACAGCCAAGTAATACCGGATTACCTCAAGAGGTGAAAATAAAAGTCCACAGGCCAACCAGAAGGTGATGTCCGAAATAGCGGGTACAAAAAGTTTCACTCTAACCTAACACTAATAAACTCAGTTACTAGATAAAAACTAGACAGTCTAATAACAGGGCAAATAGCTAAACAACAGTACTCAGCTTCCCTCAAGGAAAAAATTGCATCTCTGAAGCACAAACTGCTGTGTGGATGAAATGAACACAGATAATTCAACAAGCCGTCCGCAGCCTGCCACTACAGTCAAATAAGTGTTACCAACACAACGAAGCGAGAAAATTTCGTTAAACCTTAAGCTGATCCGAATTCTACCTATATTTAAAATGTACCACCTTACCAGAATCGTAACAAATGTTTGTAATTCCTGGTCACAAAACTCGTTATTCGAAATTCAGGTAATGGTATTGTTCCTTCTGGCTTCATATGTAATTAACACTCTTTTCGTACGGCACTTCATACATTCGTAACTTAACCAACAGGGCACCTGATTCATAACAGTTTCTAATATACAGGCCTATTGACAAAACGTAAGACATCTGGTCTCTTCCCGAATCCATGACATTTAGAGAATAGGTGTATTAAGTGAATTGACACTGCCAAATACCGATGGAAATTCAGCATGCTGGGAAACACAGTTACAGAGAATTGTAAGTGTCCTTTATCAAGCGAAATAAAAATAGATTCAATAGAAATAAATTTACAATAAAATATTTTCGGGTAATCTGCTGGGTGAAGCTTAAATTTGTATCTGGAATCTCAGAGAGACTTCCTCTCTGTCTCAAACTTAGGGCTTCATAAAAGCACCTTCAACACACGTTAAGACCATACAGTTTGGCAAAGTGTCATCTTCATATAGCTGCTTAGCTACCCTACTAATAAAGAATTAATTGGTTACAATAGCCTCCTATATGTTCAAATCTTAAACCAAGACAGTAAAGCTGGCAAAGAACTGGTTCTATATTAAGGTAAATAATGGCCCTTGCCGCCTAACTTATATCGAATACGAAATGGGTCTGAGGTTTCCATACCAACTGACAAATAAAGAATCACATTATATCCATGCTTAATTCTGCTATTCTCAGTGCGATAACCACGGTGACTAATACAGTTACAAACAGAATAGAAACGTTCGGAAAATTTTCTTTATGGGAATATCTTTTTACTTTGAACAAAATCTGTGTATTTATATGTACATAGGTATATATATATGTGTGGGGGGGGGGGCGTGGTTCACGTGTCCAGTAATAAAGTTTCGCATACACGCCACAAAAAACACACACACACACGCACATAAAATTTTATTTAAAACTGAAGAGGATCGCCTAACACCTTGTTCATCAGAAGACAAAGGCGAATTTGTGACTTGATAAATTATAGGTACGACTGACTTATTTTACGCTCAGTTCTTCTTAGAATAAGAAATGTCTGAGACAAAACTGTAGATAAAATTACAACATTAAAACAATTTCATGTTCTAAATCTTTTTTTTTTTCGAAAATCGTGCCGTTTATGATATACTGTGAAAAAATATTATAGAGGCGGGCAGGTCACAGATGACAATATGGCGCATGCGCATTGCATGCTGGACACCTGAGTTTACAAACACACTTTCAGCGTACGTAATGTTTATTGCTTTCTTACTGCAACAATGGTTGCACGAGCGCATGTTAGTGTTACGTTATGTGTACATTGCCAGTCTTCTCAAATGTTAAACTGGATGGCACATGTAATAACAGCTATGCTTTAAAAGGTTAAGGTAACAGATACAAACCACACTCGTTTCAAGTGTGAGTAAAAGGTAAAGCAGTCCCGTTACAGGCCCGGAGGGGCCCAGAGGGTTCCAAGAAGTTAAGGTTCCCAGATTTCGTGACAAAGGCACAGGATGGTGGTACGTTGTCAGCCTTACGCACCGGCCGCCTTTACCCCCAGGAAATACTCCTGGTATTCATTTCTGTTAGAGGCTGAGTTGATCCCAGGGCCATAGTGCGATCGGAAGAATTTTATGTCAATGAAAAATCCACTGACGCCAGCTGGGATTGAGCCAGCGACCTTCCGATTTGTAGCACAGCACCTTAACCACTGTGCTGTCGCGGTCCCCGGTTTTAAGTGTGAGTAGGTGTCCTGAATTATATTTTAGCATTGCAATGCTGAAAATAACAGGAAAATTTGGCATCGAAAATTAAATACAAACTGTGCTGTCACGTCTTCGTTTGGCTAGTCGCTATTTCCTGACTTCGGAAACAAAGTGAAAGGTTCGGAATGAGTCATAGGAAGGTTGCGGATTGGTGAACTGATGAAATACAGAGCTGTTCCACCTAAACGTTTAATCACGGGTCACAATTGACATCCCAGTCGTTGCCAACAGATCGCCATTCCTACCCTGCAGTGTCGAATGGCATCGTAACTGTGAATAACGAACTGATACACAGAAACCTATAAATAAAAGAACTCGTTGAATATTTTCATACATCACCGTATTTCCGTACGGTCAAGTAACCTTAAACCGTCCCTGTGTTCGCAATTAAGACGTATAGGTGAGTGGGCTTATAACTCCAATTATTCGTAACCTTGGCATTAGATGGAGGCGAGTGACCAGCTTCACGCTCCAGCCCCTTTACCCAGGAGCAAAGCGCCCCGTTGCATGTTGGGAGGAGACATGGATGCCTTGCAGAAGAGATAAATCCCTTATTTCCGCCGGAAAAAGAACAATTTGTAGGAAGTGATAAAAGTTACAAGGAAACTCGGCATGGCCTTATGAAATACAGACACCAGGATTCCCAAACGTATGAACAACTTAACAGCGATTCTTCTCCAACAGTTCGAATTTTTACTAAGCTTCAGGTACAGAATCCCCGGGAAAATTTAAATCTAAGAACTTGAACGACTAATTTAGAAAATACTGGAAGATATTTTTAGAAACATTCCCATTAGCAATGAGTGAGTATTACAGGACACTGTTGCGTTACCAAGTTCAAGAACTTTAAGAATGAAACTTTTTAAGTGTTATTTCTTCAAACTGTCTGTTTTTACTTCTCCGCTATTTTAAATATTTACATCTATTTAGACTTCATGAATGTATGAGCGCTAATCAAACATTTCTGTGATATGCCTTTGGCTTTTTGCAAAGTCGTCTTTAACATTCCCATGTAGTTTTTATATACATGGATCATCACAGACTTCCTTCAGATCCCACTTCATCTGTGACTGGACTATGCATTTCTGGTTTCTGGATTCTCAGCAATAAGCCAATATTATGGGTATATCAGTTGCTAATAATAATCGTACAAGGAAGTTTTCAGGGAAATATAGGCACATAAACTGTAATTTTTAATTTACCACCTAAATGTAGAATAAAGCACTGATTCGTAACATATTTCCCTGGAATATAGCAAGTAGTAATTAGCAGACCTATGAAGCCTCGGACGCTAATTTAACCCATAATGTTTTTCATGTTCGTAAAAAGTTAAAAACACATAATTCTAGATACGTTATGCGAACATTCTAAATATGGGTAGGCCATAAGCTTCAGATATGTTAATCACACAGGCTTCACACATCTTAAGTTGCGTGTATTAGTATTAAAATATAAATCGTTTTGCTCCGGAATTTGTGCTGGAAATGTACCAACATTTTGCGCGAATTACGACTTCACGCTGGGTCTCATTAATGATTGGCCTCTGTCGTAACCCTTTGATAAATGGCTGGGTATAAAACCACCAAAAGGCCTGTCTGCCCGGACGTTAAGTAACCATAAATTTAAATAATTCTGGCAGGTCCATGTATTCTGAAAAATTAAGAAAAATTGTTTATTTACCGAATTATTCCTGTTTCGTCTCGATGTCTTTTTACGTCAGGCGAACATTTCAAATCATCCGCAACATCAATTATATTATTTTAACTATATTTTGTATAGAGAATATTACTTCAGAGCAACTAATTAAAAGTTTCCTTTAACCAGCGAAACAAATCATTATATATATATATATATATATATATATATATATATATATATACACACACACACACACACACATACACGCACATGAAAGCAAGTCCTCCGGGACGTGACGCCGTGTAATCTGGTAAATATGCACCGACGTTCAGAGTAAGCTGCTTCTTACCCTGAAGACGGAAGCAGCAGACTCCTCTGAAACTCCGATACGCATCGTCCACACTACACGGCGTCACGTCCCAGGTGTCAGTAATCTTCAAGGCAGTGCCGTAAGAAACCTCAACTCTCACTGACCATATACACGTAGCCCTTGTTTTACGCCTTTTTAACGCCCCTTGCCAATATATACCTCTTCTTCATTTACGTCCGCCTCATTTTCGATTGAATGTTCTTTGGCGGGCTGCTGCACTCTGTTACGCCTAAACCCTTACTTACTTACTCCATGGTGCAGAGTCCTTCTTGAGAAGCTAACTGGTTTGCAGCTAGTCAAGAAACTCCCCGCATTTCACGGAACCCGAAGGTTCATTACCGCACTCACAAGCGTCCGCC
>Ga0123354_10017670_pt1 | contig 11176 bp, 5 predicted proteins | sample TergutLab28metaG_2_FD_97872 | JGI IMG/M metagenome (GOLD analysis project Ga0123354, IMG submission 97872) | Labiotermes labralis P4 segment gut microbial communities from Petit-Saut dam, French Guiana - Lab288 P4 | ecosystem: Host-associated > Arthropoda: Insects > Digestive system > Gut ... | reverse complement strand
TTCTCTGGCCATTATCTCCGTAACCGTTCAACTTTGGACATAGGTGTTTTGGGTTATATCGGTATACTTTAACATAAGGAACACCCTCCCGAAGTCTGGCACATTCCTCCTGGGACACCCTGCATATATATATATATTTGGAATTAAATGTGTGTTTTGATTTTCTCTACGAACTTTGTCTGAAACATTTCTCATTCTAAGAAGAATCGACCGAGATATGCTCAAAAATGTATATTGGTCTTCATGTAAAGTGCCCGTTATTGTCATATTTTAATGACACTTGAACTGTCTCGACAGATTTTCGAAAAATACGCAAATATCAAAGTCCATGGAAATCCGTCCAATGACATCGGAGTTGTTCCATGCTTACTTACGGACAGAGGACAGACAGACATGAAGAAGCTAGGAGTTATTTTTCGCAATTTTGCTAAAGCGCCTAAAAACCATAAAACAAAAAATTCCTTGCGGGATTTTTTTTTGTGTGTCAGTGGATGCCTGTCGGATATCGACATTTCGAAGCCATTTAATGTCTCAGGGTCTAATCACTTAAACGAATTCTTCAGCTACGACTCGGCACACGAAGGTAAGAACCCTACTATGCCTCGAAACTTCGTGATTCGATTATGTATTGACGAAGTGTCATACCTCAAGAGTAATGAACTGTCGGCCGTGCTCCTGTGTAAACAACAGAACCCGCAAACAGTTCCGTAACTGTAACATTTGAACTGAATTAAGGTTTAATTATGGAATTATTTGAAAGTAGCTTTGTTAGTTATGACGTTCTCAAAGCGGAACTATTCGCCCAACGACACAGCCTCACATGCGATAAGATTTTATCATTTAAAAGTAATATCGTTACGCAGTCTAATATAAAGTTGACCCACAAAACAATACGAATACACTTCAATTAAAAGTGCTTTTTATTAAGGAATCGAAGAGTTTCCGGAAAGTCTACTGCACTTCTGGCACTTTGCCTTAACAATCTCAGCTGCACCACTTTCTGATATTTGCAGTAAAACTCTTAAAATCGTCAGGTATTATCTGGAAAGGGGAGTGTCACAACGCGGTATCACTGAGTGGTTTTGCAAGGTGGCAAGTCGGAAGGGAACATGTCCGTGACTCGTAAGATACGATGTATTTGTTTGTTTGGAGGTCCCAAGCCAGTGGTGAGCAACGTTTGGACGCCGGAGCCAAATAAAAATTTTAAAACTTTGAGGGCCACATTATGAATAATACTTATATTCTTTATTTTTTTATCTTTAATGATAAATCCAATCGTCAATAATACCAGTAATGGGGCGGTAAAACTTACTTGAAATTTATATGCCAAAAGTTGATTCAATAGTGCAAAATTTGACAATATTCTTACTGAATAAACCCTTAAATTCTTGTCGAAAAACTTGAAATGTATCAGCAAGCCGCTTGGTGTCAGCAGGCTTTTCCGTTCTTAGCGGTGAGAAGTGGGCCAGATTATTGTAATATAACTTGAATTCACACAACCGAAAACTATTTTCGAAGGATTTTTTTAAATTAAATATTTCGTTGAAGATATGATTCTTTCCTTACAGATTATTATTTACTTAATTCAAATACTGAGTAACAGACACAATAATGCAAAATCTCACATCCAGTCACTAACCGAAATTTGTGGGAAAAAACTTCCATTCACATCCAGAAATTTTTTCAATTCTCAGCTTCAGATCTTACGAATATTTGTACATTCGACCTCAACTCAGTCAGGTAAATAAGTATAGTAAATTTCATCCCATTCTCAGATTCTTTATCACTCAAAACCCCTTTGAATTGCCGATCGTGAAGTCCTTTCAATCTAATGTATTCACCTAATTCTGCGACACCTTGTGACAACGTTGTTTATTTTTATGCATTTAGCACACAGAGGCTCCTCATGTATCGAGCAATAATACACCAGCACAACGTGGCCCGTTTCTTTTTCACGTTGTTGGTAATAAGCGAAGACCAACCACTGTTCTCTCCGGTCATACAATGGAATATTTAGCCTTTACAGCACCTTGTTAAACTCATCATACGAGACTTCACTTGCTCGTTTCAGAGCCATCGCCAGCTGACTCTTCAGTGACATTAAATTCTTTATCTATTCCGCGCACAGCAACGTACTTCTGAAAAATATTTTATATGCATGCGGAAAAAATTATTATTCCTCTAATTTCCTCTATTTTTTTTCGCGTTTTTTAAATTAGATCATGGATATCATTGCAACGGGAAAAGGGATGTATGCGACCCGCGGGCCAAATCTTGTACATAATTGTTAGAAGAAAAACACACAAAACATCCAGCCTCATTCAATGAAGATGAATTCGGCTATAGTATTTTGCTAGGGGCGTAACTGGCAAAAACGAGTAGCGCAATGTACAGCGTGATTAAAAAAGATGGACTCAATTTCGTACGTCTATATTTCCTGAACTATACATGATATGTGAATGATCTACATAACATTTGAAAGTGAAGATCCTAATTTTCAAATATCACCGCTACAGCGTTCGTCTATCGCAGAGCCGTGCAGTAGCATCATTTGAGGGCAAAATGGCTACTATGCAGCACAAGATTTTTTGCGTGTATCAGAGGAGAATGTGAGATGAATTCAAGAGAGTTTTGAGCGTAGCCCACGCAAGTTAACCCGTAGAGCGAGCAGAGAACTTGGAATACCGCAACCAACTGTCTGGTGTGTGTTGAGGCACCGTTTACCGTTAAATTGAGTCCATATTTTTTAATCACCATGTATTATATTACTACACACGAGACTCAGCCGGAAGAATAATGTCTCCTTAATTCTGACAAGGAACAAATGCTTCCCCTGGAAGTTAAATCGTGTTCAATTTACTTCAGTCTGGGTTAAACATTTTCTTACGGTGCTAATGAATTAACTAGGACCACAAGTGTAGGAAATTTCTTTAGAACCTGGGGCACCATATTTCCTTAAATTTGAATACAATAACAACATTTTGTTTATCCTGCGATCTTTTATGTTTGCAGTGTGTGGAATAGTACTCAATACAGGATCATAAAATTGTGCACAGGAATAACATCGCTTTAAAAACAAGCCAAATCTTACTTACTTTTGGTTAATGTCTTTCATATCAGCAATAGGAAAGAGAAGAAACAGAATAGTTACTTGCACTTACGCACGACTGTATATGACTGTCTAAAATTTAAAAGGATAGAAATGACTTGTATCTTTGATAGTTCAGTAACCATATAAGACGAATTACAGAAGCCATAAATTCCAGCTATGGAAGACAACTAAAATATACTTCATACGATTTTTCTGTATGTAATTGTGTACTAACCTTTGAAATTTTGCTGAAGTAATGCACGTAAGTAATCCATATGCAATACGATACAATCTCAACTAATCAGAATCAAAATTTGTATTTTAAGTGAAGGTGCATATACAGTAATCAACTAACACTAGTGAGGGGAAAACGAATTCATTGTGAATTGAACCAAGAGTTATTAACAGCATTCCTACAAAATATGCTACACGCAAAAAGGAGAAATAAAATGACCCAGTTACATATAAAATTATGTTTAGGAATTTGGTCGTAGTAAAGGAATTAAAACTAATCTTCCACTTCCCCACATCCATAGACCATTCTATTAAAGACAGCAATGTAGTCCATTACCACAGAATCATTAGAGTTTTTTACTCCGTGATAAAACACTGAATTCAAATTTGAATTAAACATAGATAATATACTTTGAAGAATGCTCCTCATTACTGCACGACTATGAAGATAATTAAGCAAATTAATATTATCTTAACGGCCAAATGTGTACATGTTACAAAGTTAGAATACGTGGAATCTTTGTATAAAATATCTGTTCCTTTCAGTTCTATCCAATTATGTTAATAGGAAATGTTCAGCGCTGTGTTGTCGTTTCGTTTAAGAACTGGTATACTCGTATCGTCTTTTGTAACGAGTGTTAATTATGCGACGCTTTAGGTTCTTACAGCAGTGTCGTTGAAGATTCACATATCATAGATTTTAGCGTCGTTTGGGAGGCTAAACAGTTCTCGACCTTACGAAGGCCCTAAGATCGGACAGCTTGATCCTGAAGACGAAGAAACAATGATTCCTCGAAAAGCGGGGACTATTTAGCCAACGACATAGCGTAACATTCCAGAAAACTTGAAGTTTACATTGGTAATTAATATTAGAATTAGTATTTTTCGCCTAAATATAATGTATCGTTGTGTTAATAATTGAAATGGTTCTAGTGTCACATCCTAACAACCTTCCCTTACTAATAAATTAAAGAACGACACAAAGCCCAGTCCTTTCTAAACGGCCAATCCATTTATTTCAGACAAATTTCATACAAAGTTTATTGTTTGAGATATTGTCTAGTTCTTCTAATACACGTACATCACTTGTAGGTGTCTTATGTGAAATCGTGGGGACGTTCTCAAAGTCTTATTCCGTATATTAACACAAGAGTTCATGCTCCCTTCATGTCACTTCAACCTTTCCGTTCTACTGCACACCTCGAAGTGGCTGACTTTCCACAGGTTGCCATGTGCCAACAATCCATCAGCCTGTAGCCGAAAATTTTTAATGTATTTGTTTCTTAGGATTGCTGGCGTCAGTCACGGACGGTTCATTGCCATGCGTTATAGGTTAATCTGTCAGCGTATATTCAGGACAGTTGGTGATAGGTAGGAGGGGAGAGATTTAAATGAGAAAACGTTAGCAGCGGACAATCCAATGCGAATTCAGTCGAGTACGAGTGTGGTGTAAGTAGGAGTAGGGAGAAGTGACTGTGTCACTTTCCTAGAAATGATCTAGTTGTTTTACTGGATATAGCACTCCATTTGTTATATCAAGAATAAAATGAATAAATAAAACATAAGTGAAAAGGCAATAAATAAAATTAAACGTGATTCGGTGAACCACACCCGTTTCCCGAAAGAGGATCACCTACCAGACTGAGCACGTCAGGACAACAAAGTTACAAAGGGTGATCGTGTGGAAGCAGTAACACTAAAGGATGAACTTGAACTCTTTCCGTGGCGGAGGGTGATTCAGACTAAAAGGGGATGGGTGAGGAATATAGTAACAGGAACGTGAGAAAAAGAACAAACGAAGCTTAGGAAACTAAATTCATATATACTCGTTGGACAGGCCTACGTAGGCCTGACGTAGGATACGTAACTTCCGAGATTTTCAAAGTGAAGATTCGTAGCATGCTCATCTGTTTTGTAACACCTTGTAGACTAGTAGACGTTTAACAGTGCTCCAGAAAAATGTACACCTTCCCTTTTTAGGGTAGAAGACTCTACTGTGAATGTGGAGATAGTGTGTTTTCCTAAACGTTGGCAACATCTAAAAGGCCGCGCGGTGTCAGAACACAGATTACCACAAGGTGAGGAATGCCTACTTACATGTTGGCATGTTCCATACAAAGTATGGAACATGCCATTCCATACAAATTACGAATGACATATGAGATCTGCTTGTTTCCTGATCATAGTTTGAGATATTGATAAAGAAGATCGAAACAACTAGCAGTCATCAACTATCCACTTCCTCTTCTAATGACGAGCACTTACCGAGCATTGCTAAGATTTGCTAGGAACTCCATTGCTTGATCAGGGGTGACCAAACCATCCAAATCCTGATCCACCAGTCGAAATAACTTGTCTACGATCTGAAACAATCAATTAATCTCATTAGGCCAATATATGGCTTATATTACTCAGGTCCACGAGACAAACTAGGAAAGGCATAAACAATTTTAATAAGGTTCATCTTGAATTCCTTCAACTGCTCTACGAAGATGCCTGTCTAATAATGCAGCACAGTTTCAAAGTTTGTTTTGACCTCACGGGGCAAAAGAGTATTTTCGCATTAGCTATTTGGTTTCCATTTAATTTAGACACAGTGAGACTGCGGTGGTCAGTGCCACGGATGGTGTGGAACGTTACTGCGATCGGTAATTCCCACCTTCTCGTGCTGTATTTTCCTCAAGTAGACTCTGATATCAATCAACCCAAATCGCTTGACACTAACCAGGGACACCCCATGTTTAATAATGTTGGTGTGAACAGAAATTACAGCTGCCTGGAGGGGGATAAGTGGAAGTAGCCTATGTTGAGGAGCGAGGCGTAGCTCGAAAAAACATAGAAGGGATCAAACAATGGAAACACTTTATGCGATCTGAGAATAGAAACGTACGTCTTACATAAATGTTCTTTTCTTGCACAATTTCTTTAATTCACGACAGTATTTTGTAGTTCATCAGTTTATAAACCTTTTCGACAGAATTCAGGAACTCCAGTCCGTCAATTATAAGGCCAAAGTAAGCTATGAGTTTTGTGTGTACTGAACAAGAAACTGAGTTACTAAACTTGACGTGTCAGTTCTAAAGGAAGCAGGCGTTGATGCATTGTAATACAGTTTGCCCCTCTTCTTATATTCATACAATATCCAGCGTTTAGGATATTGAATCTGTCCCCGTCTTCGGATGAAATGGAGTGGAGGCACCTACCGACTTGTGCCTGACAAAAATCAATGGGTCTAAACATAATGCTGGGAGTTTTACTAAATTATTTAAACACACTACAGTTCTGCTTAAAGACAGACACAAATAACGAATACTTTACATAAACACTCATATAAATTGTTGAAGACATCTCGAGCGTAAGCCGCTAAATATTTACCAGAACAATCCCCCCCCCCCCAGAGAATATTGCAGATACAATAAAATTTAACGTTCAATACATTTTACTGCAAGTCTTGAGAGCTGTCTAGATAAGCTAATTAAGTAAAATACAGCGAAACGTTAAGAATTATTATCTGAAATATTCGTATGCCTACGTTTCATAACTTACTAAAATTACGAACAAAAGAAGATTTATTTAATGTGTATGCTTTCTGTTAAATATAAGTCCGAATAAAGCCACAGGATTTGAAGGGTGGAATGTCTGCCTTTTCTATAGTCATTCTACAGACGAAACAGCTGTGACCTGTGCCATTGGTAGGGCGAAGTGCCACTGAAAACGATGAAATATAACCTTGCTTCGGCGGGTGCTTCTGTGTGCGTCTGGCGGCAAGCATGGATATATATGTACATGTCGTGAAACATTTGGCCCAGTGATTTATGGACTGGTTCCTGAATGGCTTGCTTAAGTGCTGCCATCTGTCTAATCTTCATGCAAGCTCATATTGTTACAAACTTTCATCAAGATTAATTCTGATATATATGTGTGTGTGTATATATATATATATATATATATATATATATATATATATATATATACTTTCTCCTTTAATACGAATAAGACATGGAGGAATTTAATAAGGTAGTCACGAAAGTTACATTTTTATTTAATTATAAAGAGGTTTACGCATAAATTGTGCATATAAAATGGAAATTCTTTCAAAGAAGAAATTACAAAATTTTGTTCACATTTATGTGCCGTAATATTGTGCTTTTTCCCTCCATACAGCCTCATATATGTCTCTGGGTTGTATTTATTTATCTTCAGTCCTGTCAGGATCTTCCCTAGAAATAAACAATGAAAATGTCATTACGTTTAGTGCAATTTTATTTCTTCTGTTCTACTGTTCGTTCACTTCCTGTACTACACAACAAAGTTTGTAAAATGAATACTTCGGGCAAATAATGTTTACTTCATTTTCACTTTTCAAACATGGGGTAGACATTAAAATCCAGGCACATTAATATCCGTAACTGCTTCTCTGTAGCTCAAAATTATTTCAGAGATTACAGCGGTGACAGTTCAGCAACATTAAAGGCGACTGCCACGTAATCGAATCAGGCCTTTTTTTCTGAGCCGCGAAACGACCACTATAAACAATTACAAGAAGGAGTAATATCTTCCAAGAGTTCGTTTCAGGGGATCAGTTTTCAGTTGGGAGAGTAGAATTTCACATTACTTCTCAAGGCTGTTTCTAAGTCTTGAAGCACGAGAATGAAAGAAAGAGTTTTATGTTTATTGGTATACTCAGTCCTCGCCTATGTAAGTGTTCAGACATTTAAGATACAGCGGCACTTCTGTAATACTGCATTTACCACGAAGTTTATATGTTTCTTGTGATCCTCACATAAAATCGCTATTATTTCCCTAAACAATATTAATTGGTTAATCTTTGTTTTGGACACGAGCTGTGTTCTGTTTGACGTAAGGGCTGAATTTTATAAGTAATTTAAATAAATGTCAGTCTTCAACCCGATGACTGATAACCATCTACATACGCAATTAGCTTTATTAAGCTGCCAATGCAACATGATCATATAGTTCGTAACACATTTTAGTCGATCGTTATCAACCTACTGCCATGACGCAACCCTCTGAACACAAAACTGATTCCGAATACTCACCTACTTTACTCTGCTGCCTATACAAATAGCCAACTTTGGCCATCTCGCCTGCCTTACTTTCCAAAGCTCTATGTTGCCTAAGTCACGCTTTGCAGGAAGGAAGATCGGGCGCAGCGTAGGAATCTTCAGAGTAGTAAATTTTCATACCATTTACAAAATGCTGGTTCAACTGCGTGTTTAAAATTGTGGATATTCTCATCGACTGGACACTAGTTTTATGAGCAGCTTATTCAAACCAAAATAAAACTCAAAAGCCTCCATAAACTGAAGAATAAAAAAAACCAACTAGATGCCACTTATTATTTTATTGTACTTCTCATAGGCTCAACATGTTTCGGGCATTACTATGCCCATCATCAGGAGCTTTAGCCTGCAGCCCGGACACTACTCCAGCTTAACCGCACCTAACCTCCAATATACAGCAAACCAAGAACGAAACGACCGATGTGGTAATCAACATCATAGTCACGAGCTTCTGATGATGGACACAGTAGTGCCCGAAACATGTTGAGTCTCTAAGAAGTAAAATAAAAATAGCAAGTGACATCTAATTGGTTTTTTATTCTTCAGTTATCACAATGAAGAACGGTCCAATAAACATCAGTCTCCATAAACTTTGAAACAAATATGTTGGGTGCCAAAACATGGCCCTTTTCCCTGCAAATTCGTATTTGTGAGCGGTCCATAGAAAACAGATGAACGAGCAGTCTCGTAGTTTTAAGTTCCTGGTTACTCTTATTGCATACGTGACATACCCGAGTGAATGTCTTGTTGTTTTAACGCAAATACTGGCTGATGTGCCCGTTGCATGCATCACTGGTAACGGAGACGAGAAAGGAAAAAGACCAGTTTTTATTTTGTATTCGATTCAGTTCCAGCTGTTTATAAAGTAAAACAACTAGATTTATCTAGGCTTCTTATTTCAATATTACTTGATAAATGTTACAGGCAGCTCCTGGTATGGCACGTCCAGTTGCCGGAAAAAAATTTGGACTTAAGATGCAGAAGCAATTTGTAAGCCTAACTGTGGGTTAATTCTTGTGTTGTCTTCTTTTATCTTGCTTAATATATTACAAGCAATCTACGCTTAATTGCCAGTAACTTGTCGAGTGTTTTAAATAATTAATTCCGCGTAATCTCTACCTCTCCCTCCCAGCATCGTGACTTCTAAATTTGTTCTAAGAATACCTTTTGTTACCCAGTATAAAATCACCTTAACACTTGGCGTTAGTTAGTTAAGGAGGATACGACGAGCAGAGCATATTTCACGAAAAGGAGGAAACAGAAATGCATACAAAGTTTTGGTGGGGAGAAATGAAGGAAAGATGGTACTTGTAGGACCTGATCTTAGACGAAAGGGCTATGTTAAAACTGATACTGAACAGAATGGTTCGGAAGATGTGGACTGCATTTTCTGGTTTAAGTTGGTTCAGTGACAGGCTTTTATGAATGCAGTCATAAATCTTCGGTTTCCGTAAACTGCGGGGTATTTGTTGGCTAGCTGAGGAACTATTAGCCGTTTAAGAAGTATTCAACCCTACGGGGTTAGTTGGCTTTAATGATGTTCTGCTCACTCTTTCTTTGTAATTATGGTATTCGAAGAGTAACCATTTGTAGACTGTTCTGGAAATATTGTTAGTAAACCAGCCAGCTTCTTTCCAACTTGCCGAAAGTCCAATCTTACATCTGCATTCCACGGATATAACCTTTCACACGTTCCGAGTAATTATTATTCAAGCAACATATCCTGGTTTGCGGGAAACAAGGGATTATGTGCATCAGTTCAATGAAGACCGGAGGTACCACGGTAATATACGTCATCGCACTCTCCTTACATGCAAGGACAGGAGTGTGAGGTTCTTTCCGAAGTTAGAAGTTGCGATGATCTGTTTTTACAATTTTAGGTTTTCACATATATCAATTAATCCTTGAAATTTACGTTTATGAATTTTAGTCTTTATATCAAGCACTGTAAGTGAGATTTAAGGATCTTACGATGGTCAATATGCAGACGGCTCTAATTTGAGATTACTTTACGGTCTGACAGAAAGTGTCGCCGTTTCAGAGGAATCTGCTGCCTCCACCATTCATATATATTTATGATGGAGGAAGCAGGACGGCCTGAAAAATGGGCAAATTCCAATCACATTGCCTGGCGTCGCATCCCAGGAAATAGTATTTACAGACGAGTCGTGGGGACAGTATGATACTCCGAAACATCGGTCAATTTCTGCCAGATTACTCGGCGCCACATATTCTGGGAATCTGTCTACACATTATCTCCATTTTTACCGAAGGTTTTCGGGTTGTCAGAAATATCTCCATGAGACCTGATCCTCTCACAGCACTGAATAATAGGAACACAATTTACTAAATTGCTTGGTCTTTTAGTCTGGCAGAGACGGAGTCGTGCTGCCACTCTTAAGATTCGTGACCAGATATTCGGTTTGGTTTTGAAATATACATTATTGACCCTGGAGCACCTCCTGTCTGAAAACGGAGCGGGTTAGTCTGGCAATAGGAGCCAGTGTTCGTAAGGAAACTGCTGCCCATTTCAGGAGAGAAATGTAGATCGCGCGAGGAGAAATTATGGGTGTATCTTCGTAGAGAAGGGAAGGTGCGGATCGTGGCTGTGAGCGAACCAATAGGATGTAGTGGCCCTTAACCCTTTGACGCCTAATGTCAACTATAGTGGTCGTACCGCACCGCTAACCTCTAAAGTTGCATTTTATATATTTATTCAACAAATATAGTTACTGAATATTTTAAACATGGTATATACTCTCCGTTT
>Ga0123354_10017668_pt1 | contig 11178 bp, 9 predicted proteins | sample TergutLab28metaG_2_FD_97872 | JGI IMG/M metagenome (GOLD analysis project Ga0123354, IMG submission 97872) | Labiotermes labralis P4 segment gut microbial communities from Petit-Saut dam, French Guiana - Lab288 P4 | ecosystem: Host-associated > Arthropoda: Insects > Digestive system > Gut ... | reverse complement strand
TATCCCCCCCTCTGTGCCTGGGTTGGTCCCGCGTTTTCTTTCCCTCCGGTTTCCCCCCCCAAACCCCATGTACACCCCTTCTCTCCCCTGTACCCGCTACAAGCCCCCCCCCCCCATCCTTCCAAATTTGATCATCCAAATAATATTTGGTGAAGAGTACAGATCATTAAGCTCCTCATTATGTAGTTAACTCCACTGCACTGTTACCTTCTCCCTCTTAGGCCTAAATATTCTCCTCAGCACCCTATTCTCAAACACCCTCAGCCTACATACCTTCCTCATTGTGATTGACAAGGTTTCACACCCACACAAAACAAGAGGCAAAATTTTAGTTCTGCATATCGTAATCTTTATATTTTTGAATAGCAAACTGAAAGACAAAAGATTCTGCAGCGAATGACAGCAAGCATTCCCAGACTTCAGTCTGCTCTTAATTTCTTCCTGAATAGAATTTTGATGTGTTAAGGTTGTTCCCAAATATTTTGACTGTTCCACCCTTACTTATTCTACCTGCTTACTCTGTGGAGCAGAGTCCTTCTTGAGAAGGTAACTGGTTTTCAGCTAGTCAAGAAATTCCCTACATTTTATGGAACCCGAAGGTTTATTATGGCATTTGCAAGTGCCTGCCACCTGTCCCAATCCCGAGCCAGCTTGATCCAATTCATACCTCCACTTCCCACTGCCCAAAGGTCCATTTTAATATTCTCCCACCTATGCCTGGGGCTCCCAAGTGGTCTCTTTCCCTCAGGTACAAAGGAAATATTATCAGTCTTTATATTGTGACTTTATTGTGCATTCTGTTCTCAAGACATGACCGTGTAATTAGTTCTATCAGCATTTCTAGTCCAGTCTGCTTACTAACAGCTACTAAAGCTTCTGTGTTTTTCTTTATAGTCTGTAGTCTTCCACCCAATTTATTAACATCATCAGCATAAACCGGAAGCCGATGTGTACTATCCTTGTTTACCTGAACCCTCCTAATGGAATACTCTAAAGCAAAGTTGAAAAGCAATGGCAATAAAGCATCCCCTTTTTTAAAACCATTCTTAATGGAACACAAGTCAGACAAATGTTTGCCTACCTGGACTGTGCTGTAGGTTTCATTCAGGCACATATTTATCAGCCTTACTGGTTTCATGGGAATACCAAACTTGATGAGAATATTATACAAGACCTCCCTCCTTACTGAATCAGGCTTTCGTGAAGTCTGTAAATTGGTGCTTCACTGCTTCATTGTATGCCCATTTTTTCTCAAGTATATGATGAATGCAAAATATATGATCGGTAGTTGACCTTGTATGTCAAAATCCACATTGATTGTCCCCAGTAATTTCTTGTGCATATGGAGTTAACCTTGACAGCAGGATGTTGGATAGAATTTTGAATGTACTTGACAAAAGTGATATGCCTTTATAATTACTACAGCCTGTTTTATCACCCTTATAGTTAGATACATTGATTGACTCTTTCCACTCCTCAGGCAATTCCTCCTTATTCCAAATAGAATTAATAAGTTTGTGGATCTCAGAGTGAATAGTTCTATCACCTGCTATAATCAGTTCTGCTGGGATTTTATCAGTACCTTGTGACTTGTGTTTTTTTTTTTAGCTTCTCGGAAGCCGTCTCAACATCAAAGGCACTGGGCTCAGGCACTAGTGGTTCTGATGTATGTATTTCAGTCTGCCTAACATAATTAACCCTGTGTACATTAAATAGCTGAGAGAAATGGTTCCTCCACCCAGCCATCATTCTGTGGGAGTCTGCAAACAAAACGTTCTTAAAGTCATTGATGCCAATATACAAGTCTCTGATATTTTTTATCTTACTGTTATTTTCAAGTTCATCAATTTTAGCTTTCAGATATTCCTTCTTTTTGTTCCTGAAATGTCTACTAGTTTAATGTCTTGCATTGTTAAATTATCTATGTTGCTTCAGTTTGGATCCTGTAACCTCTGTATTTTAGCCTGCTTCCTTTGGTCTAAAAAATATAAACATTCGCGATCAAAACATGTTTTATGCCGCTTCAGTTCATACAGACCTAGACTACCTTTAGCTGAGGTTTTGATATTCTCTTGAATGTTTTCCCAAGCCCTATTTATGTCCTTGCTATCATTTTTAACTTCTCCAAAGCTGCAAACCTGTTTGAGGTCTTTATGTGATACTGTTTCCTAACCTCCAGCTCATTAAGCTTCCCAAGATTAAGTCTTTCCATATCAAACTTCTGTACTGCTTGTTTAATTACTGCCAATCTTTCCCTAACTTTTGCATCTACCAGGTAGTGATCATTATCACAGTAAGCTCCACTGAAAGATTGTATATCGATTGAAGAGAAATTAGATGCAATAAGTCAGCTTGAGAAGTTTAAGGTGTTGTTAATGTCTACTGTGCTCTTGGCTTGATCAAGAGTACTGCACATACAGTTCATGACAGTGCTGAAAAAATTATCTCATCCACCATGTAATGTAATTGTATGGAAGTTGTTCACAGTTCTTTCCGAATTTTTTGTTTGATAAGAATGAATGTTGTTTATTCATTGTTGTAGTAAAATATAATAACAATATAGTAATTATATATGTGTGTGTGTGTATATATATATATATATATATATATATAGGCATGCGCGCGCACACGCACACACACACACACTTGAAAGAAGAGGTTGACAACAGTGTGATTTTCCTTAACCCATACTTGTTCCGTCGTTTCTTATGGGATATTGTGTTTGATTTATGAGGCCCACATTTACAGGAACGCAACTGTTGTGTAAATCAAGGCCTAGCTGCATTTTGTCCTGATTTTTTTTAAATAATAAGTTTCATGGAAAAGTGTGAGGGACCTTGTGTGTCAGTATCCATTCATGAAGAACAAGTTCTTACTTCTCATCTTTCTTGTGAAAGTCATAGAAACTGCCACAGAGTTTTATACATCCACCAATGAATTGCAGTCACATCCATTGTTATTACTTACAAGTCTAAACTTGCCTCTGATTTCCGATAGGTTATATGATTGCCATGGAACGTTCCTTGTGCCTCTAGAAAGAATCATTCTGTAAAATATGTGCACGTGTTGAACCACTTGTGTTTTCTTATTTTTTGCCAATTCTTGGTTAATTTAACAATGCTGCCAGTAGTTAAGGGGAACTGTTGGAGGAGGAGGACACCATGGTCTAATTTGAGGCACAGAATATCGTATATCTAGAAGGACTAGGGAAACACTCAAGACTTCATTGAAGATAGTCTCTGGGTCAGATCTAGAAATAAGGCCTTCCTGAATATGAAGCAGGGGTTCTGCCAGTTTAGTGCAACATTCGGTTCATCCATATGAAAGGCTACTAGAATGCCATAGTTGTTAACCCTTAGAGCACAGCCTTTTAAATGCCCAGTTTCTGCTGTTGCCAGAGCACTATCAATTTAAATTTCCACGGTGAGATAGTGTTTTCCCTTTTAGACAAAGAGGGTGTAAATTTGATGGGACAACAACGTGTTTATATGTTAAAGGTTAAAGAATGTTTCCTCATGTATATTTGTGAAGGTAAATTTTTTTTCTTAATTTAATGACTGGTATGCTGCTGCTGCTACTACTACTACTACTACTACTACTACTACTACTACTACCACCACTACCACCACTTCTACCACCACCACCACTACTACTATTACTACAACTGGCATTTGTGCATTGTCTTATTAAAATGTAACATTCTAAGAACCCAGTGTTTTAGAGATTGGTTGTATCTGGGTTTTGTCCATCCTCAGGACAGAGACAGAGACACCAAAATGTGTTCATATTATTTTGTATTTAAATGAACCAATGGACAAAAGTCAGCTTGGTGTGCCAAAGTAATTGGGTAAAATTTGTAATTTGGTGATAGGTAAAATAAGACATATTGACTAGATGTTCATGAGATAGGGTATTGCATGTTTGGAGCACATGATTGAGCCCAGTGTTATGAAACTATTTAAGGAGAATGTGGGATTGAATTAAGTACAGTATAAAACATTGAAAGTAGGTTATGAACACAGCAATAAATTTTGAAGTTCCTAATAGGATGGATTTCTTGGCCAGTTTACGCTTCTCAAGAAGAAGTGCTCAGTACATAATCATTTGTGAAACAGTAACCATGAAAGGTAACAAAATATTAAATGTGTACAAAATTATAAACCTAAAGGAGGTGTGCATGTGTACAGGTTTTCATTTATAATAAGATTTTGAATGGTACTGACAAAGGATAAAAATGTAAGATATTTAAAGGTAATTTTAAATACATTTTGATTTAATTTAAATATAGCTCAATCAGTGGTGTAGGTAACCAGATGGAGGCCCTCTCATAATTATTAGTGAAGTTTTATATGTCTCAGAATACTGCCTTCTGTCAGAAGAATTCCAGTCTGAAAGATCCCACAACAAATAGTACTCTGTATGTTTGGGGCTCCCTTAACCATGGGGTCTGCAGGGGCTTTATCTACATCAGTGAGCTGGTTCATATTAACATTGCAGTTAAGAGTCCATTATTTTCACTTCACTTAGTTGAACCTCTTGTACAGGTAGGTTATTTGAACTTACGAATTTCAGATCTTGCAAAAAAAATAGCTTTGTCAATATCAACAAATCACAAAATAATTCCATAATATAACATAAATGCTAATAGGATATGAAATGTTTGTAAGCAAATATGTTGGAATTGGGACTCAAAATATATGTAGGTATTAAATGTGTGCATCGGTAGAATAAATCACACCATTGTTTAGAAGGCAGATGCTTAATTGGTGGATTTATGTTAAAATCACACAATCCACAAAGGATTAAGTTACTAGTTAATGAACTGGCATGCATAATTAGTACTCTGTAAAAGATAATTGCAAATTACTGGCTGTTGTCAGTGAACTGTAGTATTTATTACTACTTTCTCCAGGTTATCCCAGAGGTATAGGAATGGATTTACTTCATCACTTCTTCCAAGATTTTGGCACAATATCTTTTGTTGGAGTTAGTGGTGAATCGGCTGTAATTGAATTCATTGAAGAGTAAGTAGTCATGGACATGAAATTCATTATTTATACTTGTTGCTGGCAGACAGTGCAGTAGTGAGTCAGTCATGTTTGGCTGATTTACTCAGAAGCATTGAATAATTCTGCCACAGGTAAGACTTTTGAATGTGTATCAGTGAATTTTTCATCAGTCAAGGAATCCAGTGTGTATACAAGGACATTAAGATTTAATGGGATTGTGAGGGTGACAGTTGTATTCATTATAATGAAATTGTATTACACTGAAACACATTCAAAAGCTCAGAATTGTAGTTATGAACCTGTAAAGGAATGAGGTACAGTTGAACTTCCCATGTTTACTTGGTTAAAAATTTATCTTTCTTTAGTGCTGTCTATTTTATTGCAAGTTCTCCACAAATTCTTTGAGAAATTTACTGCTCTCAAGTACATGGGTTGGATGTTGTTCTTGGTCATCATGAAGTGCTGAAGACTTGGCAGCATGTTGGACATTTTTTAGTGAGGTGGATTTTTATTGCATTCAACCAAATGTTCCATTGTTGTGGCATTTGTTAAAGTGAAACACTTACATAAACAGGGGGCCAAAAAAAGAGTACTGTACTGAAATGTTGTTATTCTTGTGTTTGTTGAAATGGAAGTACACACACACACACTGTAGTGTGTGCGTGTGTGTGCACATCATTATCAAGGATCCATGTCTCTGGTATCGCAGGCACAAATAACTCCCCAGTGTATAGTACCTGTCTCAGCATTGAGGGCAGGTTTGGGTTTTCGACAGAGTATTTGTTTTCACATGTATCCAGAAATAGCAGCTAAGCAGAAATAGCAGCCAGTGATTTGGTATTTCATTTTTTTCATGGCTGTGGATGTGGCAATGGTGTAGCATGTACTTTTCCAAAGAGTCAGGCCCTGAGATCCACAGCACATGTTGAACAATGATTGTAATTCCAGTTTCGTCCTGGGAATTACTGTTCTTGAAACTTGTGAGTGAATTTACCATAAATGTAGCAAAATACTTTACCATTGTTAATGCACCAGTATGAATTGTGAAATACAAAACTCACAGCAAACAACAAGATGTGCAAGTAACAGTTATCCAACTAACAATTGACAGTATACTTGTTTCAGGAATACAAGGAGCTACACTTGGCAATATTCACTGCCACCTATAAGGTTAGAAACCTTCATTACACTGAGGAAGGTGGTGTTATAGGCAGGGTCACCAACAAAAGAAATAAATGTTCCACTACAATGAAAACAGTCTTATTGAATGAAGTGTCCCTTATAACAAAATTTCATTTTTCATGAGCAGTGAAGACACAAGCATTTCGCCCAGGAAGCAAAATTTTTTGTATGTCTCAGACATTGGGTGGCAATAAATTTTCATTTTGTAATAATACTGATACGTTGTTTCCAGTAATAAAACTTTGTTACACCATTATTTGGCACCAGATTTTGATTGTAACAGTCCTGTGTCTTGGAAAGTACAGCGTGTTCCAGTGCTTTGTTGTGCACTTTATAAGTTCAGATTTCTTGAAATTGCTAGAATCTGAAGGTATTTTTTTTATATTCTATCAGAAACATCACACAGACTTTTCAGATGAGTAAGAGAAACATAAGGACATCCTTTAGAATTCATGTGCATTGTATGGAATGGTTTGTCATTGCACTAACACTAGAAGGCAGCAGATCCATGTTCATGCAGCCAGCTAACCTTGCATATGGTTAACACATGTATGTCAGGACATTCAATTAGCCTTATTAGTGTGCAGGCCATTGTAACTTATTATCTGTGTTATTTTTTATGAAACTGTTGTGCTTGCTTTTGAAAATGGGAGATTTGTGGTTGGAAGCTCAGTTTAGTTGAATTCAATAATCCTGCCATCTTTATCATATGGCAAGGGCTTGTAGGTTCACTTGATCTGTCTTATGCATACTGCGTGTTAATAGTGTGGGATTTGAGGTTTTTGCAGTGGCCCATGAAGATTAAAGGCTCCTGGGATGTGACACCATATGGTTTGATGTATAGTTACTGACATTTTGGGGGATGATGCTGTGACCACATGCAGGTTTCAAGAAGTCAAAGTCTTCTTCATCTTTTTGGACTAATGTACACAGCATCATATCCCAGTAGAATTTAATCTTAATATTAACCGTGTTGGCATCATTGTACTGCTTTACGTGAATGACTTACCATATGACTTTTTCTCATTTCAAATTCAAACCTTCATCGATAAAACTTAGTAATGCCGTTTTTGAACTGGGTGCAACAGTACACCAATTTTATCTTTTCTGTACAGAATTTATTTGTAGCTTTTGTTCCTCTTGTTTACTGAAAATAGGTCTGTATTAAATTGTTTGAAGTGTGAATTTGCATGCAGTGTTGCTTGTATGTATTTTATTGTTACTCAAAGATAATTAAAGGAGACCTGCATCAATATAAATATGGTACTAATGAAGAAATTGTAATTTGTTTGATGTGAGAGATCAAATTGAGTGGTGTGGGAGGAAGTGCATATGAAATACAAGTATTACAATGGCCAAAGTGAATGCTGTTGACGTGATCATTTTTTTATATTTTTACACAAATCAGTTCAGTTCATCATTGTTATTGGTACTATACAGTAGAAGAAAGGCTGTCTCATGCAGCACATGTCAACTCTGTTCATGTCAGATCACTCACACCAGTTATGTTGCTTGTCATGTTCACTTGTGATTGCTGAAGTAGGATATGGCCTTCTGTGAGAGTTTCATGAAGAAATATGCCTTGGCTGGCATTTTATAGCCTGGGTCTCTGCTGAATTAATGGATTTGTCATTACAGCACCGATAAAAGAAACCTTTGAGAAGACATCAGGAACTGCATGGATATGCAAATTCACATTTCAACATGTGAATATTCATTCACTCTTTCATAATGCATACATGTGCAATTCTGTTTTATTGTCACAGTGACGCTGTAGAAAAGACACTAGAGAGACAACTGTTTCTTGAGAACTCTCCATTGACTGTGAAGAAATTTACACATTTTAATTGTATGAGTAAGTATTACTACTGTTGCTGCTGCTACTACTACTACTACTACTACTACTACTACTAATGCTGCTGTTTTTAAAACTTTAATGCTTGTTGAAACAGTTTTGCTCTTTCATGGAAAAAGTTTGTATAGAAAAAATGTACGTCAACATAGAGTGATGTATTGCTTTTCCAGAAAAAAAATTTGTATGCATGGACACCAATGTATTATATGCTTTTAGTAACTTGTCCCTCAGTACTTGGCTGTGCAGAAGTAGTCAAGTCACTTTGCAGAGAATGGTGGTGCCTGTTTTAGAGGCCTGTGGGTTTACATAAACCATACACACAGATTTTCAAAGTCCAGTCCAAAATTACAGGATCCTTGTTTTTAGCGTCATTATATAAGGAAATGCAGTCCAAATGCCAGATTGTTCCGTAGATATTGAAATTTTAGTATTTAATGAAGAAAATCCGCTAGGGATATTGCTGTAAACTCTGTTATTATGTGATTTCTTCCATTTGAGTCTACCTGGTGACTGATTTATTTATGGATTGTGTGTGTACAGTAGATTATTATGTACTTGACACATACCTTTACTTCTAGTTCCATTGCTATTTGGAATCAAATTGTCCATACTTATAAATAGTCCTGAATGTGAGACAGAGCTGAATGATCATAAAACATGTTGGAAGTGTCTTCCACTGTTCTGACTACATGAATCAGTCTTCTTGATTGTCTTCAAGGGACATATTTAAGAGACTTTGCTGGCCATTAATATCACTGGCCTGTTCACTGGCAGACCTAGGTCATTTCCTGTGTATAATATATGTGTTCTGCTGTGTAATCTTCATGTGATAAAATTGTGTGACTGTTTTCAAAATCGATGGTTGATGTGCTCAAGAGAAAGTTTATAATATTTGTAACTGACTTCAACACTGATGTGTACTTTGTCCCTCTTAAGATTTAGCTGTGTTGTATGTTGAAGTTGTTCCATTGTTACGTGTATTGCAGTTATTATTGTCAGGGTGAAAGGGACAGAAGAAGGATGCAGTGTGATACATAGGTCTCATATTTGAAATAAAGGTGTGGAGTGTGGTTCTAATGGAAGGAGTCCACGTCCTGTTACATAAATTTTGCTGTGGGAGTACGGGTGGGTTGTCATCACATCCAGAATGTAGAGTAACAGATATTCATACCGAAGAGCTGATGGAACCAGAAGTGGAAGGGTTAATTTTCAGTATGACAGTAGCAGCAGTGCAGAAAATTGATCATCATGCCCAGGAAGTAGTAATGGATAATGGGTATGCCTGTTCTGACACAAGTTGATGTGTTATATGGTATAATACTAAATAATTCTCATGTTGTTTGTTGTACTTGTACAAAAGTTTGTTGTAGGGCAAGAGATAAACACGTTACTGATGATTTTTCAACACTAAAAGCAGTTGTTACGTACATGGAAACTTCATAGTGTAAGTGCTTTAGCTAAAAAAAACATACTTCTGCTTTTTTATGGTTTGCTGTCCATACATCTCAGTATAATCTAAGTAATTGACCAACTTAATGCACAAATTCTTGTTTTATAATAAGTTTATTATAAAACAAGAATTTGTGCGTTAAGTTGGTCAGTTACTAAGATTATACTTCTGCTACATAGAGGGTGTGACTAATAAGATAGGCAGACCATAGGGTTGGTGAGACTTGCACTGACAATCATGCAAAATCCTCATAAATTTTATGAAAATCTGTTCAGTGGTAACAGAGTTGTTCCAGACAGACATGACAAAGCCAATAGTCACTTTTCACAGCTTTGGACACACCCCTAAAATGTGAATCAAGTAGGTGTACAAGTGCTGATGCACTGCTGGTTGGCTTAATGCTGTAGTAATTGATACTTTAAACTACATACATACCTACATACACATACTAATACACTGATTTTACTTGTTTATGGGAGGGAATTAGGAGGGTTTGGGGGGGGGGGGGGATGTACTTTTACATATTTTTTGGTATGTGCACTGTGTCAAGAATCTTAACATATAAAACATGACTCTACTGTAGTAACAGCTCAGTCAGTGACTGTTCGTCTTGAAAAGCTTGTTGACGTGTACTCCCAGAAGTTGCGTGCAGGACTTTATTAACAGATGTATGAGGTGAACAATCCAGGAAGCATACATCTGAAATGAATAATGAAAATTTGATCAGAACTTCTGTTCGATTCTATTTTTAAAAAAAATTGAGTTAACCGAAGTGAGTCTGTCAGATTTGTATAACATAAATATATACTCCTTTCTGTTGTTCTTTTACTGAATAATCATATGTTGTAAATGAAAGCTGATGGATGCTGTATTATCTCCCATCTAGACCTGTCTCTTTCTAGTGGTTTCTTCCCACTAGGTTTTATGCAGTGCTTGTTTGTCCCATGTGTTCTTCTGCTGTCATCACTAGGAGATACATCTGCAAAGTGTAGTACAAACTAACCTCTGTCCATTCCACTGATCAGGAATGTGCTTGAAAGTAAATGTAGTCTGAGAAAATGAGTTGGGATCATTTTCCCTTCCTGCTGTCTTAGCAGCAATGGTAATGATTTAATGTAAATGCTGTTACTGAACAAGCATGATATGAAGGGCCTATGATTATGACTTACATTGTTACAGATCCTGTGTCAGTTCATGAAATTGTGGTGTCAGCATTTATTTCCCCACAAAGCATTGAAGAGACATTGAATAATTTGTGTGAGGCAAGTAAGTCTGTGTCTTATGGAAAGAAAGACATAGAGGTGTGTCAGTTTGTGGAGAGATTGTTTTATAAAGTTTACAAAGGATGCAGGGCCATTCCTTTTGGATCCCGTGTGTCTGGCCTCGCCTCTTCTGATAGTGATCTGGATGTCTTTCTCGATACAGGTAATAATAATAATAATAATAATTTGTGTATAGAGATACAACGAATGTGGAACCTCAAATATACGATTGTACCATTAATAATTGGAGCCACTGGAATAGTTACGAGAAGTTTAAAGAAAAATTTGGAAACTATGCCAGGAAACCACTCAATAGATTCACTACAAAAGACAGCTATACTTGGAACATCACACATAATACGGAAAGTACTGCAATGTGAAGCTTGAAGCCTGAGCGGTGGGGATCACCGCTGGTTCAAG
>Ga0123354_10017667_pt1 | contig 11179 bp, 8 predicted proteins | sample TergutLab28metaG_2_FD_97872 | JGI IMG/M metagenome (GOLD analysis project Ga0123354, IMG submission 97872) | Labiotermes labralis P4 segment gut microbial communities from Petit-Saut dam, French Guiana - Lab288 P4 | ecosystem: Host-associated > Arthropoda: Insects > Digestive system > Gut ... | reverse complement strand
TTTTTTCCCTTGTGTTTTTTTCATCTCCCCCCCTTGAAAAACCCCCGCCAACATTTTCCATTTTCCCCCCCCCCCCCCCAATTCCAACAACCAACTATACCGACCGTAATACAGTTCACCTGAAAGTTCTATTTCCTTTCACGCTTAATAAATTCGCAATGTTTCTAAAATATTTTCATTGTTTATCTTTCACTTTTCGCTCTCGGCACTGCATACTTACGTCCGCTATCAAACGCAAAGCTCTTATTCTTGTTATCCTTTGTTTTAGAAAAAAAAACCTCTAATATGTGTTGATATTATTATATGTTGTGTGACGAGATTAAGTAACGACATGGAGTTACACGCAAAAAAAAGAGAAAACTGGAAACTGTGTTTAGTTTCACGTATCTATTCCTTAAAAATTTAACAAGCTGAAAATTTTGAATACTAACTATAACCAAATGACCAATGAAAGATCTGCCTCAAAAGAATAGTTCACTGAGCACCTCTTTTTGTATTTCCCTAGAAAATTACGTAATATAAAAGGTACGACCATCGCATGAGCAGTGTGGTAAACAGAGCAAACGTTTTTAGGCCTAATACGAAAACTGTATGCACTGTGGGCAGACAGTGCGAATTTGGTCTAATTCCACGTGCGCTGTACAATAAAACACAGACCGCACTTCTTTATTCTATGATACGAACAAAGTTTTACGGTCAGTATTCGACAAATACACAGACCTGTCTTCCTTCAGTCACGACTGATAAACAAAATTTAGTTGAATAAAGAGAGACTAACTTTATGTCACTTACTTTATTATTTCATTATTTAATGCTCAACATGTTTCTGATGTTAATACATCCATCCTCAGGAACTTGCAGGCTGAAGCCTGCATCCAGATACCACACCACCCCAGCCAAACCACACCGTAACACCAGAGCAATACAACCCATGAAATAACTCAACAAATAAGTCGCAGGCTCCTGAGGATGGATGTATTAACATCCGAAACATGCTGAGCATTAAATAATGAAATAATAAAGCAAGTGACATCAAGTTGGCCTCTCTTTATTCAACTATCAAGATGATGCACGGTCCAATAAGCATAAGAAACAAAATTTAAAAAGTAAACGATTGAAGTGTTTAATCAGATAGATAAATAAATTGATATTGAATGGTTATTATGTAACTAATTTAAAAAAGTCTTTCAAACTCAATTTACTTTGCAAGTGGTTAGCCCACGTACTTTGTTTCTGGAGGTCCTGGGTTCAAATACCAGTCCGGAGAGCAGCCACGCCGAATGAGATTCTTCGAGCAGCGCCACTATGAACGACGCTCACAAATATAAAATGGCAGATTATGTGAAACATGTAGCATGCACTGAGCTTCACGACGCAAGGCTACAGAATTTTAATCAAGAAACTTAAAGAGAAGAGGCCACACGTATAAAGTAGATCAAAATATATTTAAAATAGTCTTATAATAATGGAATACGAATGTGAAAAATTTATTCGATTCTAAGAGAAAAAGGTGAGCAAAGGTAAAAAAATTTCTGTAAATAAAAAATTAGAATATATATTTAGTAGACGTGGAAATATGAATTTTACTGAAAATGTATTTGTTATGCAGTAGTAATTCTCTACAGGTTTGTGTCATCTGCTGATTCCCTCACAAGATATGGCACTTGTACACTGTCCATTGTCTGAAGCTATCTTTCTAAGGTGCCAGATATACCTGTTTGGCTTGACGACCAGAAAATGGCGCAACAGGCGGAAACATGTAATCCACCAGATTTATAAAATCTTATAGAGAATGTTTTCAACAAATCAGATATGTTAGGATGAACGGCAAATTATGCTGAATCTCTACACATGTTTATCCCTTGTTAATATGATAACTTTCCACACCAAAAATGTATTTGTTTTGTTGCCAAAAGTTGAAAAATGAGCCTAAATAACGTAGTTGTAGACAGCGATATTAAAATGATGTCCCATTTTGTAGAGACGTAGAGACCATGCTTAAAGTCTCATTGGTGGTCAGTAGTTGACAGAAATCAATTACCAGCCCTCCATTTCCCAGGATAAAGAAATAAGCTTTAGTTGCAGGAAGTTAGTGCCTTGAGAAGGTTGATTCAGGAATACAGGAAGTGACACTGATCACGTCCATTGTTTATGTCGTGTTTCGTGACTCCGAGCTGCGTGACTCGTGCGATGATCTGCACGGTCTACCATTTTCTCTTTACCAGATCCCATAACAACAGGAGCACGTGTTCTGAAGGAGAACATGACTCGCAGAATCGTAACCGGCCTTCCAAAAACTAGAATCTCGCGAATGCGCCGTATGCTGAATTGTGACGGCCTGACGCTCTTGGTCACGTTATAAGCGGTTTGGCTTCTATAGAATTTATTAATAAGAAATAGTTCTTATGCCTTCTCTTCTGCTGGTACTTCGGTTCTTCTTATGTATCACGACGCCCTCATCAACGGTTGTGGTTTTGTGGTTATGTAACATAAGGCAAATATTATAGAGTGATAAGACATGAAGGAAAGAATCTTCACGTGGCTTCAAAGATAGGCCAATTGTATCAAAATGTGTCAGAAAAATTACAAAAATTTGCTATGCTTGAACACCAACCAGCATTTGAACCAGATTCTTCTGGAAAGAGAAATTAGTTTTAGGACTGCAACTGCGCCAAGGCTTTAGGTCCAATCTTGTTACACTTTCCATGCAAATAACGTAAAAATGTTCCGTACTCCATGTTCTTACGTCTAATTAGATGTTGGAGGACAAGAATTCTTTAGCATACAAAAAAAAATCCTAACACTGATGAGTAAAAAAACCAAATATATGCCACTTGTTATTTTATTGTACTTCTTATAGGCTCAACATGTTTCGGGCATTACTATGCCCAACATCAGGAGATCGCGACTATGATGTTGATTACCACATTGGTCGTATCGTTCTTGGTTTGCTGTATGTTGCAGGTTAGGTGTAGTTAGGCTGGAGTAGTGTCCGGGCTGCACTCCGGACACTACTCCAACCTAACCGCACCTAATATCCAACCTACAGCAAACCAAGACCGAAACGACCAATGTGGTAATTAACATCATAGTCGCGAGCTCCTGATGATGGACATAGTGGTGACCGAAACATGTTGAGGCTATAAGAAGTACAATAAAATAATAAATGGCATCTAGTTGGTTTTTTTACTCTTCAGTTTTCACAATGATGCACGGTCCAATAAGGATCATATCCTACCACGCTGATGGTAGAATACGGTGTCTTGTGTCTTCCCACATTTACATATTTTCCACACAGCAGAGTCAACTGAATAAGTATGGTGTACATTACAGGCCAAAACAAAATTCCTACTTTTTAATTCAGTTAAAACCAGCAAGGTTAGAAAGAAGTTTATGGAAATCTTTGAAGTAGAAGGGGTACCACAAGTAATTCATGTACAATCCCAAAAGTTTCTGTGGTTATAGACCTTGTCAAATTATGTTCATTACTTGAAGAATGTGAATCACGAATATGGCCACTGCGCGTAATAAACATTACTTTCTGTCTGAAGAAAATAAGCATTTACAAAAGAAGAAGTTGGACAGGTGAGAATGTGTTATGAAGGCAAATAGATACGTTAAATATCGACAACGAGAAAATAAAAACTGAATCGTCTCCTCCAAATTGGAGTACACAGTCTTGCGAGCATGACGATTGTAAATTTTAAAACTCATTAGGCTTATTTTTAAACTACTGCGTGCACAAATAAACTCCAGCAAAACTTAATTTAGCGCTTAAGGACTGCCTTACACTTGTAGCCTTTTTACAATACAATACAACCACCGATAATAAGCCATCTATTTTCCCCTCAATTTGACAGAAAGGTCTTCTGCACCTTCGTTTCTAAGGAAAACACGGTTAGTTCTTAAAGCGCGTTAGTTACACGTTGTATTTACTACCTCCTGTAATATTAAGAAACTAAACATTGTTCCAAGCAGTGCCTTCCACATTATGATTACCCTCTTCAATAACACTCGCCGATTGGTCTTTGTAATGGAATATGTGTTTTCTGAGAGGTAAGAACTAAATCTTTATACATAACATTGATTAATGTTAGTCTTCCGTAGGTTAAGCAAACTGATTTCGATGCAAGAAGAATAAAGGAACCTGTTTGTATTGTAAAAGTACGTGGTCGCTGGCGTAAGGTGATGTTTTACGAAGCTCTAATGTAAGAAAAATGTCAGAAAAAGTTGTTAAATGCATGGAAACGTATGTCATATTACCTCAGAAAAAATTTCCTGATAATGCGCACATTTTACTTACTACTGTAAACAACAACAGATCATGCAGATACTAAAATTTCATGCGATGAACTTTTAAAAACACACACAAAACTGTTCACAAAATACCATAAAGTATTATCATAGAGACTTTAAACATCAACCCGTCCAGCCCGGAAAGCCTTATATTCTAATTTTAAAACAGGCTTTTGTAATACAAGAAACCTCAGCTCTCACGGTTGATCGTCTGGTGAAAACCTACTGTTTATACCGCACCCTGTATCTCTCAGCAGGAAAAGCTCCAGCAGCATTTCTTCAACAGTATAGCAAATCGAAGAAACGTCTGATTAATTAGCCCACACTTTTACTTATCGTTGCGGCCTGTCTACAAAAATATCCTTCATGAAGTTTCAGGTCTACTGTGACGTTACGCCTTATCGTTGGGTAAATACATTTCGACTTTTCGAAAAGATCGTCGTGTCTTCATCTTCATGGTCGAACAGTCTTCTTCGGTTGCTGTGCTGAAGATGAAGACAGCTTAACATACCAGAAGACTTTAATCTTTCCAAACACCACTGTGAGAACCCCAAATATCATAACAGTTATTACGAATATTTTGACGTCAACGAATTTATGCTCGTCTTTCAGCCCGACTCGTAACACTAATTGTACTCATCTCATAATGCCAGATGCATAAGGAATATAAACGTGTCTCTACGCATGGAGGCTGTAGACGCACTAAAATAAAAAATATTCGTACTGAAATGTGTGACGATCATTTTTAACCAACGTACAGCCCTGAGAGTAAAGAAACGTTTGTGAAAATTCCATTACTTGGTCCATTATTATTATTATTATTATTATTAACATTGTTTACAAAATTTTATACATATTTACATAAATGTTGGTTCAGCATAAAATGAGACTATACGCTGTTAACACTGATATAAAGAATTTCATTCTTTACAATTTGTAGCAGAACTTATTAACCAAATCTTAGTCCATATTAGGGAGAACCGGGTCTACGGTGTAATGAAGAAAACGGCTGAACACATCCAGTGACATATATTGTGGGGTACCGTCAGCTTTATGGTCGTCGTCGTCGTTATTTCCATCATCGTCGTCATGTACAGTATCGAATGCATCACATTTTTACGTTTTGATAAAATGAAAATATTAAAGAAATTCTAATTCAGTAATGGACATAGACCTAAACATGAATGCTGGAATTGGAAAGCACACAGAACTTTGTTGTAGTCACTGAAAAATACGGTAAGAGATGTTAGGCCTCCTGTCCTCTATGCTGTAGCTATGGTACCTATTGGTAGAAGTAGAAGCAGTAGTAGTAGTAGTAGTAGTAGTAGAGGTGGTGGTGGTGTTGGTGGTGGTAAGACTTGAAGCATTGGGAAATCAAGCCTAAATGTTAAGTACTATCTTAAAATTAATTTTGTACGTATTTACTTACGTTTGTAAGAAATTCATGTGCCTAATTTGTAATTACATTTAACCTAATTTATTTACTTATTTAAATATGGGTTATTTTTGTTCCTAAATTTTGGCGCGTTTGTAAAGAAAATTTGTCGAACTTCGCCTATAGATACCGTCACATATCTGTCCATCTGCGCACAGATAATTTCAAGAACGACTGTGGGGATTTTAATGAAATTTTTTATGGTCGAAATTTAATAAAATTCCTTAGTATATTCCAATTTATTTGCAATGTGACAACAGACACTTTACGTATGTCACCGCTTGCACATCAAGCATAACAGACCAAATATTCGCACTTGCTGGAGCGAAAAGCATGAAAAAAACGCGACACATAAAAATGAAACAAACATTTCATCGCTGTTCATCCATTAGAGTAGTTCTTTTTTTACTAATCATTAGACAGCATGAAAAGTTAGCATCAATGGATTGAAAGTGCAGGGTAATAATAAACGTCATAATTTTTACTCTACCTGTGTCTTGCCCCTAAACATCTTTACTTCCTGTACAATATAAATAAAAGGCAAAGATACTCAATCATTACACCAACCACTGCATATATATAAAATTTATAAAATTTACATATTAAAACATTAAAAACGCTCCGACATGTTTCGGTCCTAAGACCATCATCAGGGAGCAATATATTCCTTGCTAAAGTCACACTAGAAAAAGTAACAGATTAATTTCGTTGTACAAGTCACAGATTAATTAATCTGTAACTATTTCTAGTGTGACTTTAGCGAAGAATATATAGCTCTCTGATGATGGTTTTAGGACCGAAACATGTCGGAGCGTTTTTAATGTTTTAATGTGTAAATTTTATATATGTGCAGTGGTTGGTGTAATAATTGAGTAACTCGACAACATGCACGGTGTAACAATAAAAGTAAGGCAAAGAAATAAACCTTGCAGTTGATACACAAATTATCTGACCCGCGCTGTAAACTCAAATTATCTCCGGATCGACTATTTATTTGGATGAATGTGGAAGAGAATTTCTTTCGCTTCCTGTCAGTTGCCAGTAGGCAGAAGAAGCAGGAGAAACGTGAGTCATAACATCTGGATACCGAGATTAATTCGTGTTCGGCACTTTTAAACTATGTCGCAAATGTGCTAACAGCTTCATTGGGACTTCGGATTTGTACGGCATAGAAAATGGAAAGTCTAAGAAACTAACACATGTATACCTTAATCTTAAATATATATCTAAGCATCTCATACATCCCATCAATGCTCTAATTGGAATATAGGTTAAGGCCTTCTCCAAAACACAGGGCGTTCAATTTTATAATTGTTATTTTAATTTGGTATAACCTCTTATAACACAATCAAATAGATGCACTAATTTCTCAAATTTATTTATGGAATAAAACTCTACATTTATCTCAGTAATTAACCAACTTGACGCACAAACGATTTGTTTTACAATAAGTTTATTTCATGCCTCTACATGTTTCGAACACATGTGCTTATCATCAGGAAGTCAAAATTGCATTACACAGCCTCTGGTATCGTCACATCTATAAGTGTAATGATACCAGAGGCTGTGTAATGCAATTTTGACTTCCTGATGATGAGCACATGTGCTCGAAACGTGTAGAGGCATGAAATAAACTTATTGTAAAACAAATCTTTTGTGCTTCAAGTTGGTTAATTACTGAGATAAATATACTGAGATGCACGGTCAGCAAAACGTCAAAAATCTCTACATGTTTCGGACAGTTCCTCTGTCCATTATCAGGAGTTTTCACTGTACACACAGCAATGGTGTATGTCATACAGGTTTGCTGACAGCTTGTGAGCAGGATCAGGACGGAACTGGTGCAGAATCAAACCCGTTCCATCCAGCAGAACCAAACCAGTTCCGTCCAGACCCTGCTCGCAAGCTGTCAGTAAACCTGTATGACATATAACATTGCTGTGTGTACAGTGAAAAATTCCTGATGATGGACAGAGGAACTGTCCGAAACGTGTAGAGTTTTATTCCAAAAATAAATTAGAGAAATTAGTGCATCTAGTTGGGTTTATTATAAGAATTTATCACGATGCACGGTCACCTGAAAGTCAAATTAGTATAACCAATTTGGCAAATTTTAAAGGTAATATTTTTTAAATTATTTCTCTTATCTCACAATACAAAAGAAAATTATTTCCCCCAACCCTGTATTCCTAAAAAAGTACTATATATATATATATATATATATATATACACGTACTTTACATACACTAAGTTGAAAGTTAGAAAATTCCATGTTCCATCCATAGAACTGACGCAGACCTGTGTGTTTCCTACGATTCTCAGAACTGAAAGTAATTACATTTCTATGTGTCATTAACTTCTCGCTTTCTATGACGGAGACGGGGTGTGTTTACTGGACGGTACGAGCTGAACCTTAAAATATACTTCATTGTAATCTTAGTTTTAGAAAGGGTAAGACGGATACAAATCAATTGTTCGCTTAAAAACAAGCTATATTTTCGTTAGTTTAAACATGAACACGCTGTACTAGCATGGTAGGAAAAGGGGTACAATCTGTTTAATAAACAGACCCGAAAATGAGGCAGAAATGTGAAATTCATTTAGAAATGTAGTCGTAAATTCTGTAGGTTTGTATTTATTACGATAGTCTAGTTTTAGGAGTTGATAATATTAAGTCGATTCTCGGAAAAATAGTATAGGACATTTTGAATGGAATTAAATCCATATTTAGTTCTCAATGTGGGCCTTTGTGAACAATGGAATGAACTTGCGGTTCCCATAAAATACGTAGAATATCGCGACCAGCTGAGTGACTTTAGTCTTATCATACCCCTCCCTCTTCCACGACGTAAATGCATGTTAACACGACGACAGCAGTACCCAAATGTTTAACATCTCTAACACCAAATACGTCCAGCGTATGAAATCCTTAGCCAATTTCATCCACCTCACATCTTCAAATTTTAACACTTTATCTTTGCAACCGTATTAACATTATCATGTTCTCATAACTACGTTCTCGAAGCCTTGCCATGCCTCACACAGTTAGTCCCCGGCCTCTCACCGCAGAACCCTGGTTCAACCCCAGGCCAGTCAATGCGGGATTTATGGTTGACAAAGTGGCATTAAGACATTTTCACCGAATAGGTCTATTTCCGTTTCCTCCTGTTAGTGTCATTCAAACAATGCGCGATGCTCATTTATTCGTGTATCACTGACTCTATATATTTTCAGAAATCGACAGTATCGTTAAATAATATGTTTAAAAATTTCGTACCCATTCCTTGTCTCCTCCATCCTGTCCCACCCAACACAAAGTTACGCCCATAGATTTCAGTGCAGTAACAACCGGATCTACTGGGCAAAATATGTACTTTATAACAATTTTCCGTTGTATGTACCATATATGTTTTTGAACCCTCTAAACTCCAAGTTAAATCCCAGTTGCCCTCTGCTAGCATTATTTGGAGCTCACCATATTCTCCACGTTAGCAGGATAAGGGTTAAACTTCTAGTTTCCACAATAGTTTCAGATGAAGATTCTTCCTTAGGGGTCTTCTGAGTTTAGTGGAAACGTTCATGAAGTGGTCTTGATTATGGAGTCCCAATTGGACAGTTTCAAGTGTGGCGGCGTTGTAACAGCAGGATCAAAATGTGCTAAAAATCGTGGTTTTAGTGAATATTTCAAAGGAAAAGTAAAAGGAAAAATAGAATTTGACGTTCAGGTGACTGTGCATCGTGATAAATTCTTATAATAGAACCAACTAGATGCACTAATTACTCAAATTTATTTTTCGAATAGAAGTCTACATGTTTCGGACATTTCCTCTGTCCTTCATCAGGAATTTTTCACTGTACTCATAGCAATGGTATGTGTCATACAGGTTTGCTGACAGCTTGCGATCAGGATCAGGACGGAACTGGTTTGGTTCTGCACCAGTTCCATCCAGATCCTGCTCGCAAGCTGTCAGCAAACCTGTATGAATAATACCATTGCTGTGTGTACAGTGAAAAATTCCTGATGATGGACAGAGGAACTGTCCGAAACATGTAGACTTTTATTCCAAAAATAAATTTGAGAAATTAATACATCTAGTTGGTTTTATTATAAGAAGAAGGAAAAATAGAGGTTAGGGTTACTGAACAGTAATAAAAAATGGCCAAATTGTCTGCCTGTGGCCCGACTGCACACTTTAGAACGACGTAATATGGACAGTGTTAAGAATCAAGAATGCGATCTGCTCACATAAGCATTCAAGTCACAGTCGCACGCCTCTGAACGGTAATTTTAAAATATTTCGCTAAATCAGATTCGATGTTCTAACCGCTCTGGTTATGAAATTTGCCGTCGTTTGGGGCGTGGTAGCGTTAATTCTGGTAGAAATTTACCGACGTTTCGGTGGAACGTGCTGCTCTATCTTATACCCTTACGATAAAGGCAAAGCGTTCTTCCGAACTGTCGGTAAATTTCTACCACACAACGCTACACTACACGGAATCATGTCCATTTATAGGTATTATTTGTGTCAGCACTAACAGTAACACTTCCTCACTCGAAGAAGTATACACTTAGTATACCGCAGTTACTGTGGAACTTCCCAAGGAAGATTCACGTCTTGTAATAAAAAATCTTTGCTTTACATGTAGTCTGATACGACTGCTCATATTTCCCAAATATGTCCCATTTTGATAGAATTCGATTGAAAATAACTCTAATTAGAAGTACGTATTATAAAATTCTGCACAATTATTCTGCAACACCCTATGTTGTCACAAAATTATGCGACTTTCAGTGAGAAAGAGTTGTCCTGTTGGCAAAATAACAGGGGGTTTTAAATGTTAAACACAATTGTTATCTTCTTCATTCATAATTTCACAATGCCAGACATCACTCGAAACAATAATTCATGATTAAGGTCTTTGTGTTCTGGATGACGAGATTTATTGCAGACAGCTTGGTACTGGGCTACAAAAACTGAACATTTGTTTAGAATATCTACCCTCTAGAAGCAAATCCCTAAATATTTTCTGTAAAAAGTATGAATTAAAAGACTTCTATTTACAAAATTGTCATTGTTGTGCACTTAAAAATATAAGCAGCCTATCATAAATATAATTAGCAGTTTTTACCTTATTTTTGTGTAGTCACCCTCAGTTCGTGTAAATAATTTGCCACGGTCACCCCCCCTCCCCCTTGAGGACTTACTTACTCCACGGTGGAGAGTCCTTTTTGAGAAGCTAACTGGTTTGCAGCTAGTCAAGAAATTCCCCGCATTTCACGGAACCCGAAGGTTCATTACCGCACTCACAATCGTCCGCCAACTATCTCTATCCTGGGCCAGCCCAATCCAGTCCATATACCCACATCCCACCTCCTGCAGATCCGTCCTAATATTATCCACCCATCTACGCCTAGGTCTCCTCAGTGGTCTCTTTCCCTCCGGTTTC
>Ga0123354_10017666_pt1 | contig 11179 bp, 5 predicted proteins | sample TergutLab28metaG_2_FD_97872 | JGI IMG/M metagenome (GOLD analysis project Ga0123354, IMG submission 97872) | Labiotermes labralis P4 segment gut microbial communities from Petit-Saut dam, French Guiana - Lab288 P4 | ecosystem: Host-associated > Arthropoda: Insects > Digestive system > Gut ... | reverse complement strand
TTATGGGGGAGGGTAATATATTTTGGAGAAAGGTGGTATGTTTAGGGTGTGGGGGGGGGGGTGTAGAGAAAGAAATGAAAGGGGGAGGGAATGCGTGGCGGGGGGGGGGGGGGGGGGGGGGGGGGAGTGAGAAATTAGTATAACGTTTCTTCAGAAAAGGTAAAAGTTAAAAGGATTTGTAAAGGGATAGGATATGATAGTGCAGATTGGATTTCTGAATTCGAATGACTAAAAGTGCAGTCCAGTAGACAGCTATTGTGAACACGGCAATGAACCGTTGGGTTCCGTAACAGAAGAGGAAATTCTGACGACCTGAACGACCATCAACTACCCGAGAAGAACCCTGCTTCGTGGACTGAGCTACATGTTGCGTACCGAGGGAAATCTTCCTGTTACGGCTTCAGCTTCCCATCTCTTTCTTGGACAAGCAATGTTTCTTCTTTCTCTTAAGTTACGTGAGACGGAGAGCTTGTACTTTATGTTCCAGTACCGCCAGGTGTTTGCATATGTCCCAGGGGCCAACCTACGCATTCCCTTACTTTTTGTTGTGCTGAACCTATTTGAACAGCCCTCTTTTTTTATAAATTCATATTCTACTAATTCTTGTACATCCCTCGGCTCTTCTTAAAATTTTAACTTCCGCGCCTCGAATCTCTGTTGAGAAACCGACAGTGCTTGTGTTACGGTGAGTGTAAGTTCTTTTAAATGTGCGCATAGGCCTATGTGATTAATTACGCACATTCACTAATGCAGCCGGAGGAAGTTTACGTACCTGTATGTAACCGAAAGACGAATTATGCGCAATCATCGGTGTAGGTACGGTACACAAGTCATTCATAATGCCGGAGAATGCAAATAAAGCCTTATAGACACACGGGTAGAAGTTATTTCACATGAACGCTGAGGGTTACGTAAGCGGAGATAACCGCGTTATGTAATTTATTGCCACGGAAAATGTTAAGAAGGAAGAGAGAGATCTTGCAGACTCCGTCTCAGGATAGGAAAAAGTAGCGAATTATTGTGAATATGGTAATGGAATTTTTTATTTAATAAAATACTGGAAATTTCTTCATCAGCTGAGAAACACTCAGTTTCCCAATAAGCAATCTGCTCCTTGGAGTTAGTTAGATACAAGCCAAGTAATACAGTTATGGTAGATTGGGGTGTATGTACTAGTGTAACACAACTATATGATGGTAGAGATATGTATAGAATTGATTACATAAAGAACAACTACATGTTTCGGCCCTTTACATTGGCCATCATCAGGTTGAGAAATGAAAAAAATACTTAGTAGGCAGCTATACTCGACTTATGTGGGTTGTATACAGTGGGGAGGTAAGAGGTGAAGTGGATAGGAGATCTCTCATGTGTTATATAGCATGGGTGGTGTGGGTACATGGGTTCTGCTATTGTATGTTGTTCTAGGTTAATATAGTGGATCTACAGTATCATCTTATGTTTGTAGACAATTATATGTACGTGTGCACTTAGCTTATAAATACTGTATACAGTGTGCAACTTTATATAAATGTAGATTCTATAGTTATAGTGGGTTCATTGATCTAAGACTATACAAAATATAGTTCCTATAAATTAAATTAATATTTCCTTAAGTTAATTTAATTTATAGGAACTATATTTTGTATAGTCTTAGATCAATGAACACACTATAACTATAGAAACTACATTTATATAAAGTTGCACACTGTATATTTATAAGCTAAGTGTACATGTACATATAATCTCTACAAACATAAGATGATATTGTAGATCCACTATATTAACCTAGAACAGCATATAATAGCAGAACCCATGTACCCACACCACCCATGCTATATAACACATGCGAGATCTCGCACCCACTTCACCTCTTACCTCCCCACTGTAAACAACCCTTATAATTCAAGTATAACTGCTTACTAAGTTTTTTCATTTCTCAACCTGATGATGGCCAATGTAAAGGGCCGAAACATGTAGTTGTTCTTTATGTAATAAATTCTATACATATCTCTACCATCATATAGTTGTGTTAGACTAGTACATACACCCCAATCTAGCTTAATTATAAACACAACGGGGATGACGAACCTTATGATACAGTTATGGAATAAACCATTCAAGTGGATGGGTCATACCACAAAAGGCAGTGTGCTTAGTGCGTGTGTGTTATAAAAAGTTCGAACACCACGCCACATCCAATAGCAACGAATCTTTAAATTCTTTCGCCGTGTCTCGCAGGTGCAACTCCGGCCACCCAACAGCGACTGAGCTGTGCGGTTCCTCGTATACTGCCAGTCCACGGTGCAATACCACGATCTCTTCACTGTATTTTCTGACCACACTGAAAAATTGGCTGAAAAATGTAGGATGGCGAGATTTTAGATTCTCACAGTGGTGTTCCTCAAGATTAAAGGTCTTCTGGGATGTTACGCCGCAAATGTTGACCACCGGCTTTTTGCAAAGTGTTCCGTCTTTTAGAGAAACTTTCCTTAACCTTTTGGCGCCGGAATTATTTTTTTTAATTTTAGCACATCCTGTATATAAAATGTGAATAATACAGGAACCAAATACGTTAGAATCATGAAAGAAAGTGCATTTTGAAGAGAAAAAATACGGAGAGTATATACCATGTTTAAAATATTCCGTGCCTATATTTGTTGAATAAATATATGAAATGCAACTTTAGAGGTTAGCGGTGCGGTACGACCAATATCGTTGACATTAGGCGTCAAAAGGTTAATAATATCTACAATTGCCACCGTAACCAAGTACTGCCGTGATATAACATTTTCATTCTAACGTGTGTGCGATCAACTATAATATGTATAGGCCTAAACTGTGTTTCTTTTATCGTTCCTTCGAGCATCGCAACTTTATCGTATAGGAAGCCTGCATTCGCCGGTATGTACCTTGACTGCTACCGTGCATAGGAAAACGAGGGAAGAGACACACTTTACTAAATAATAAGGTCATACCACGAAAGTGACGAAGTATTCGATGATGTCAAACGATACGACTTTCGTAAGCATCTTATTAACATTATTCGCGTACCGTTGGGAATGTGCACATGTATCAGTAAGATTTTGTGGAATGAATCCGTAAACTGTGGTGGAATTCACGAAGGCTTCTCTTCTGAAGATAGATGTAGCCGTGTCTTTCTGTCAGGTAACCAGACTATACGGCGGACCTCAGATTTCACATATACAATTAAATGTGTAAAATCAACATTTCCGATTTTAAATGTCCACATTCTTCACGACGCTCGAACAATGCGCGCGCACCCGATGAAAACACACATGCTAACCGCACAGCGGTTATCGGTGATCAAAATATCGCGTCATGTTTTCCTGAATCTATCATCAAAGAATGGGAACCGCGGTGGTACAGTTAAGGTGCTGTGCTACAAATCGAAAGGTCGCTGGTTCGATCCCAGCTGATGTCATTGGAAATTTTCATTGACATAAAATCCTTCCGATGGCACTGTGGCCCTGGGTTTGACTCAGCCCCTAATAGAAATGAGTACAAGGAGCTTTACTTGGGGGTAAAGACGGCCGGTGCGTGAGCCTGACAACCTTAGGACCATCCTGTGCCGTTGCCATGAAATCTAGGAACCTTAACTTCCTGGAACCCTCTGTGCCACTCCAGGCCTGTAACGGGACTGATTTACCTTTATCACCAAAGAAGAACACTTTGGAGATTTTCCTGTCTTACAGAGACAATTAGCAGCACTCAGAGTAGTTAATAATCTACTACCAAACAGTGCGTAGGATAAGAATGAGTGGAGAATTGTCCCTGTCAGGGGATGTAGGGGAGTAAGAGTATAGCTTTACTCATTCTTAATATCGGCATTAGATGGAGGTGAGAAAAGAGAATCAAGTCCCAGCCGCTTTTCCCCTGAGAGAGTACGGCGGTACTTATAGTGCAGCAGGCGGGGTGGGCTCCAGAACCCGTCTGGAAGTTCTGTAGCAGCGAAAAATCTCTTGCCCCTCTAAATGCTTGTTTTCATGCATTTTCATGGGGCGAATCTTACCGGGGTGCTGATAAGTCCTTAGCCCGACCAGGAAGGAAACAAGCTCGGAAGCATGTCAGGGACGGGAGTGATGTCAACAACATCAAGCTTTCTTTTTCCTGCAAGGCAAGGCGCCGAAGGAAATTCACGCCATTCTGACAGAAACATTAGCTTGTTTCCTTCCAGGTCAGGCTAATGAATAAAAGAGCAACTTTATATTTAGCGTAGCTGTTCTAACTACAGCAATCAAATCGTGGAACTTGAATTCAAATCTGTACACGTTATATCCTTCACAGAGCAGCATACTATTCTGCATAATAACGAGACCGTTGAGAATATCCTAAGATACTGCTTTGTTATGCGGCTGCATACGGATGACAACCACAGCCCTAAAAGCAACTCTCCTGCGTTACGACGCACAATACTCACACACGCCCATATTTACACATTTTAAAATCATGCAAAGCACCGCCAAGCATTCCGTTGTTGACCAATGGTTAGGATTCTCTTTAATTCCGTCATAAATATTTCGTCTATTCAGTTTGCTGTGTTACATTACTACGTACTATTGAAAAATATTGTTGGTCGACGGTTAGTTTAAATAATTATAATAGGACATGACTTCTTAAAAGGTTTCACATACTTATTCTAATGGAATTATGTCCCTGGTTTCTTGCTTCACAAAGATGGCTGTGAATATGAATTTAGAATCACCCTTGGAAGGTGTCAGAATCATAATGTCATTAATAGTGAGTGTCTTTCTGAATCGCACATAACCATGTGTTTCACGTCACGGAAAACCGTGAATGAGGAAGCTGAGTTTGTGTTTGTGAGATGTATGTGTCTAGCGGGAATGTTCCGCAAAGAGAAGGTTATAGTTCAAGTAAGTTTTTTTTTAACGTTTCTTCCTCTGATTTCCAGTTGCGAATCTTAATCCGAAGGTCAGGATTCGCCACTGCAGATTTTGAATTTTTTCTTACAAAACGTAGTTTGAGATAACAGCTCAGAAGCTCAGTGATTACGGTGTGTACTGCGCGGTTTATCGTTCGAGAGCTCTGCAGAATGCCGACGGATTGTATGTATGGTTGCAGTATGACTAGTGATATAATCATTTTTGAGTCTGATAAACAGCATTAACTGATTTTGATGTTCAGGTGATCGTGCATCGTGATACATTATTATAATAAAACCAAATAGATGCACTAATTTCTCACATTTATTTTTGGAATAAAACTCTACATGTTTCGGACAGTTCCTCTGTCCATCATCAGGAGTTTTTCGCTGTACACTCAGCAATGGTATATGTCATACAGGTTTGCTGACAGCTTGCGAGCAGCCGACTGTTTCTAACCCATGTGTGCTGGCCAGTACTTGGGAAATTCCTCCGCGTTTCCGGAGAGACGGATAAGTGACTGCATGGTTGCAGCCTGTACCGGGGGAAGGAAGCCAGGAAAATGCTTTCTTAGAAGTAAATTTTGGTCTGATCTCAGTCTGCTATAAATCAGTGACACTAAACGGCCACCGAGGCAGACACGAGTCTAGTTTATGAGAGGAAATTTTCAGCACATCGTCCTGATTTTACTTTAGCTGAGAAGACCAAGAAAATTAAACATTTGATGTAACCGACTTTGATACTGAAAACTTTGAAATGGTATGTAAAATTATAACCCAGAAATGCATCAAAACACCTTATGAAATTCAACAGAAAGAAGCAATCATAGTAGGTAGCAATACATCTGTAAGCAACTGGTGTGGTGCTGGGGAAGTGGACAAGAATATGAAATGACTGAATTTGAAAGAAGCTGTCCCCAACGACAGTGCTTTGAATATGCCACAATCACCCCAGACATTTGTCTTCAACAGTAATTAAGAGAACAGTTTTCGTCCAGTGGTATAACCTGTGACCGTCAAGCAGGTTAGCTTCTGTGTGTGTATACACACAACGTAGCAACATAATTAAAATCCAATGCTAATGCTGCAGCCTAATGATGACGATGTTGATGTTGATAGTGATGACGAAAGGAATAATAATAATAAACAAACATGACAATAAATGAAATCACCGAATACGAAATGAGGTGCTTGTTTTAAAATTTGGCTGGACATTGGCCATCCTATTTAAAAATTGTTTTGGTTTGCGTCAGAATCGCTGGGTAATTGTCGGCATGGCATTTTGAAATATTCCAAAAACCGCCAGTTCCAAAACTCTACACTTGCATCATTCGTGATCCTCGTCCCATTTTGATCGACGCCATGCCTGTGCAAATGACAGCTGAAGTGGCTCAAGTTCCACGCTCTAGTTGATACTGTGCCAATTTCCTGACAGCCTGCTGCCCTTACCTTTGAAATCTGAATTGTTTCACACGTGAAATTTTTTGTTGTGGTGAATTCTGCTTACAAAATAAATCACGAGACATGCACATTAGTTTCCATTTCGAAGAGATTTCCGTGTAACACACTTATACACTTTCCGCATACACGTTTACGTATTAATGATAACAATGTCGAGTCAGATCTTCACTTGTTTATGGACACTGTAATGTTATTAATTACATCAAAATGACATTGTGTACCCTCTCCTTCCTTCCATACTTCATTTCCTCATTTCTTTCATCTTCATCTCTTTCTTCCTTTCCTTCTACTTTATTCTGGCTTATATTCTATTACCCTTTCTTTGATTTTTTGCGCTAGTCCAGCAAAAAGTTGCATGTATTTTTAGAAGTCTCTAACAATAACGCAATCTTCTTTGTTTTGGATTTTGTCCCCCGACTAATTTTTTATGAATCACGAAGTTTCGGAAGCCGGCTCGGCTTCCGTCTTCAGACAATGGAAGCACTCCTATCTAAGGGGCCCACCAGAGTAGGTTCTTTCCTTGTCTGAAGAGGGAAGCAGAGCCGGCTTCCAAAACGTCGGTTTCTTCAATAATTAGACGACAGATAAAGTAAATAAAAGGAAGATTACGTCAGTGAGACATACACAATTTTCAGAGCCCTACAGAGCTGAATACCGCAATATTTCAGACAAATTTCAGGAAGAAAATTTCTAAACAAAAAAAAGTATATATATATATATATAAAGATAAGGTAAAGCCGTTCCTGTGCAGGCCTGTTTCAGGCCCTGAGGATTGCATAAGTTTGAGGTTCCCAGGTTTCGAAACGGTTGTCACATTAGGGTGGTACGTTTGTTAGCCCTAGGACCCGGCCGCCTTTACTCCCCAAGAAATATTCATGGTACTTATTTCTGCTAGAGGATGAGTCGAACTCAGGGTTATAGTGCGGCCGGTTGAATTATTCTAATAAAAAATTCCAATGATACCATCGGAAATCGAACCCGTCACTTTCCGGCTTGTAGCACAGTGCCTCAATCAACTGTGCCACCGCCTGCGCCGAATAAGATATATGAAAGGTAAAGCAGTCCCATTACAGGCCTGGACAGGCCCAGAGGGTTCCAGGAAGTTAAGGTTCCCAGGTTTCGTGACAACGGCACAAGATGGTGGTAAGTTTGTCAGCCTTAAGCAACGGCCGCCTTTACCCCCAGGAAATGCTCCTGGTACTCATTTCTGTTGGAGGCTGGGTGGACCCCAGGGCTATAGTGCGATCGGAAGGATTTTGTGGCAATGAAAACTCCACTGACACCAGCTGGGATCGAACCAGCGACCTTCCGACTTGTAGTACAGCACCTTAACCATATATATATATATAAAGCAGTAAATATGGCTGCTGAAGCCAACTATAATCTGTTTAAAAAATTACGGTTTGTTACTGAAAATTTTATGGTATTGTTCGTTCCATAATCTCTTGAATTAAGAAATCGTGAAGGATGATTTTCCGGATTCCGTTTTGGCACGTGTTGCTTTGTTCGAAGCCTTAGCAATCTCCCGTCCGAATCTTAATGGGCTTAAATTATGTTACTTGCGTGCGCAATGTGCATTGTTAAATCATACTATTTGTTAATGTACGAGTAAGAGTAAGAGACGGAAGGGGGTACGGCGCGAACACAATTTGTCGCCATCCCACTCATATGTAAATGTTTATAAAATCTTGTGAAAGAAGCAAACTATTACGTCTGATATTCTGTAGGGTAATCTGGCCTTAACATTAGGGCTGGTAGCGCCTGTACGTCTGTGACAAATGGTGAGCTCTGGCGGCCATGGTCCATTGCTTAAGATATCTTTGATATACCCGACGTTTCGAGAGTTGTGTCTGTAAGAATGTGACGCAACTAAAAGCTGGAGCAAACTGCACAACAAGCTGTGTAATGCACACACTTCACTAGATATTATTAGGATAATCAGGTCAAGGAGAATGCAATAGAGGGGGCAGATGTGTACCTGTCGTAACAAACAGGAGAAAGAGACGGCATACACACTTTTGTTCGGTAGACTGATGAGAAGAGACAACTGGACACTTCTAAGCGTACACGATACAATTATACTAAAATTAATCTTAGAAAAATTATCCGTGTAATGAAAACCAACTTGATGCACTATTTATCCTCAGTTTATTCTGTCAATCAACCTCTACATGTTTCGGGCATATTTGTAGTCCATCATCAGGAGGAATATTGTATATATATATATATATATATATATAACACGTTCCAGTTGTTGTATATAAACAATATTCCTCCTGATGATGGACTACAAATATGCCCGAAACATGTAGAGGTTGATTGACGGAATAAACTGAGGATAAATAGTGCATCAAGTTGGTTTTTATTACACGGATGTATCGAGATGCATGGTCAACAAAACATAAAACTTAGAAAAATTAGTTGTGTCGATGTGGATGGGATCCATCTAGCTCCTGATGAAGAGTAGTGCTGGACTCTCTTGAACAACACGGTCAATTTCGGATTCCGTAAAAGATGCAAATTTCTTACTAAATCTGCAACTGACTTTTCAAGAAAAAATCTGCTTGGTGAAGTTGTTGCGAGAGGTGGCTCCACTCCCCTTTTTGTGCGCCATGTTGTCTTTATAATGACAGGTGTTATTATTTTTTAAAATATTATTCACAATTATTTTGATCGAATGCAGAATAATATTGGCTAGAGTAGTAGTCTATTATTCTAAAGGTCATGAGTTCGATCCTTGTATTTTTAGGATACATCGCAAAATTTTGAAAAGAAACTGTTAACTTTGTTATGTCTGTCCATCCATACGAAACAACTCAGCTCCCACTGGACAGATTTTCGTGAAATTTGATATTTGAGAATTTTAAGAAAATCTGTCGAAAAAAATGAAGTATTGAAGTATGTACATTTATGGAGGGTAGCTACGAATAAATTGAAGTATGTAAATTTATGATAATATCTCGCTGAATTCTTCTTAGAACGAGAAATATTTCAGACAATAGTTGTAGGGAAAATCAAAACACAAATTTTATGTTCAATAAGTTTTCCCGAAAATGTGCGAAAATATTGCACAGCAAGAAAAGCCGCAGATGACAATATAGTAAGGCGCATGCGCTATGCATGCTGTACAAATAAGGCTACAGACACACACTCAGAATACCTAATATTTATTACTTTTCCACGGCAGTAATGGTTAGGAGAAAGCACCTCAATATTACTTACATTGCCTGCTTGTTAGATGCGTATTATTATTTGGTGGAACCTGTCTCCACCACGTACAGGGCAGAAAACTTCTTGCTCAGAAGAATCCGTGATAACCTTGAATTTCGGATGACACTGAGATTAACCTTAAACACGTAGCAGGGCAGGCTTTAATATGAGCTAGGAAGTGTGTCATCCCCGTTGTGTGTGTGAAACTTGGAAAATTGTATGTAGTCAAATACAACTGTGTCACATGAGGTGTATTTAACGACTATATAATGGACAACTACATGTTTCGGCCTGTACTGACCATCTTCAGGTTGTCTTAGCGGAACTTATGATCTTACTATAAGCATGCACGTGCACGTGGTGCGCGTGCATGCTTATAGTAAGGTAGCTGTCCATTATATAGACATTAAATACACCTCATGTGACACAGTTGTGTTTGACTACATACAATTTTCCAAGTTTAATATGAGCAATATTAACTGTTAAATATGAAGTGACTTGCTGAATGACAAATCAATTTTAAAAAACAGCTGATGTATAACATTCCTTGGCGAGTTGGTATTCACATCTCTCTCTCTCTCTCTCTCTCTCTCTCTCTCAGATAACCTGGCTTCTTGCTCCCGGCCTTATAAAAGAAATGGACTCGATGGAAATCTGAAAAAGAATTCCTTTTTCTTGTTACAACCAACAACTTCTAAACTTCTTTATTCTTCCGCCGGGTTTCGTGCTTGACTGAGTCAGTAAGAATCACCGAACCATCAAATCTTTCAACCATTGAAAATGAGGCCAGCTGCCTCAAGGATATAGACCTATATTGCTCAGGAATGTCCCTAGAGGCAAACTTCACTGCCTTGTGTGAAACCTGAACAATTCGTCGTAGCGGCCGATTGAAAAGAATTAGACAGAAATGGAGAATAGCAAGCAATAAGAATAAGGTTGGTATCTAGTGAAAGGAATGCACAAAAAAAAAACTGACTAGTGTAAACGCATGTGACTAAAGTGTTATTCACACTTAGCTTAACGTAAAATGTCTCACACGGTTCTACGCTTGTCCGTGGAGTGTATCTGACGCAGAATTTGGGAAGAGAAAACCATAGGGCAGGCCGGCTGTTTCCTTCTATGCACACAATACAGAGCAACAAAGATTGTAACGGCAGTCGACTACACCAACAATGCCCATAATGCGGCCCTTCTACCTTTGCATATCGGGCCGCGATCATATTTCAGAAACACGAAACAAAATGATTAAAAAAAAATTCGAAACGTAATTACTTTATTTGCAAACACATAAAATATAATAGAGAAATACATTTTATTACTGAAAATATAACACACTTCCATACGACAATGTAAACAGAAGTTCTATGTCACATAATAATAATTATTGTGCTGCTTGGTAAAGTAAAGTGGTAGATATATATCTTTATCTTTGCACCGTGCCCCCCCCCCCTGTAATTTATGTGATTAACGCACCAACAAATGCACATATAAAACTAAACTCCGTGGCCTTAGTCCGCACGCGAACTATACCGACAGAGCGGCCGCCGCCGGTCGGCGAAGTTAGTGCCAACTTTTGCGGATAGAGGGGTGTCACGTGGTCAGCGC
>Ga0123354_10017665_pt1 | contig 11179 bp, 11 predicted proteins | sample TergutLab28metaG_2_FD_97872 | JGI IMG/M metagenome (GOLD analysis project Ga0123354, IMG submission 97872) | Labiotermes labralis P4 segment gut microbial communities from Petit-Saut dam, French Guiana - Lab288 P4 | ecosystem: Host-associated > Arthropoda: Insects > Digestive system > Gut ... | reverse complement strand
GCGGGTACTTCTGCGGCTTCTTGCCGTTCTTGCCGAACGGCCCTTTGCTTGGTGCCATGTGAACCTCCTGAAGGTTTTCCTATTGGAAGCATAACCCTCCAGTCAACCCGGGGCGGTTCAGTAACAGCCAGGGATCACCCCCGCATGCGCGGGGAGCACTCTGCACGCAGGCCGTAGTCGATGGCAAGACGGGGATCACCCCCGCATGCGCGGGGAGCACTACAGGGCCGAAGACGTGCTCACACTGGCCGAGGGATCACCCCCGCATGCGCGGGGAGCACTAGTAGATGTTGCTGCCAGACGGGATGGAGTCGGGATCACCCCCGCATGCGCGGGGAGCACCTGTCCAAGTGCCGCGACGGCGTATCTGCCGAGGGATCACCCCCGCATGCGCGGGGAGCACACTGTGTAGCCGCCCGCCCTGGCGTGCAGCTTGGGATCACCCCCGCATGCGCGGGGAGCACAAAAACATCGTTTTGGGACGACGAAAAGGTCGGGGATCACCCCCGCATGCGCGGGGAGCACCAATCCCCGCCCCTTACCTGGTCCCAGAGCATGGGATCACCCCCGCATGCGCGGGGAGCACTCACACAGTCAGCGGCGGCTCGCACGGACAGCGGGATCACCCCCGCATGCGCGGGGAGCACAGTCCGGCCATGTCGCAGACCTGAACGCGGGTGGGATCACCCCCGCATGCGCGGGGAGCACTTTGTTCCACGTCAGGGCAGAGACCAGGCCGTGGGATCACCCCCGCATGCGCGGGGAGCACAGAAGGCTATACAGGAGATGCGGCACGTGTGAGGGATCACCCCCGCATGCGCGGGGAGCACCACTTTCAACGCCAGCAACCTCAGCCAGCTTGGGGATCACCCCCGCATGCGCGGGGAGCACTGGCCTGGCGTTATAGGCGGGGAGAAGCGCGCGGGATCACCCCCGCATGCGCGGGGAGCACTCGACCGACCTGCTGGCCCGCATCAAGGCGGGATCACCCCCGCATGCGCGGGGAGCACATGTCCCTCTCCTTTGCTTTGCGGTTTTTCGTGGGATCACCCCCGCATGCGCGGGGAGCACGCAACGAAGGAGGAGGCGGGGGAATGAGCGCCGGGATCACCCCCGCATGCGCGGGGAGCACGGGTGCTCGAGCACGTGCCGGACGACCAAGTCGGGATCACCCCCGCATGCGCGGGGAGCACGCCGGGTCGCAGAGCTTTAGCTCTGGCGACTGGGGATCACCCCCGCATGCGCGGGGAGCACTCCAAAGAGGCGATTGCATACCGAAAGCGCCAGGGATCACCCCCGCATGCGCGGGGAGCACACTAAAGAATCCCTGTATATTGCTTTGACGAACCCAATTTTCCTATAATCTCATTCAGTTTTCAATCAATCAAACTGCTGGTATGTATTTTGTCAAGGTGCTATATACTGCATGATAATCAGTATAATAAACAAAATAGCGAAACTTTTAAAACTCAATATCACTCTGAAGCCATCTATCGAAAGAGTGAGAACACAATCTATTTGTCGAGCTACCGTTTAAATCTGTGGTATCGGCTCGCCTTGCTATAGCCAAGTCGCAGCGTGCTAAGTTTCTTTACTCGTGCTGGGCTAGGCCGCAGTATCAATTTGACGCCATCAAAGTCGATAGGCTCCCACTCGCTGTTGTGTACGCGAAAATCCATGTGCTGTTCGTTTCGTGCCGAGAAAACTAAAGTCGCTCTCCCATGCTTCAAGGAGTCTTTCACACGCTCCCAAAGTTTATCTCGAACACGCGCGCTGACTCGCCCAACAAATACACCTGTGTTTATCTCGACCAACCATTTCGTGAGATCGCCACGCAGTGAAACTGGGCAATCAGTCAAAGTTAAAACAATCATCACTCACTCGTCCAGTATCACGCCGTACCCGGCTTGCAAGACTAAGTCGGCATCATGTGGCGAAAGGGTATTTTTGTCGCAAGTATATGAGACGCCACTTTTTACGGACCCGTCTTTTTCATCCCAAAGATCGACAACATCAATATCAACGTCGTAACCAGAGTCAATGCTTCCTTTGTCTTTTGATATGACTGCTTCTGTATCGCGCAATAAAAGTTCTCGAATATCAAAAACCATGCGTTCAAGAATGTGGCCATCCGAAATCGCATCCCGAACAGCATGCCGGGTTGCTGAGCCTATATCCTCAGGATTAGCGGCAACGACCTGAAAGGCAATAGGGATCGTTATTTCGGCTTTGTATAAATCGGCGATATCATAGACAAACGAGCGCTCATGGCCTGTATGCACGAATCCGAGCCCAGGAGAGCAACCTATTGCCACAATCACGCTATGTGCCACTCCGTATAGACATGTGTGAGCAGCTGAAAGTGCCATATTTATTGGGTCGCTGGCAAAAAAGTCATCCGGCGAAAAATCCCGGCCGTTCCAAGGCACACCACTCTCTTTTGAGGCCTTGCGATACACAGAACGGATGCGTGAACCTTCGCGCCCTCGCAATTGCTGCATTGTCAAACGCGATACATCCTCATTTGGAAAACGCATCTGATACATCGCTCGAGCTACAGTTAAACGCGAACGGGTATTGGAAACTAAAGCAGCTTGAGCGATAACTAAGCGTGATGAATGAGTTAACGGCCTTCCATGAGCATAGTAGCGTACACCGTGCTCACCGACCCAAACAATACTGGTGCCAGTATCACCGATCAGCTCCATTGCGCGATGTGTGATATTGGTACCGGGCCCGAGAAGCAGGACTCCCAATGATGCTGCTGGAATATTGACGGTGCCTCGTTCGTCTGTGGCAGTGATTGCGCTGTCCTGCCTGCTGACCAGGCAGCGTTCAAGATAGAGAAAAGATATACGCTCGGCGATCTGAGGCAGTTCTTGGAGCTGCGGCTTCTCTGCGCCCGGTATCTCAGGCCTCATAAGCGAGCGACCGTCATCAGTCCGCAGCCGTATGCTTTTGCGCGTCCGATCCCAGAAGTTAAGGTTTGCCGGAGTAGGTCTGCATCGCTTACTGTAAGCAACCCTTCATAGGTTGCAACAGTCAAGGTCACTGTTTGATCGCCTCGCCTGAAACGGCGTTCGCCTCTACTCACCACGTCAAAAGTTGATAGCTCAAACCCGCTTTTCAGTGACCGTTGTTCAAGCCAGGACTTTTGATGTCCCACAGTAATATGGCCAAAGAGTTTGCCACGATCTGACTGGCCACATTCTTGTTTCACACTATGCACTGGGTTAGCGCACAATCTAAAGCGGAGGCCGTCACCATCTTTGATGCTACTCAGAAAACCGTCATAGTCCTTAATAATTACTTCGATCTCACCATTAGAAGTTAACTGAGTAATAAGGTTAGCAAAATCTGGAGAAGCTGCACTGGCAACTAGTAGGTAAGTTGCCTGTTGTAAGGTGTCTATACGCCAAATTGGCCGTTGCCTTTCTTCTGCACCATCAAAGCAGCCAGCGACAATGGCGTGCATTTGCTGTGGGTTGGCCAGTGCGCTTTTTGTGCTACGAAGATCGGTATCGAGCTTTACACGAGATAAGTACATGGTTTCACTCCACCTCCCCCAAAGCCGCTATGGCATCATGTTCAGTTAGCGTAGGCTCGGAAATTTTTTTTGGGTTATCTACTAAAGCGCCGTCAAGCATGCTCACAAGGCTTCTGGTTGAGTACTGCCTATGAGTCTGATTAAAAGTTTGGGGCAAATCATTTTGAGGATAAGCACCTGGCTCCTCATAGGCTGCATCAATGACAATTTCCAGTGAAACCTGCTGTTGGCGACGGAGTTTTTTCTGGTAGAAGCCCGAAGCCCACCATGTTTCATCTTGCAAGGCCGAAAGTAAATCTATGCCTTCACGAATACCAAGTACAAAAGGAGGAGTAGGCGGGCAAGACCGTCGGCCAAGAAATAGTGGAAACTCTGGATGAAGCAGGGCGTTCTGGTATATAAGCAGCTCTGCGTCATCAGCTTGGATGCCAACGAGAAAAACTGCGTCGGAAAGGTAATGCCTGTTTGACGTAAATGCGTGCTTGCCGTCAGCTGTATGTGCGGTGTGAAAGTCGCGAAGCAGTTTACCTGGCTGATCAAGCCGAACCCCAAACTTGAAATCAAGCAGATCATCTATTGAATCATTCCTCCGACGGCCTAATGCAGCGGCTAGTATACCAACAATACCGCTCTTTGTTGGCTCCCTGTTAGTCTCTCGACGCTGGAAACGACTCGATGAACCCCATGACTGCAAAGGCGCCGCAAGACGGAGCAATAATGTGCTCATGGTTAATCCTCAGTACGAACAAGTGAGTCAGTGTCTAATTGTATTGTTGAGCTTATTACCGAGAGCATCGAGGTTAGATCTAATGGTTCGATCAAGCCAGAGAAATCAGAGCCTATGCCCCAACATTTTTCAGGTGCGCAAGCAAAGTCACTGATAATTTTTTTGTAATAGTCTGCCAGCTTGGCGATGGATGTCTTAACGTAACCAGAATCGTCTGCTTTGAGCTTCACAGCCTCTTCGTAAGCGCCTACTAAATTGAGCGGCTGGTCCTTGCGCAGGCAGACTAAGACGGCGTCAGCAGGGGTACGGTTGGCAAAAGTATTTTGCTTGCCAGTTGGCATGGACGTGATAAATGCACGGATGAACTCAATAATTGCACGGGTAGTAGCGGGGGCATCTTTTGCTAGGTGGTCGTATAGGTCGTGTACAGCTACTGTTGCATAACGGTATAGGGTAGCTGAATCAAACTCAATTGTGCCTATCATACCGGCGCCGGCATTATCTTCAGGTGACCGGTCATCAACAGCAGTGAAGTAGTCATACTCGATATTTACGCGATGGGTGGATATTGCGTGGGCAACTTGCGCTGACGCATCAGCATTTAGAGAAGGGTCATTGGCAACCATCCGTCCAAAAAGAGCAATATCGATTCCATGGCCGCTGTTTAATACCGCCTGAACCGCCTTTTTATCCAATTTGCCTTTTGACAATGCCAGCTCGGCAAGATTGTCGGCTTGGCTGCTGCTCATAAAGAACAAGGCCTTCACATCTGTGTCGTCAATTTTTATTATATTGGCAAGCTTGATAATTTCTTCTGCCAGACTAATGGCATCTTCATACGTGTTCTCTGATTTAGCTATGATTCTCTCGGCAACCATGTCTACAATTTTTTTTGTTCTTGTGCCAACCTCGCTCTCATCAAGGTTTTCTTTGAACATTTCACGTATAGCCCGCTTCCAACTCTGCGAAGATACGCGCGCACGCTGCACACCGCCATATATGGCGGTTTTTGGGCTCCCAGTATCATCGCGGTTTAGGCAGCTGGGCGGAACGGTTTGAATTACATGGATGTCAACGAACAATTTATCAGTCATAGTCATTCTCCTTCGGTGTTTGAATCTGACAAATGGTTGATGCGGTAATAATCTTCTCCCCAACGTAGGCGCACTCTATCCTGGCTATCGTCTAATTGGTAGTAATAAACATCTCGGGCAAATCGCGCGTAGTCCATCCGCACATCACCGGCTCTCATTAGTTGCACAAGACCTCGTGCGTGGTGAGCGAACTCAAGAACGCCCCGAGATGTCAATACGGCATCAAATCGGCTTTTCACGCCTGACTCGTTTTTCCGACCTGGTGTTATCAGCTGCGAGACTGCAGACCCGAAAGATACGTCTCTTGCGAAAACAGTTTCGCTCTTACCTTGTTGATGGATTGCAAAGAGTGTTAATGCCAGATGTATTGCCCATTCAGAGGGGCTTGGGCTGCCCATATAACTAGCAAGCTCTAGAGGTAGCTCAGAGAGGGTTAATTCCCAGATTTCTGGTGTAGTTCCCGGTGGCTTACCGGCGCCATGTCGTAATTTAGCCAAACTGGCCGTTTGCCATGGCCCAGTCTTGCTGAGTTGCTGGATCCTTTTGTCAACATATTGAAATATCAGGTCAGCTTTGTTCATCAGATTTCTCCTCTCGCCAGCTTTTCATGATTTTGTTTATACTCCTACGAAAATCTGCAAAATATACAGGTGCAGCAATAATTTTGTTATTTTTCTTATCGGTTCGCCCGATGATAGCTTGGCTATTGAGCGCCTCGTAGAGATCGTTGCCAATATCAGTCATCACCTTGGCAACTTCTTCCTGCCACTCAATAATTCGAGAGTCCAGGCTGTCTGTGTCTGGGTTAATAGAGGCTAGCCATAATCGGAATTTATTGTCAAAGGTGTAGTATGCAAGGGCTGAGGCGTCTGAGTATCTTGAATTCCCATTGCTGCTCCCTGATGCTTTAGCAAATTGTTGTGCAAGCTTACCAAGTTTGCTAATGCACTCATCAGTCTTCTTTAAGGCTAGGATTATCCGACGCGTCCAAATTCTGTTTAGCGGAGTCAACAAACCAGTATTAATGGTTAATCCATCCGAGATGACTTCTTCTATTACACTATTTGCGGTTCCGTACTCTGCCCCAACTGCAGAGACTGTGAGTCTGTCCTCCCGAATAAGGTTATTCGATTTCAATATTTGTCCCCACCTTATGACGCCGGCAACAATTGTTTTTTGCTCAGAATCTGAAGCTTGTGGCAATAGCGAGGTCAAGTTTCGCCAGAGTTTTTTTTCTGGATTGTGAATCTTTGGGTAATATGTAGGTGCCGTCTCGAACTTAGAGTTTTTTTGCCAAGCAGTCATCTGTTCGATAAATGTGTTCTCTTTATCGAAAACATCGCCATATGACACAGTCACTCCGATAACTTTTTTATCCTGAGCAGTAAGACATACTCTTCTTGACTGATAGGTAAGCAGTTCGATGTATCCCATCGGCTGCTTTTCAAGCTTGCGCGCTGTACGGGGATTTTCCTGTTGATCCTCCCATATGGGCAGCCCAAATGCCAGTAGCTCTTCCTTTTCGTTTAATAAGACGAGGTTCATCAGGAGTGTCTTTGAAAGGCACGGCTCTTGAACGTATAAGACTCCGAGCTTGCCAAGCCAGCCTGTGCCTCCTCCATTCTCGGAGCCACGATTACCGTTGGCATCAGTTGTGACAGCTTTTTTTCCTGCATAATCCCAAGCATGAAGCGTTATTAGCCAGCGGACGGCCTCTGAGTACGAGAGCGTGGTGGCACCGATCCCATTCCGTAGTGTGAAAAACCTTCTTTCGGCTCGTGGTGGGATATCTGCGACCATCTGCGAGGTATCTTTTTGCTCATTGCTAGACTTCAAACCGGCGACTTGGTAAAAAGGCCTTTTTGGATGGTTCAACCAAAAGCAATCGTGGTTCAAACCAAGATAGTATTCTATTGGTTCGATTGGGAGCGTGGGTGCATCCCAAAGCGCCTTCCAGCGGCGGAGGGCTTCGTCGTGCTGTTCTTCGATGCCCAAATCCTGCAGTAGAGAAAATGCTCCATTTTCGTCTACTCGCGTAAAGACTGAGTAGAGGATGGCTAATAGGAAGCGCAGGATTGCAACATCTTGTGTCGGCAGCTCGCCATTAATGATCTCAAGTTCGTGAGCACGTCTGAAAGTCTCAAGTACCGACAGTTCTTCAACTTTGCCTTGCTTGTTCCGTACCAATATCCATGGCTCATCCAGAATATTGAAGAATATTTCTTCATTCTGGGCTACCTCAGATCCGCTCATCTATCCTCCTTTCCCTCGATAATCCTATTTCTCGACTGTAGTACATGACCTGCCCTCCTAGCTCTGTTTTGTATTCGTCGTCAAGCACTAAAAACAATTCGCCTTCTAAACATGCAGCGTCTTGCCAACAGTGTGGGAGATTGTCAATATTGCTTTGTTCTAGCTCATAGATGGTATGGCTGATCCTCCAGGGTGCGCAAAAGAACGCGGGCAGCTTCACCGAGCAACGGGCCATTGTCCGGGCAATATCGATCTGCGGTATGCCGTCTTTTGGAATCACCGCGCCTCCATGCTGATCCAACCATGGCAATAAACGGAATCGCCCATCACTGTGTTGTTGAATTATTAGAACTTCGATCGAATCTCCCGAATCGCGCACTGTTGCTTCTCCGAGTTTGCCAGTGATCCCAACATCGACGCTTGTGTCTAGCCAACCTACCAGAGTTTTGGCGCCACCGACTGGCTTCGATATTTGAAAAGCACTTGCTCTTTCCTGTTTTTGCACGATGCTATCTTGATAACTTTGCATCTCCGTCCGGTACTCATCAGGAAAAGCGCTAGCGTCCTCCAAGCCTTTTTCTGAATATGCTTGCTGTACTAACATTGAGATGTCATCAGGCAGGAGAAGATCATCAGGCAGCAAGATATCTGAATTCATCAACAGGTGTCTACTGTAGATAGCCTCGGAATTTGATTCATAATGGCCGTTTTCTAAGATGCCCATGACATAACAGCGTGCTTCTTGGAGCGCACTGGGGCGCTTGCGACCAGTATGTCGATGCATTCTGCCAATGCGTTGAATGAGTAAATCCATCGGGCAGATATCTGTAAACAGGGTATCGAAATCAATATCCAAAGATTGTTCCAATACTTGCGTACCGACAACTATCAATAGAGGAGGACGGTTTGGATTATCAACTGGCGGACCAAGTTGCTCACGCAACTCCGATTCTTTCTGCATACGATCAGGCACAATAAATTGAGAGTGATGAAGTACAACATGATCGCTACCAAAGCGCGTTACGCATAGCTTAAAGAATTGTTGTGCTCGGGCTACCGTATTGGCGATAATACCAACGCATCCCCCATCGGGCAGCAACGCTTCGAGCTTTGATATCAGCGAGTTCTCATCAAATCGTTGTAGTTTGACCTGGAGTTTTCGGGCAGATTTTTCTGGCTCGATCTGAGAGATGCTTTGATTGTCTGTAAAAGTGAGCAAAGGATAGGCTGTTGTATCGGCCCATTTTGGGGGCACTGCTATAGAACCTGCGATGTTGTAGCCGGGTACTGCTGTGGTCTTTGGAGTAGAGTCTTTTAGAAGGTAAGAGTCTATTAGCTGCTTACGCTTGCTGTTTGGCAAGGTTGCAGACAACACTATCGTTGGTACCTTGTAAGCTCCTAACCAAGACATGACCAGGTAGAGATAAGAACTCATGTAGGCATCGTAGGCATGGCACTCATCGATTATCACAACCTTATTTGCCAAAGCCAGATGCCGGAGTGCCAGATGCTTTTGTTTTAGCCCACCCATTAATAACTGATCGATCGTACCAACGACGAAATCGGCCAGTATGCCACGTTTGTTACCAAAAAACCAATCATTTACGACAGCAGTCGACCGCTGCTCGTTAACGTCGGAATCAATTCCGACTTGAACTGAGGCTGAGCATTCTTGAAACAAGTCTCGATAATTCTTGTTAAACAGGTTTTTCGAGTGCGCGAGAAATATTGAGTGTTTGGACTGATCATTAAGGCTTTCTATCCAACGCTCCACACGAGGGAACATGCCATCACTTGTTGCCTGGGTGGGGAGTGCCACAAATAGTCCTCCGCATCCGCTTTTTTTGGCCATGATTTCCGCAGCGGCGAGCGCTGCCTCTGTCTTTCCTTCGCCCATTGGCGCTTCAATGATGACCAGCCCAGGCTCTTGAACAGCAGCCAGTTCCTCAATGACCGCTGTTTGGCTTGGGCGAGGTTCGAACCCGAAGCGTTGACTGAAGAAACATGAGCCCTGGTAGTCATTTGATACTTCGAGTGACTGCGGCCAGCTTAGCTCATTCCAACTTGTGATAGCGCGTTTACCAGGACTTTCAAGCATCTCTGGTAGAACTAAAAGCGGCAGATATGGAAAATTTTTCTGATCGCTGGCTAACCAATCAGCCATTATCAAGAGGCCAGTTAAGATAACCTGAGCGGTTTTCTCGATCTTGAGCTGAAAAATGGGGTCATTCGGACACATGCCAATCAGCTGCAGTGCATATTCAAATAACTCGTCTTGTACTGCCAACCAGCTTTGATCGTTAAACCCAGTATTGTTTGGGAACGCATCTAAATCAGCTGCCAGTGAGCTTTCGGAAGGTGGTTTGCCATGATGTCCACCAAGAACTATTGCAATATTACGGCTCCAATTGCGACGTTCAGCAATTGCCTCAGAAGCTAGGGCATGGGGCACTTTCTCTGGATTGCCCATACTTGCAAAAAGCAATCCATTATTAATCACAGAATAGTAAACGCCAGGGTTCGAGAATTCGGCCTTTACCTGAAAGGCTGGCGTTACCTTCCCGATGTCATGTGTGGCTGCGCATGCCAAGAAGAGTTTCTTTGCCTGCAACGAGGCCTCAGTCTCATTCGTTGCGCCTCCTGACTTAATAATGGCTCTCGCGATGACCTGCTTTACGATACTGGGTACCCAGTGTTCCCATAAAACCTCAGCAACTGCCACTGTGTCTGATAGGTGGACATGTAATGGCAGCCAGATATCCTGGTTGTCACGTTGCGTTTTTCCCCAGAGCCGGAGCGCTGCTTGCGATAGCTTGGGCAATAATTCAGAAAAATACACTTCTTCTGATACCAATAGTTTGAGAGGTTCGACCATTGCTTACACCTCCAGCACGTTAACATCCATTAATGCACACATTGCCTCGAAGCAAGACAAGACAGTATTTGCATCAGAGCATGCATCGTGGGCATGAGTTGCCGGAATATTAAAATACTGGGCACATTGGGTAAGCGTATATCGGCGTAGTGCATTACCAGGCAGCTGTCGTTTTGTACGCAGCTGCGAAAAAGCACGCATCATACAGAAGTATCGCTTACCTGTGAAATTTAGACCTTGATGCCTCATGAAGGCTATATCAAACTCGGCGTTGTAGGCGACCATCAGATCGAATCGATCGAGGATACCCTGGATGGCCGAACACTGATCTCGGAAAAACGGCCGTTCTTTGACTCGTTCAAATGAAATGCCATTGCATGCCTCTGCCTCTGGCCATGTTGTCATATGTTCAGGATGAAAGAGCTCGTTAAACATTATTGTGTGGTCGTTTGCGATAATCGCCAATTGGACGATCTCGTCATATTCAGAGGCTTTGTTAGTAGGTATGCGTAGGCCAGTTGTCTCAACGTCAATGGCGCAGATCTGCATATTGCTTGCAGTCATTTATCCTCCACATTCATAACCACCGGGTAAGATAATACAGTAATATCAACGCGCATTCAGAATAAAACGGTGCATTCAATGGTTTAAATCATCAACGGTTCTGATGTTTACCATTAGTT
>Ga0123354_10017664_pt1 | contig 11180 bp, 6 predicted proteins | sample TergutLab28metaG_2_FD_97872 | JGI IMG/M metagenome (GOLD analysis project Ga0123354, IMG submission 97872) | Labiotermes labralis P4 segment gut microbial communities from Petit-Saut dam, French Guiana - Lab288 P4 | ecosystem: Host-associated > Arthropoda: Insects > Digestive system > Gut ... | reverse complement strand
GAAATAACTCAACAAATAAGTCGCAAGCTCCTGAGGATGGATGTATTAACATCCGAAACATGTTGAGAATTAAATAATGAAATAATAAAGCAAGTGACATCAAGTTGGTCTCTCTTTATTCAACTATAAAATTACAATATTGGATTTTCTAATAAGTGCCTCATGATCTTTCTATCTTCGTAAGCTTATTTATCTCCACATTTATTCATAACCATTCTTGCTCCCCATATATAACTCTCTCTTCTGTGCTTGTTGGTCTCTTCATTAACTCCGCATTTAACAGTCCCTCCATTTACCTGCTGAAATTTTTCTTCTTGTTTCTCGCTTTCATGTTCTGACCTTCCATATTTTTTTCGTTAACACTTTCTCTTTTCATATATCACTCCTTTACTTGCTTGATATTTTCCTTGTTTAACCTATTCTCTTTCCTTTCACTTTCTCCTCTTCTTTCACCTTCTTGGTTATCTGTTTTTACCTGGTTTCTTTAATCCCTTCTCTCTTAAAGTATTGATGTCATTTTTAATAACGAAAAGGTATATGCTAGGTTTGTCTACAAATACAGAGTACATGTGCGCTCTAATGCGAATTTTGTTTTTTAGTTAGTCTTGCTTTTTAATTATTCTAAATTTACTTGTATAAATTTTTAAAATATTTTAACTATAAACTTATTTTTATTGGCATGCGCTTGATACAGAAGGATTGTTCACCCTAACATAGGAATTAAAATTCTTATCTGAGTAGGACTTTTGTATCTCTAGAATTGTCTGACACTTTCAGAAGTGTCTTGGCGCACTTACAATTAAGTGATACATAAATCTCAAAAGAGACAACCAAGATGGCAGAGGGAAACGTAACTGCTATAGAGAAGAGCTAATATTGTGCTGTTAACTGCTGAAGTTGCTTGTTTGTAATATCCGAGATGGAGTCTCAGTTGAAGCGAATGCGGATTAATGAATATTCTGTCAATTAGTCCCTTCCGTATTTATCATCCTTTTCGCTACAACTTGACGTTACACAACAAGTGTTCTGCAGTGTTTCTGTATCGACATGTAACATCATAACCAGTTCACAACTTATATATTCAGGGTCACCACTCCAGCGCTATGTAACAAATTTATTTGATTTGTAAAGAGAGCCATCGAACATAACTTCCTGTAAGATCGCTTAGTTAATCCCAGGTGTTCAATTAAAACTTCAGATAGCTTCAGTGGATGTTTTTGTAATGCACATTTCGGCAGCGCAGAAAATTTTGTAATTTTATAATTGTGTAACTTTGAAAAATGGGACATTGTGTAAAACTAGGAAATGACACACTCTGTTAGAAGCTGAGTTTAGCGATTACCACATTGTAAACTGACCAAGCTGTAGGATGGTATGTCAACATGTGAAGAAAGTCTGACATAAGCACTCTATCTATACAGAGTTCTAAAGACTCTTGCAGTAAAAGATAAATGAAACTATGCTAAGTGATATGAGGTTGTGTTAACACACCGAAAAATGCACGACACAAGTAAATCGCCTTTATATATTCTCACGAATATTTGGCTAGTTAACTTACTTTTCGGCATATGTGCTTATGTCAGACATTCTTCACATGTTGACATACCATCCTACAGCTTGGTCAGTTTACAATGTAGTAATCGCTAAACTCAGCTTCTAACAGAGTGTGTCATTTCCTAGTTTTACACAATGTCCCATTTTTCTAAGTTACACAATTATAACATTACAAAATTTTCTACGCTACCGAAATGTGCATTACATTTTCATGTTATTTAGTAAAAATCAGAATATTTCAAAGATTTATGACAACAATTGTCATTAATTTTCACATTCGTACCGTGCATCTTGATATTATCCAAGTTTTATTTATTCGCCAACTGATGCACTAGCGAGTTGTCCTAAAAACAATATTAAAATTTACATTAAAACAGCTCCGACATTTTTCGATGTTACAGTTAAATCATGAGGGAGTGCATTAATGTGCTCCCTCATGATGGTGTAACTGTAACATCGAAATATGTCGGAGCTGTTTTAATTGCAAATTTTAATGTAAATTTTAGTATTGTTTTTTCAGACAACTCACTAGTGTATCAGTTGGTGAATAAATAAAACTTTGATAACAATTGTCGTGTTAAGGAAATAATTATACCAGCAGCTCAGTACGGCCATTTAATTTAAAGGCTGTATTTTAATATGTTTTAAACTCTATGGACATAAAAAATTCAATAGTGCCTGCACCAGTAATTTTGTTTTATTTTCATTGCGCAATATATTCTGGTGGGCTAGGGCCTCCTAATTTTCGAGGCTTTACGATCACACTCAGACACACCACACTCGGTGGGAATCATCAGAACGAGTGATTAGTCCGATGCAGAGACCTCTACCTGACAACAAACAACACTCATGACAGACATCCATACCCTCATCTGGTTTCGAACTCAACCCCAGCAAGCGAGCGGCCGCAGACCCATGAACGTTTTTCTCAAACATTATTAACCCATCGAGGGCGCTAGGGATTACATTCTAAATACTGCTCACGACGAATGGATTTTATTTAATTCATAGTGCTCTAGAATGAATTCACGACAGTACGGTGCACTAAGGCGGGAATTGTGCGAAGCATTGGAAGTGCACACAGTGCACCGAATCCGTCATTCATTTATTAAATCTGCGCCTTCTGAGCGCTGGTAAGTTTCGCAGGTGTTGAGGAAAGAAAATAATCAAACAAAGTGTTCTCTTGTCAACGCCAGTAGCAGCCATGTTAACGTACAGTTTCAGAGAACCTTCATTGTAATCGATAGTGCCCTCAGTTCTACTGTTACTTACTTACTTACTTACTCATTCCATGGAGCAGAGTCCTTCTTGAGTAGCTAACCTGTTTTCAGCTAGTCAAGTAATTCGCCGTATTTTATGGAAACCGAAGGTTCATTACCGCATTCACAAGTGCCCGCCATCTGTCCCTCTTCTGAACCAGAACAATCCAGTCCATGCTCCCACGCCCTCTTCCTGAAGACCAGTTCGACTGTTGCTGTTGTTTACGTCACCTGTTCCTCAGCATAGAGGGACAAATTAAAATGGCCTTGAATCTGCACAACATTCTTTTTGACATAATACGTTTTATATAAAATTAGAGGCACCGAATATAGTGATTCGAACAGCTTACATATAGTAGGCCTGTTTGTCTTTACAACATTTTACTACTTGACTTGTCGAAATAACAGCGTTTTCTTGTTTCTGTCAGGAACTGTTTGCAATCCTAAGAAAAGGGAGCAACCGAGACACCAGAAGAAGAAGAATCTATCTAAAACAACTAAGAAAACCAAACAGAATCAGAAGAAAAGTGAAGAAAAACAGGAGAATAAAGAAGACAATATGGCTGCGGGAGGCGACATTACTCTTAGAGACGTCAGCCACCCTTCACTGAACGAGGCTCTGAAGGCGCACAACTCCGTCACTTTCAAGCTTGTGCGAACCGGTGAGTATGGCGAACATTTTGTACTTTATTTCTCCACCACACAGCATGAAGAGGCGGCAGACTTGTCTTAGAAAGGGACTTGCTTCAAAGGAAATCTGTTTGCAGAAAAGTGCCCTCTTCGTGAAATTATTGCGAAAAATCTTGTCATATTGATTCCAATGAAACGAAATTGTTTAACTTGGGTAAGGAAATAACATAACTAGTCTGCGATGAAAATTATTTTCTGTTCCGTACTCAACTTACGTGGATTCATCAGAGAAAATTGTTCGCATGAAAGGTAGGAAAGAAATAATGCCAATCGTATGTCAAGTATGTTTGGAATATTTGAACGGGCTGCTTTGTATCTTAAAGGAGAAGCGGGAAGATACAAACCTGAGAAATAGAACAATTCTGTAACTGTTCATAATTTGTATGTGTGTGTGTGTGTGTGTGTGTGTGTGGATGGATGGCTGGCTGGCTGGGTGGATGGATGAATGATAATCTCTAGCTTATGCGATAAACAAAGTCGGATTAAACGTATTTAAAACACTTTTGCCGAACCATAGGTTAGCTAATTTTATTTAGAATTTCAGTTGTTATTTTTTTTTACTTTTGAAGTAGGCCATTTACACACATCCGTATTAACTTTTGTGAGGTTAAATTTAACCTTTGCATTAAAATAATTCAGGGTTTAAACCCCACAAAATGTGCTGCCGTTCTACTACAATGGCTTGACAATTTCAAATGTCTGATGTTTATTGTCGAAAGGTTCGTGGATAAGGCATTTGGTCACCCGCATGTGGGGTAGGTCAGGTTATCGTATTGCGGCTCTTCACTGAACAAATATTTCGGTTAAGTGAAGGAATATTTGAAAATTTATTAATTATAAACCAGAAACACCAATTTTTCTAATCAACGCAACAGTTAGACGAACCAATGGGCCGGTGCGACGTGACGACATCTGTGTGTGATTGCTCCACTTGAGCGCACACACATAAGGACTCCAGTACAAAACAGAATTTGTCTAAGTACCTGAATGTTGAATCAACTCAAGTAACTAAACGCTTCTTAGATTTCAGGTTTCCGCCGCGAAGAAGATGAGAACTGCGCTATTCTGGGCTATCACGCAACGAGAAGTGGTATTCCTTACCGACGTTTCGGGACAGCCTGTAAGTCACATCTTGAATATTCCTTTAAAATGGGACCGATATGTTGTCCCGAAACGTCGGTAAGGAATTACCACTACGCGCTGCGTAATAGCACAGAAGATCGCAGTTCTCATAAAGCTTTTCAAGCTGTGTGCAGCTTTACTACAAATTGTAACCTGAAGACTGTAGTCTTCAGGGAAGCGACACCGCGATATAGAGGCAGTGAGATACTCTGAAACGTCGGTACCCTTTCACCGGACTACACAAAGTCACAATCCAAACGACAGCCATATTTATGTCCACTACAATACTAACTTTACCTTACAAAAATCGAAATTCTCTCTAAACCTCTCCTTGTAACAGTGTACAAGCGAAACACGTGACTTCATCTCACTTAAAACTTTACACAGAATGGAAATGTACTTTTATCCGAACTGCCATGTTGTGTATCGACTCAAGGAGAGTGCGGTCAATAATGGTGGCCGCGCGGGCTTCAAGCCAATTACACCGACAGGTTAGTACTGGCAACCGCAACACTCTAGGCACGTAATCTATTATTCCTGTGAGGTGGAGACGACGTAACGTTTCGCACCACATTTTAGGAAGAGTCTATAGTTTTCTGACGCAGAACATTTGGTTCTTTTCTGACAGGCTGTTCATAATTGCGTATTCTACAGCCATATTTGTGTTAATTTAGACACATATAGTTCAGCAGCTATTACAGTTCAGCTGGCCACTGATTTCGCTGATAAATACGCCAGAGGCCACTTTCCATTACCTCTCATGAATTGTGTGTCTCAGCTGATTGATATCTGCAGGGAGAGGAGAAGGTTAGGTTCAGGTTTGTGACCGCAGCGAGCACAAAATATTTGTTATTTGCTTCACGTACTAAGCAATTCACAAGAAATAAATATGCAAACCTAAACAGAGATAGTGGGCCCTCAAGAGCCCGTTTGTTCGCTTGCATCACTGAGTAACTCAACGGAGTAGAGACCTCCTTGAGAAATTGCTAGTCACGCAGCTACTCATAAAGTTTCCTGCGTTTTATGGAGCCCGAGGTTTCATTGCCGTGTTCAGAAGGTCCCACCACTTTTCCCTCTCCTGAAGTACAAAACTAAGGTCAAAACATTACTCTTTCATTTCGATATTTCCATAAAAATATAGATTTTCCATGCAATATTTTCTTACAATTTTTCTGACCAAACGTTTTAATCAGTTCTCAGCTCTCAAGTGCATGATAATTGCTCCACCAGTTTTATAATTAGGAAGGTGCTCTTTGTGCTATTGATCATCCTGAGGTTTCTGTGGGTTGTCTTTGTTCTTCCAGGAACATGCCTGAGTATTTAGTCAATTAGTACATGACTGGCTCCTATAACAGCATTTTTAATGCTTTACCCACCAATAAACTTGCCGTTTGTGGCTATTTGTTCTTAAATACTTAATCGAGTGTTTAAATAGTTAGTATAAATATATACCTTTTTCCTCTTGAAGATTTCGAATTTTTAAAGCCTCTCATCATAAAATTTCTTGCAGATGCCTTTTACTTTCTCTAGTATTCTGCAGAATACTGTAACTTCCTCCAGTATTCTGCAGACTGCTGTCACTTCCTCCAATGTTATTCAGACTGCTGTCACTTATCAAATATTCTTCAGACTGCTGTCACTCTCTTCAGTATTCTGCAGACGCTGTTCACTTCCACCAGTATTCTGCGATTACTGTCATTCCTCCAGTATTCTGCAGATTACTGTCACTTCATCTAACGTTCTGTAGACTACTGTCACTTCCTCCAATATTCTTCAGATTAGTGTCACTTCCTCCAATATTTTCATATTATTGTCACTTCCTCCAATATTCTGGAGACGCTCGTCACTTCCTCCAACCTTCTGCAGGTTACTGCCACTTCAGCCAACACTCTGCAGATTGCTTTCACTTCCTCAAATATTCTGCACAGTTCTGTCATTTCCTTCAATATTCTGCACACCTCTGTTATTTTCTAAAATATTCTCCTCAGGAAGCTAAGTCTGTATTCTTGTTTTAGTGTCACAGACCAGAATTTATACTAACAAGATCCTGTAATCAGAATATTTCTTGATGAGTAATTATTCACTTAATAAGTTGTTCAAATTTAAGGAAATTGGATATACCACTCCACTGGTTGTTGCCCTGAGCCTGCTACACTAGCAGATCATCAAGCAATTAACAGTTAATTATTCCTAGCAAAGTTACAGACAGGCTGCCACATTCTCTATACCAACTACACAAAAATCATCTCACCGCTCTGCTTTCCTCCACTACTCTTAGCTTCCCTTCCTTTGGCACACTGTCCATAGAACACCTTAAAGTATTACGAGTGCTCTTTTTTTAGCTACTATAGTTTGTGAGGTTTGAGAATAGTAGAAATTTAGGGATGAAGGTTTCTGTAAACTATTTTACAACAGAGATTCACATATTTGTCAAACAAAAATTGAAATCTGGGAGCTCACAATCGGATTTACACATGCATCCTCTGTCCTTGGAGGAAGGATGAGATATCAGTTTTGTTGACTGCTTTGTTTCTTAAACGGAAGGTATGTTGACGAGATTATCCTGAAGGACAAAGTTATGAAAAAAAATACTGGAATCTAAGTTACACGAAACAAGTGATAACTATGTAATACCTCACAGAGGGAGCTCTTACAGTCGTATAATATTAAAAGAAATATATTTAGAGTTGTGGAGATGAGAAATGTTTCCAGGATTTTTGTAGAAAATATTATAGAATTAATGTCCAACTGGAATTTAAGATGTTGTGTAGCTACATAGTTTAATCCCTTTTATCGCCGGACTACTTGCCGAAGAGCGGACGACATCCCTGTTGTATTGCGCCTGATGGTACTGCCAGCTGTGCAGTGCTCACACCGGCGATAATATGTATTTAGGAACTTTGAAGACAAAAATTTATTAACCTAGCTCAGACTCATGTCCACTGGAACGGTGTTGAAACTTCAGGCTCTCTATACGGTATTAGTCGTCACCGGATATGCGTTCAGGCACTTTGAACCTCTAATGAATTTCACACGTAATTCTCTTCCTATCAAAATGCATACGCCCCGCTGACGTACTTTCATGTGCATGTAAACACAAAGAGGATGAAGTGTAACAGACGCTCTGAAGTACAGTTCTACAATTAGGTCGACACTAGCGAATAAATAACTAGTCCCTGGTTATATGACTTTGTCAACATTCAATATTTACTCAGCTGGTCTAGAATTTCCCTGCTTCCACGTAACTCCAATTTCATTTCAACTTTGGTTCCTATCCTGAGAGTAATTTCAGTCCAGTCCATGCTGTAACACATTTTTCTAAAATTTGTTTTAATATTATTCTACAACCTGTGCATAAATCTCCCAAATTTTCAATTTTTGTAATTGACTTTATTGCCACCATATAATTTTAAAATTCCTGTCTCTTCTATACGTTCCTTCCATTTGCATTTCCCTGTACTAAAGTACCATATCAGAAGTGAGCAAATAGAACCTGCTGAAATGCATGTCTACTGTTTACAGCCGGCCGCCTTGATTTGCAGTAGGAATAGTATGATACAATGTCCTTGGACTGTTGTTAATTTAGCGAAAAGTTGAGATTTTTGGGGTTGTTTAACACTGCGAATTTATTAAGTTTTCCTATTCATTTGTTTAAAGTTATGTAATATTTTAGTGAATTATGTAATGTTAGTGGAGTGTAGGAGGCCATAACATTATTATGTATATTCAGGAATGATCAGCCAAGCAGGAAAGTTAATGGGAATACATAGGAAGTGATGACTGTATATAAATTTTATGGCAATTGAAGATACTGTCAGAATTTTTAAAGCGTCGGAATATGCTTCAAACAGACGCTATGTGGCTGAGTTTTGTTCACTGGCCCCTATGTATTTTCCTGCTACTACATGCATAGGATCACTGTAGGAGAAGTTGCCGATACACGAGGGCGAATTGCGGTAATCTGTCTGCTTGCTTTATTATTCGAAAACACCGGCTGTTTAAAAACCGTCGTTCCATTCTAACCATTGGCACTTTGAAAGCACTTAGAAGTTTCTTTAAAGTGTTCCAATTGAAAAGATAATTTCATTAGGTCACTAGATGATACGGTGTTCTTGTTTATTAATGCCATGATCGCCAACAGCTGCTGCAGCTAAATACTTAGTCTTAACAATTACAGAATTTAATTTTTTTAATAGTTTTAATGATTTAAAAAAATAAAAATTGAGCTATTTGTCCAACTTGTGAAAGTTATGGGAGTGCCGTATTTGATACCGACATTACTGCCGTGCACTATCTAAACAGTAAACTGAAGGAAACTTATGTGACTACCTCATGTACAGACATTGGCAGAAAGGGTCCTCTGGACTTGTTTACTGCCAGCAAGCAATAGGCATTCTACGGATTCACTGTAACATGCACGAAGTGTATAAAATTTGTTTACCTTAGGCGGAAATTCTGTATGGATATTTTCCTTCTCAGACTACTCAAGTGTTCTGTCCTCCTGTATATTCATTGTTTATGATAGCAAATGTATCAAACCTACACATTTGATCACATATTATTATTCCTTATCGTACCAAACTACAGAATCTGAAGTCACTACATAAAAATTTCATTTCGGCAGTTTTTTTTTCTCTTTTCTGGCCCCCCCCCAACCTGTTAGAAATACATTTTCTTTTCCATAACAGAGAATAAATTGCTAATATTGTATATAAGACGTGCATCAGCCAAACAACACAACTCCATTTCAAAAAGAATATCACATTATATTGCTACATTTTTCGATTTTTCCGTAACATCATTCGGCCTTCTTATAAAATCTTTGAAACAAAGTAGTCCTTCAGACTCCTTGTAGTGTACTTTATTGAGATCTCTGTCATTCTTTTTTAATGTTTCGTTGGCTTTCTACTTCTCTTTTTTAACGATGTTGAAACTTTGACTTTTTTCTGTAGCACATGTGAATTTTTCTTTCGCCCCTTTTTCAGTACTTCCAAATGTTGTACCTGGATAAAAACTTATTATTATTAAAACTAAGATCCTTAATCGATATACGTAATCCAGTCCCTGCACGTGAATATGTAAACCGAAACGTTGAACAAGTATTAATTCTTGAGGACCAATTTTGTCCTGTTGGTGGAGTTATCTATACGAAGTAAAGTACTTACATGTTATTTGTTCGTATATGGTTGTGTGTTTTATAATAAATATTATTTTTATTCGTTGTTTGCGTTGCACGATGTTATATGCACGGCATGTAATTGGTTAGCTTAATTTTGATTAATCTTGTTACATGGTCTTTAGGCTACAACTATGGACGACAAAAGGTAATTGTTCTTATGCAAAATCAGGCACTCGACAGAAACGTGTAATTTTTTTTCGACGCAACAGCCCCCCCCCCCCAGTGGGTCAGGGCCTCCTCATTCACGAGGTTTCTAGATCACACTCAACGACGCATCACAGTCGGTAGGACTTCTCTGGACGAGTGATCAGCTCGTCGCAGTGACCTCTACCTGATAACACACAACACTCACACGAGACATCCATGTTCCCGGTGGGATTCGAACCCACAATCTCAACAATCGAGCGGCTGCAGTCCTACGCCTTAGACCGCACGCCTACTGGGATCGGTAGATGTATAATTATGAAACCTTATACTATTTTTACTTAAAAGAAACTTGATTTTGAGTTTTAAGGTGGGTTTTCACTGTGGCTTTCCCTTCTAATGCATTTTATATGTTGAACACGTTACACAACGTAAGAAAGTGAAGTACATTCTGTGGACTTGTTCATTATATGTAAACATTTAGGCTTTTATTTTGCAGCAGGAAAAAAAAAAGAGAAAGAGAGAGAGAGAGAGAGAGAAAGAAACATGAGACTTCCCCCATTCCATATTCGTACTGACTACAAGCCACTTCCACATCAGGTTTTCAAAACGGCTGACAACATTTAAATTTAATGACTTGAAAAGCATGGCATTCATTATCACACGTGAGCTGCGGAATATGTGTAAAAATTAATTAAAGGTGTTCCGTATTTGATGCTTCGACTTGTAAATGCTCCCTCATAAATTACTCATTTAGTTTTCTTACCACGCCAAATTAGGGAGTAATGAAACTTCTTGCATCCTGAAAAGTTCATGTCAGAAAGTCATTGCTGTTTATTAACATTTATGTCAGACAGCAGGTTTCAGTTTAAGTACCCTCTGCCGTGGCTAGCGGCCTGTCTTAAGGCGATGCCCTTTTATCTGGTAGCTTGGGACTGTGCGTTTCGCATTTCGGAGTGAATATGCTTGCCACGCTGTGCGTTACACAGAAAGAATATTGTGTTGTGACAATTTATTTGCTATTTGTGCTCAATTCCACTTTATTCGAAATTTATAAATTTCATATTTTGTTAGCCGTGCATTGTGGTATATCCGTGTAACGTGAACCTACAAGATGCACTATTTTCTATTAATTTATTTCAGTAGTAAGCCTCTATATGTTTCGAGCAGGCTTGCTGCTTATCATCAGGAGGATCAAGTCTGTATAAACAGCAGCTGGTATAGACATGCAT
>Ga0123354_10017662_pt1 | contig 11180 bp, 12 predicted proteins | sample TergutLab28metaG_2_FD_97872 | JGI IMG/M metagenome (GOLD analysis project Ga0123354, IMG submission 97872) | Labiotermes labralis P4 segment gut microbial communities from Petit-Saut dam, French Guiana - Lab288 P4 | ecosystem: Host-associated > Arthropoda: Insects > Digestive system > Gut ... | reverse complement strand
CACTTCATTGTTTTGCTGGGAAAGCGTAGTCCGGTAATTCTCAAAATACATATTCGAGGAAAGATTAAAATTCCCGCCGGTGGGCAATACATATTGAAAATTCAAATTTTCGCCGGCTTTCAGAGATCCGGTAGAATTGTAAACCGGCAAACCATTGGTTTGCGGGATTTCCTGAACGGCTTCTTCCCACGACGGAGCAAAAATGTTAAAATCTAAACGTGGTTTGAATTGCGCTTTCGTGTAAAGGTAGGAATAGCGGGTTGCCTCCATGTCTTCTTTATAATAATGAACGGTATAACTTTCACCCAATGCGATGGAAACAGCTTCATCAAAAGTGATTTTACGAGTATTTTGCGCTTGCGTTGTGCAGATGAAAAATACCAAAAAACTGATACAGGGAAATAATTTACTCATTTTACACATTTTTATGTTTATTTATATTATAGTATGCAAAAGGTATGCCAAATTAGTAATATTATGTATATAAACAAATTACAAACAATGTGGCTTTTTGGGTATATTGCCGGCTTTATTAATATTACCCGAATTGAGTAAAGAATTACCCGGATAGTGGGTAATATAAAAAATTGTTCTATATTTGCAGCGAAGAATATGAATGACCTATTCGCTTATTTTCAAAATCACAATATTTTGGGATTTTATTTGTTATTCATATTTTAAAATATTACTTTTGCAAGTAAATCCCATTATATTGTGATTATGGATAATTTAGTAAATATAATAAAGGAACGAAGAAAAACGCTTTCCATCACGCAAAGAGAACTTGCGGCTTTATCGGGAGTAGGAATAAATACACTCACAAAGATTGAACGCGGAGAAGCAAATCCGTCTTTAAAAGTGATAATGAACATTCTGAATACGCTTGGTTTAGAAATAGTTATAAAAATAAAGACAAGCAATATATAAATAGCGTAAACGATGAGAAAAGCGACTGTTTATTATAATGGAATACTTGCGGGGGAATTAACGGAAATCTCCGGAAATGAATATGTGTTCAGGTATAATGACGATTACTTCATGGATACAAGCAAACCGGCTATTAGTTTGAGTTTGCCAAAGACGCGGCAAGAATACCGCTCAGAATATCTGTTTCCGTTCTTTTTCAATATGTTATCAGAGGGAAGTAATAGGGCGACACAATCAAGATTACTTCGTATAGACGAAAAAGACCATTTTGGAATTTTACTGGCAACCGCTCAACACGACGTCATCGGAGCCGTAACTGTTAAACCTGTAACACAATGAAAGAGATAACAAATTGCCCTTCTGCATTGACCGCGGGATATAATACCTACAGCCCCGTCGCTTTGAAAAAGCTTTTCAACAAACAAAAGGTTTCTCATATTCTTCCTTACGAATCGATTGAAAAGAACGTAGATGATGCTGAACGCTTTATGGATAATAAGAAACGCATCTCTATATCAGGAGTTCAAATCAAGTACTCTATGATAGTCAAAGAAGGAAAACTGAATTTGACTCCGGCGGGAGAACAGGGGCAATATATATTGAAGCCGAAACCGATAGAAATAAAAAATTCGCAAGAATGTGCCGCTAACGAGAATCTTACGATGCAAATTGCAGAGCAGGTATTTAAAATAGAAACAGCGCCTAACGGCTTATGTTTTTTCCCGGATGGAGAAATCGCGTATATCACCAAACGATTTGATGTTGCCCCTGACGACAGTAAATATAGAGTGGAAGATTTTGCTTCTTTAGCCGGAATAACTTCCGATAATGCAGGAGTAAACTTTAAATACGATTATAGTTATGAAGAAGTTACAGAATTAATAAAAAAATACACACCTGCTTGGTCCGTAGAACTTTTAAAATTTTACCGCTTGCTGCTCTTCAACTTCCTATTTTCTAACGGTGATGCGCATTTGAAAAATTTCTCGGTTATCGACAGGGGAGAAAATGATTTCCGGCTCACCCCGGCTTACGATTTGTTGAATACCAAGATTCATGTTGATGATACGGATTTTGCTTTAGACAAAGGATTATTTAAAGAGGATAGAAAGGAATTTTTCAAAGCCGGTAAAACGATTGGCGCATCTTTCAGACAATTTGGTTTGTTGACAGGACTACCGGAAAAAATTGTTGACAAAGAATTATCTGTTTTTACGGCAAATCATTATGCAGTAAGCGAATTAATTAACCAATCGTTTTTGTCTGAAAAGATTAAAAAGCAATACCTGACGCTTTACCAAACAAAGAGGAACAGACTTGCAGATATGAAATTGTAAAAATTATGCTGATATGGAAGAAGGTAAATTATTGGATAAAAAATCTTTGCGTTTCCTAAAAGGAAAGAATACCGATTGGGATGAATTGGCAAAAGATTGTATTTCTTTTGCTAATGCTCATGGCGGCAATATTCTAATCGGGATTGAAAACGATGACAACTTACCTCCCGGAAATCAAAAAATTGAAGATAAATCTATTCTTGAAATTATCCATAAGAGAATTACGGAAAAGACTGTTAACGTTACCGCAATTGTGATACTTGAAACTGCATCAAACAAAGCAGAATATATACGCATCAACATCGTCAGAAATGCAAATATACTTGCATCTACCACAGATGGAAGGTATTACATTAGGATTGCCGATGTATGTAAGCCGGTCATGCCGGAAGATATTGCCCGGGTAGCCGCAGATAAAAATGCTTTCGTTTGGGAAGAATTGACCACTATGAAGATTGAAAAATCCAAAGTCGATGAAAAGAAAAAAGCGGATTTTTTGCACGATATAAGAACTTCAAAACGTGTAAGCGCTTTTATTAAAGAGAAGACAGATGAAGAATTACTTGATTTTTACGGCTTTCAAAAAGACGGTTATTTAACAAATTTAGGTATTCTATGGATTGGGCAAAGGCGAGACCGTTCTTCCTTGCTATTTGCTCCGATTATTCAAATAATCCGGTATGATGAAAGGGAAGAAAAAGTATGGAAACTGATGATGGACGATTTCTACCTGAATCCCAAAGAAATGTTGGAGAAAATAATTAATGATATTCCCGATTGGCAGGAAAGTATCGAAATTCCCGACGGTGCATACAGAAAAAATATTCCGTTCTACCCTGAAGAAGTGATTAGAGAGTTGCTTACTAATGCTTTAGTTCACAGAACATATACGGCTCGCGGAGATATTTTTATCAACATTTATCGCGATAGATTGGAAATTCATAATCCCGGCGCTCTACCTTATGGAGTGACCCCGAAAAACATTCTATCAAAATCAATCCGAAGAAATGAGAATTTGTGTAAAGTCTTCTTTGATCTAATTTTAATGGAAAATGAAGGAAGCGGCTATGATATGGTTTATACAAAATTATTGGAAACAGGAAAATCATTACCTGCTGTTTATGAAGATGATGACAGTGTAACAGTTGTTATAAAAAAAGATTTTGTAAACAGGGACATTATCAATCTAATTGAAAAGGCAAAAAATGAATTTCCATTGAAACAGAAGGAAATAATTACTTTGGGATTATTAATGCAACAGCCATATTCTGCTACGGAACTCTCTAAAATTTTGAATCAAGATGAAGAAATAAGTTTGAGAAGTTGGCTTGGTAATTTAGTAGATTATGGCTTGATTGTAATGTCCGGAGAAGGAAAGGGAACTCAATACGGAATAAATACAGAATTTATCAATCAAGTCAAATTTGAGAGTAAAATACAAAAGAAGAAAATACAGAATTATAAATTAGAGGAGTTAATATACAACGATATTGTTTTATTTCCGAATAGTTCTTTTAGCGAAATCTACAAAAGGATAGGACAAGAGATAAATAAAAACTCCGTACGTTGGATTTTAAAACAAATGGTAGATAATCATAAATTAAAAGTAGAGGGTACAAATAAAGGTACAAGATATTTTATTGCAAGAAATTTGCGAGAAAAACTATAAATTGCAATATAATTTCTATGAAAATTGCAATATAATTTCAAGAATAGATGCAGCATAATTCATTACAAGATGAATTTCAATTATATACATTAAATATTTTATTGCAAGAAATTTGCGAGAAAAACTATAAATTGCAATATAATTTTTATGAAAATACATAATAAAACGAGAACAAACTAAATAACTTATGCTAAGCCGGAAACAAAAAAGGCACCAACCCGCCTTGCCGAAGATGCTGTCGGAATTCAACCGTTCGTTGATGCTGATTGCCGACAAATCTTTACTTATCAATAAGTTTATATCTAAAATCAAACAACTTTTTTTAGTCGATTCGATATTTGTATTTTTGTTGGATGAAAGTACCGGAAGATACAAATTGCAAAACCCGGATGAAAAAACATCCGCCACTTTTTCTTCGAAAGATAGGCTGATTCATTGGCTGGGAGTAAACGATAAAGAACTGATTGTTTCGAAAAGTACAGATATTATCGAATATTTATTGCCGGAAGAACGGGAGAAATTGGCGCAATTAAGTGCGGAGTTGGTTTATCCGCTGAAAGTAATGAATCACGTCAGCGGTACCGTCTTTCTTGGAAAGAAAACCGATGGAACCGGTTTCAACAAAGATGAAATCGATTTGCTGTCACTTATTTTCGATCAGGCGGCTTTCGCCCTCGAACATGCTTTATTGTATGAATTGCAAAAAGACCGCATCCGGAAAATGTACCGCACCGACCGATTGGCTACCTTGGGCGAATTAGCCGCCGGAGCCGCTCATGAAATACGGAATCCATTGACCTCCATACGAAGTACCATTCAATATTTATCGAAAGATTTCACAAATGATCCGACAAAATCGGAAATGATTAATGAAATAATAAATGAAGTAGAACGCATCAACAAAATATTGCAAGGGCTGCTCTCTTTCGCCCGCCCGTCTAAACTCAATATGGCGGAAATCAATCTCGAATCGCTGATTAATCAAGTATTGATGCTGATTAATTCATCCATCGGAAAGCACCGTATCGATGTGCAATTCGAGTATTTCACGGAAAATACTACGATCCGAGGCGACATTGAACAGCTGAAACAAGTGTTCCTGAATATTTTCCTGAATGCCATTGATGCCATCTCGGAAAATGGGGAAGAACAGCCTCGTTCGTTAATCATCAGTATTGAAGAAGGAATAACTATTGATGCAATCAGGCATTTTTTGGTCATAAATATCGAAGACTCGGGGAAAGGCATTAAACCCGAAAACCTCGAAAACGTCTTCAACCCGTTTTTTACTACCAAAGAAGAAGGAACCGGGTTAGGCTTGGCAATTTCGTACGGAATTATCAACAGCCACGAAGGAGAAATCGAAGTTACAAGCACGGTTGGAAAAGGGAGTATGGTTAGGATTAAGTTGCCGCAAATTACCCTCCCCACCACCCCCCTGAAGGGAGAGTAGAGTAATAAAAAAGAGTAGTAAAAATTTGAAATGATACCAACAATAAAAAAAATGAAATCAACTAATTCTGAAAATATCGCTTCTCCAAAGTTCCATTCAAGGGATTTAGGGGTAGGGGTGAGGAGTAAAGTCCTCATTGCCGACGACGAGCCGGGAATCCGCCGCGTTATCTGCCTCCTGCTGGAAGAAGAAGGATATGAGGTGAAAGCGGTTGAAAATGGGAAAGAAGCCGTAGATGCTTTACTTCAGTTCCGTCCCGACCTCGTGTTGTTAGACCAGCAAATGCCGGTGATGACCGGAGTGGAAGCGCTGGAAAAAATCAAGTCCCTGAATCCCAATCAAATTGTTATATTTATTACTGCATTCGGCTCTATTTCGCTGGCAGTGGATGCGGTGAAAAAAGGAGCCTACGATTTTATCGAAAAGCCTTTTGATAACGATAAATTGATTCTGATGGTCAACCGCGCTATTGAACATCTGCGGATGAAGAAAGAAATCACGGTATTGCAAAAACGGCTTTCGGTGGCAAAGCAGACGATTGTGGGCGAATCTCCGGCTCTGAAACAACTGTTGGCTCAAATTCACAGAGTAGCGAAAACCGACGTTACCGTATTGATTTCCGGAGAGAGCGGAACAGGTAAGGAGTTAATTGCAAAAACGTTACATGAGAATAGTTTGCGTTCCGAAAAGCCGTTTGTGGCAATAAACTGCGGAGCTATCCCGCTTTCATTGATGGAAAGCGAATTGTTCGGTCACGAAAAAGGAGCTTTTACCGATGCGAAAGAATCGCGTCCGGGAATTTTTGAACAAGCCAACGGCGGCACTTTGTTTCTGGATGAAATCGGAGAATTGCCGATGGATGCCCAGGTTAAATTACTGCGGGTGTTGGAAGACCGGAAAGTATTCCGGATTGGAAGTAAAAAAGCAATTCCGGTCGATATTCGTATTGTAGCCGCTACTAATCGAAATCTGGAAGAAGAAGTGTTGAAAAGCCGGTTCAGGTTGGATTTATTGTACAGATTAAATGTTTTTACGGTACAAATCCCTCCCCTGCGCGAACGAAAAGAAGACATTCCTCTGTTGTTCGATTTTTTCATCAATAAATACAATCAGTTGTTGAATATAAAAATCCGGTCGATTAGCCGGGAAGCGATGGATTATATTCAGGCATACGATTGGCCCGGAAATGTCAGAGATTTTGAAAATGCCGTGCAAAGCGCCATGATTTTATCGTCCGACGGGATGATCACACCCGAACAGTTGCCTTTACGAGTCAAAGGTTATCTGCCGGTCCCGACTGTTTCTTCGGATGAACCGGCGGAAAACGGAATAAAAGAACTGAACGCTCAAGTGGAGCGGGAATTGATTTCCGAAGTGCTGAAAAAGAATAACTACAATCGCACACTTACGGCTACGGCATTGAATATCAGCCGTAAAACATTATTCAACAAAATGAAACGATACGGATTGGGCAGCTGAGGCATAGGATTTTTGGTTAAGAACGATAAAATCCTTATTTTTGCTGCCTGAAATAAACAATGAATCGACATGGAACATTCATTATCAATCTATAATACTCTTACCCGAAAGAAAGAAGTTTTTGAACCCCTGCATGCTCCTTCCGTAGGAATGTATGTTTGCGGTCCAACGGTTTACGGCGATCCGCACTTGGGACATGCCCGCCCGGCAATTACGTTCGATATTCTTTTTCGATATCTTAAACATCTCGGATATAAAGTGCGTTATGTGCGAAATATTACGGATGTCGGTCATTTAGTGAATGATGCCGATGAGGGCGAAGACAAGGTTGAAAAGAAAGCGCGCCTGGAAAATTTGGAGCCGATGGAAGTCGTTCAATATTACATGAATCGCTATCATAAAGCAATGGATGCTTTGAATGTTTTGCCGCCGAGCATCGAGCCTCAAGCCAGCGGACACATTATCGAACAGATTCAATTAACAAAAGAAATCCTCGACAATGGATATGCTTACGAAAGCGAAGGTTCGGTTTATTTCGATGTGGAAAAATACGATAAGCAGTACCGATACGGTGTCTTGTCGGGACGCAATATTGAAGATATGTTGAATACAACCAGAGAATTGGAGGGGCAGGAGGAAAAACGCAACAGTATTGATTTTGCTTTGTGGAAAAAGGCGTCTGCGGAACATATCATGCGTTGGCCCTCGCCATGGAGCAACGGATTTCCGGGATGGCATCTCGAATGTACTGCTATGGGAAAAAAATATTTGGGTGAACGGTTTGATATTCACGGAGGAGGAATGGATTTGATTTTTCCGCATCACGAATGTGAAATTGCACAAAGCTTTGCCTCAACCGGTCACGAAATCGTGCGCTATTGGATGCACAATAATATGGTTACTGTCAACGGACAAAAAATGGGAAAATCCTTGGGTAATTTTATTAACCTGGAGGAATTTTTTTCGGGAAACCATCCGATGTTAACGCAAGCTTATACACCGATGACTGTTCGGTTTTTCATCCTTCAAGCGCACTATCGAGGCACGGTTGACTTTAGCAACGAAGCTTTGCAGGCGTCTGAAAAAGGTCTTGCCCGCTTGATGGAAGCCTGTAAGAATATCAGCCGGTTGGATGCAAAAGCTACTGTATCAACAGTTCCTATTAACGAATTGGTGCAAAAAAGCTGCGAAGCCATGAACGACGATTTAAATACGCCGATAGTCATTTCCTATCTTTTTGAAGCTTCCCGCAAAATCAATGCGGCAATCGACGGACACATCGCACTGACATCGAATGATATCAAGGATTTGAAACAATTTTTCGATCTGTTTTTGTTCGATTTGCTGGGTATCCGCGACGATTCAAAAGACGGGAATGTATCGTATGATTCGTTTGCAAAAGCCGTCGATCTGTTATTACAAATTCGGATGCAAGCCAAACAAAACAAAGATTGGGCGACATCCGATAAAATCCGCAGCGAATTGACAGCTGCCGGCTTTGTAATAAAGGATACTAAAGATGGTTACGACTGGCAATTGAACTCAAAGTAAACCATACATTCCACCGGGTTTACATCGTACAAGCCCCTTCATTTCAAGTTCAAATAAAATGACTGACAATTGATTGACCGGCGAATCAAGTTCGATTGCCAACAGATTCAATTGCATGCTTCCGGCTTTTGAAAGAATTTCCATTACTTTTTGTTCTTCCGAATTCAATTCCGGAAAAAGGAGCCTTTGAACGGCTTGCGTTCGTTCGGATTTCGGCGAATCGCTCCAATTCATTTCCCGGAAAATATCATCCGCCGAGGTGACCAATGCCGCTTTTTTATTCTTAATTAATAAATTACAACCTTTGGAATAATTATCGCAGATTTTTCCCGGAAAGGCGAAAACGTCGCGGTTATACGAATCGGCTATGCCGGCGGTGATTAATGCACCGCCTTTGGAGGCTGATTCAACAACAAGGGTGCAATCGGAAATTCCGGCAACGATGCGGTTTCGTTTGACAAAATTCTGCCGATCGGGGTTGGTTTCACTGATGAAATCGGTCAACAAGCCGCCTGCGTCAACCATTTCCACTGCCGTATTCCGATGTATCGGCGGATAAATACGGTCTAATCCGTGTGCTAATATCCCTGCGGTAGCTAAATTTTCCCTTAATGCCGCTCGATGAACCATAATATCAATTCCGTAAGCCAATCCGCTGATAATAAGACTTTCGGGATAAACCTTCCGGATATCGTGCAGCAATTGATCAACAATTTCCTTTCCGTAAGCCGTCGCATGGCGAGTCCCTACAATGCTGATGATTTTTTCGGCATTCAAATCGGCATTTCCACGAAAATAAAGCATAACCGGAGCATCAACACATTCTTTTAAACGATTGGGATAACCCGAATCGGTAATAAATAAAGGAGTGATATGCGCTTTTTCAATAAAGCGTATTTCTTTTTCCGCTCTGTTCAAAACATCCGGGCGATGAATCTCGTCGATTATTCGTCGCGACAAACCGGAAATTCTTTCGACGACAGACTTTTTCTCAGTAAACAATAAAGCAACATTACCTTGATTTTCAACAATTTGTTTAGCGGTAATATTGCCTATTCCTTTGACGAGCGTAATGCCTATTTGATATATCAGGTCTTGATTAAACATATTTGTAAGGGTTTAGTTAATTTTTTGCAAAGTTATAAATAATCTTTCAATTTTTCATCAAAAAAGTCGCCGCGAGAAGGTTTACCGTTTAATAAAATGGCGACTTCAATTGTAGCGCTACAACACAATACGTTATCGTTTTTTCGGTAAATCGTTTGATCAAAAAACATTTTCACGCCTTTTCTTTCAACCGTCAGCATTGACATGAAAACATCGCCGCCGGTCAGGGGCGTTTTATAATGAAGATTAGCCCTCACAACAATTGGATCCACTCTCATCAAATGCGACTCTTTAAATGTAACGCCCAAACTGCACATAAATTCATGCCGGGCATTTTCCATATAATGCAAATAATTGGCATTATTCACAACTCCTTGAGAATCACATTCGTAATCACGAACCTTCATTTCGATTTCAAAAGATTTTTTCATTTTTTATTTTGCTAAAGCGCAAAATTACATGAAAATTTGAGAATTTCCAAGCGAGTAAAATAAAAATCATGACCACTCTCGTCGGACTTATTACCGTACTCGAAGTACACTGCTATCTTTGTAGCTTAGATTATATAATTGTAAAACAATTAAAATGTAAGTTTATGGACAAATGTTGTGGTCTTGACGTGCACAAAGATTGCATATTTGCAATCTTTCGAATACGCGAGACAAAGTTTATACCCCGGAACGAACAGCTTTTTCAATGATATTTACAGGGATTCAGGAGGATAAGAGTTTACAAAATACGGTAAAAATATTCAATGAAAAATATGAGTCAGAGTGCAAAAAATTAGAACAGCGAGAAACGGAATTATTAATGCAAATCAAAGAAGAAGACACAAAGGGGAAAAAGAAAAGTGGTCGTCCTCGAAAATATAAATTAAAAATACCTAAGAGTAAAAGAAGAGAATTGGCATGGGTATCAAACCTATATAACAGATGGTACCTATCTGGAATTAGTGTTACCCAGAGTGGACAGGTTGGTAAAAATCAAAAATTAGAAAGAAAGTGGAGGATTTTCTTAGTGACACTAATTACCCACAGAAAAAATTACTCTGACAAAAGTTTAAAAAATTCTGTTATTGAGAGCAGAGGTATCTTGGGGAACGGAGTGTTTTTTAAAATATTAAAATGCTTATCATTGCTTACTAAAAAGTGAACATTTCCGGCAAAAGCACAATTAACAAATTTATTGTCATCAATATCATTTTTTATCAAATGCAAATCGAAATAAGTTTCAATTTTCTTAACATTACTTCTCATCAATAATGCACTAATCAATGTTTCAGCAACTTGAGCATCAAAGATAGTTATTATTTTTTCTTCATATTCCAATAATATTCCCGTAGATACATAAAGTTCATATTTATTCTCGAAAAGAGCCGTTAAAATATAACTATACGGTGGATTTTCGGGAAATGCTACTCAACAAAATATCGGTATCTAAAACTACTCTTAACATACCTTTTATTCAGTAAGCCACTGCTGAACAGTTTCTTGATTATAACTTTTCTCTACCCAAATTTCATCAGCTCTATTTTTCGCTTTTTCAAAAAGAAATTGTGAAATTACATTTTTAAGCTCTAACAAATAAGCATCAGAAATACCTGTCGAATAAAGTTTTAATAACTCTACTTGGATATTTGAAAATGGATAACTAATTT
>Ga0123354_10017661_pt1 | contig 11181 bp, 4 predicted proteins | sample TergutLab28metaG_2_FD_97872 | JGI IMG/M metagenome (GOLD analysis project Ga0123354, IMG submission 97872) | Labiotermes labralis P4 segment gut microbial communities from Petit-Saut dam, French Guiana - Lab288 P4 | ecosystem: Host-associated > Arthropoda: Insects > Digestive system > Gut ... | reverse complement strand
ATTTTTCTTTTTCTTCTTCTACTTCTCCTCCTCCTTCTTTTCTCCTCCTCCTCCTCCTCTTTCTTCTTCTTCTCCTCGTCCTTCTCCTTTCCCTTCTCCTCCTCTTCCTCCTCCCCCTTCTTCTCCTCCTCCTCCTCCTCCTCATTCTTTTTCTTCTTCTTCTCCTCCTCCTCCTACTCCTCCTCCTTCTTTTTCTTCTTCTCCTCCTTCTCCTCCTCCTTCTTCTTCTTCTTCTTCTCCTCCTCCTCCTCCTTCTTCTTCTTCTTCTACCTCTTCTTCTTCTTCCACCTTGCGTAAAATTACTGCCAGTGACAAGACACTACCGCCTTTCTGGGACATAGCGGTTGTAGGAACGTAGGACTGTCAACGTGGCCTCATTATGTGAATTTCGCTATCAAAAGGCGGAAAGTCTTGTTGCTTCTTATGAAAACCAAAAACTGTTACTCCACCACGGGTAGGGATTTTTGTATTTGTTTTGCTACCCAGCGGTCTCCTGCGAAACAAACGTTATCAGTGGTTCGAGAGAAGGGAAGTTCAGTGCTACATCATACACTGCTCACATCCATGCAAAAACGATGTCGCTCACAAAGAAACGTAGAACGTGGGAAACGTTATCAGTGGTTCGAGAGAAGGGAAGTTCAGTGCTACATCATACACTGCTCACAACCATGCAAAAACGATGTCGCTCACAAAGAAACGTAGAACGTGGGAAACGTTATCAGTGGTCGAGACGGAGTACTAGCAAATCCGAACACGTCACTGAATGGCGGTTTTGACGTCATGTAGTTCAACGACGTTGAACTCGGATCTGCATGTGCTCCTACACAAAATAAAATCCGTAAACAAGCAGCGTTGGATTCCAGGCTAAAGAATATGGACGTCAGGTAAACGAGGGAGAGAATTGTGGCAAAATAATCACGTCGTGGGTTGTCATGTCGAAACACGGAATAACTTTGCATTTCCTTTTTGACACCAGGCAAACTTCATTCGGAAGCCGGCAATGTTGCATATTAATTATACAATATAAACACACAAAATACACCTTTTCAAAACTAATGTTCTAATTTATGATGTCTTCTACATGTTTCGAGCCTTAGGGTTCATCTTCAGGAAGACGGTTGCACATACAGGTATGGTATTGTATATTTTACGTGCATCATGTTAAAGAGTCTTGTAGGTAGAAGACTGTTCAGTTCTGAGTACCGAAGATGTAGAGGATATCATAAATTAAAATATTTGTATAGAAAAGGTGCATTAGTTGGTGTATATTGTATAATTGTATTACAATGCACAGTGCAAAAAAACATTTTAAAAAGTTGCAGAGTAACTTTATATTGCAACTTGTAATGTTGGTGTGTTGCATACTAACACCTACATAGTTCATTACGGTTGCCTGTTATTTTCAAATTGAAGGATAAACTGTGTGCAAGAGGATCCTTGCTTGTTAATTGAACTCGGAACCTTGACAACCATGACGTAAGATTTTAGACAACTTGTAAAGTCTGTACACACAAGTATTTGTTGTGTGCAGATCACAAGATATAATGGAGAAGAATGTTGCATGCTTCTGAACTCACTTTCACAAGAAAGTTAAGAAATGTTAATATAGTTTGATAATGTTTCATGTTTAAATGGTTAAACATTTCATTGGCCACTGTGTCATGCATTTGAGAATCATGTAATAACAAATGTAGATACATTTAGTTTAGTTTATCTATTAGTCCAAATATCATACATATGATAGTAGTTTGTGTTAAAATTAAATTTTCATTTACATTTTATTAGAAAATGCTCATGTCTACTGCTGCAGGTATACCTTTTTCAATTTTGGAACCTTTGAGTTTAGTGTTTTTGTAATTTTTATGTTCTGTAATTGCCAATTATTTCAGTTGCCTTCTTTCCATAACGTTTTACGTTTGACAAGAACGCTTTTCTTGTTCCTCAGTTTTTGTTGGCCATTTTATATTTGTGGCCATGCTTTTTCTTCTTATATGCCTTAGCCACTAAACATTTTGTTTCATTTACTTTACACAAACATTATCTATGCTCATTTTAATTTAATTTGAACCAGATTCCGCATGATAAGTTGGGCAAATCCTGTCACTAAATTAGTGTGGTATGTTGATGTGTTTTATACTGTAACCATTCGTATTGCTCTCTGTTGCAGTTTATAGCAGCAAGTGACAAACTGTGGTTCATGCTGGAGATGTATTCCTTTGTAGACTACTTCACTATTCCTCCTTCTTTTGTCTCAATATACTTGGATAGAACGTGGATAGGTGAGCATGTTTCTGTATTACCTGCTTTTCATGTATGCTGTAGCTGTATTCATACATTTTCTATTGTTTAAATGCCATGAATACTACAAAATTAAAATTCGAAACCTTGCAACAAGTATTGAACTACAAGAATGCCCTCTGTAAATGTTTATGAAAATCAAAATGTACTGTGAAAATTACAGTATTGAATCTATGCTCATGGTGCTTACTATACAGTATAAACTATTCTTACATTCTCTCCCATGGTGAAATTGCATATGGTGGAATTTTCATGAATAGGAATTGAGGGCTTCAAAGGTTTTGGGTTTTATTGTTCTTTACTTAACTGTGTTTTTTTCTACACCATATTTGGTACAGCACTCAGCACAAGGATGAATTTAAATGAAGAGTTGAGGACATGAAATTGTCATAGTGTTTTTTACAGTTGCTATCCTAGTATTTGTTTGAAACAACTAAAGGTGACCAGGCTGGTTTGAGAATCAGATTGGGATCTCCTGATTATAAAGCAGAATGCTATATTGTTTGAACTGGATTAAGTGTAGTACTTCTATTTCATAGAAGAAAAGTCATTGTATGTCTGAACACAAGACTTTCAGTTTGTTACTTGGAGATCTGCTGTAAGTAATACATTTTCAAAAATTAGTTGTATGTCAGATGAGGTCTCTCAAATTAAAGATGTCTTATAGATTAGGTGGAACTTTCAATATCTGGCATGGAAGTAAGTGGATAAACTTTCAGCACTTAACAGTGCAAAACTTCAAAGAGACTTGATGGAAAGTAGGTTATTTCATGACAGAAACACAATGTGTAAAGCATACAATTAGGCATAACTCCAATCAGTAAAGTCACTAGTATCAAGTTAAGGCCCATGTAATTTTTACATTTATATCTTAATAATGACAGATTGGCTGCATTTTTTAATTTGAGACAGAATGAACTGGTGTTTAGCATGAGATATAAAAATTAAAAATGAATGCTTGGCAGAAGTTGAAATAAGGATAAGCTTCCTACCTTAACTGAATAATAATTCTAAAAATAAAACGAGCATTTATCGTTCCCTTCCTTTATCCAGTCAGAGCGGAGTACCAGCTTCCAAACAAGTTTATCTTGACATTTATTAGGTAGATGAAGTCTTTAGAATTTTGTTGATGGGGTCATGACTTGTGTTTTTGGTTTTGAGTAGTGGATAGGAGGGAATTTGACAGGACTCTGACATTTAAATTTTTCGGCTCTGTAACGATGTCCCATTGTCGGCAGGTTTAAGATTCCTGAGAGCATTACGTCTGATGACAGTGCCAGATATTCTGCAGTACCTCAACATACTTAAGACTTCGAGCTCAATCCGTCTTGCACAGCTGGTGTCAATTTTCATCTCTGTGTGGCTCACAGCTGCTGGTATTATTCATCTGGTGAGTATTTTAGCAAATACATGTTGGTGATGGTGAAACATTGATGCGTGTGTGTGACTTTAGATGGCATTCTACTAAGGAGAAAAACTGTATAGTGTGTTTACTAATTTAAGAAGTTTCTTCAATAAATTTGATACTAGAAATTATTCTTCGGTAGTTTGTGTACTTTGATTAGATTAGGGAAAATGGTTGGCATACAAAGAGGCTTAATTACCTAATTTTTAGTCTTGGCATGGAAACTGAAGAACGTTGTTCTGCGTCCGGACATCAGCTATCTCATGAAGTATGTTTCTTGAGAGGGATTTCTTTTCTCATTCAGTATTCAAAAAAATTAATTTGAGTCCAGAAAAATCATTGATTGATGCTGCATGATTGAAGTAATATTTTATGACACATCATGCGATTCCCTGAAAAAAATGTTTCTCTGCTTCTAGTTGTCCAGTTTGTGATACATTTTATTTCAAGATAAATAACAAGATATTAATGAATTGTGAGTTGGAAAGGATCTAGAGAAAAGCATTAAATAGTGTGTTTTAAGGTCCTAACTAAGTATTTGTGTGTGTGCTCCAAGACGCATGAAAATCATTTCAGGGCAAGTCAGTTTCCCAGTCAGAATTGTAACTGGGTCTCCAAAACACAAAGCAGCAGTGTGAACCACTCTGCTGTGACTTTCAGTCCTGAACCAATTCTTTCAAATTGTATGTTCCCTTACAAACTGTTGTATTTCTTTCACAACTGCATTGTTATGTTCCAAAGTGAAAATGTGTGGTTATTTCTTTTACAGCTGGAGAATTCTGGAGATCCATTAGACTTCCAGAATCCTCAGCAGTTATCATACTGGACATGTGTGTATTTCCTCATTGTGACCATGTCTACAGTGGGCTATGGTGATGTCTTCTGCCAAACTGTCCTAGGGCGTACATTCCTCGTGTTTTTCCTCCTTGTTGGCTTGGTAAGTTTGCACAGTCAACTAGTTTTTTTTTAACCTATGTGTTCAGTTTTTTACTCTCATTCTTCACTGATTTCTCCTTATCAGTGGTGTGCCAATAATATATTATTATACAGAAGTCCACATTGCTTAAACTAGATTTTATTACTAAAAAAATAGAAGCTGCCTTAGAATAAAGTCAGCTTCCATCATCTAATTCAGACTGTTTAAAGGAACAGAGATTCGTAGCAGTAAAATGATATCTGTACCACTGACTGAAATACTTTATTGCATAATAATCTCGTGTTATAGTTTGTCATGCTCAGTTGAAAAATTAGAAATATCACATGTCAGTGTCCAAGGAATACTGATTTCTGTAACATAACTGTTATCATATTGTGTAACAAAGTATTCCCAGTTTCAGTGTAGTAATGTAAATTGGTACATCACTGACCATGTAAAGTGTAATGAGCCATTGAAATTAGAAATAATTTTATATGTTCACATTCAGACATTTTTGCATAATAGTTCTATGAAAAGAATACTGTCAGCCTCATGTCAGACCCTTTCAGAGATAACTTACCTAATATTTGTCTGTATGAAATAAATGCTTTTTTTTTTTATTACAAAAATTGGTGTAAGTGCATCAGATTTTATCATTTAGCTACAGACAGTGGAGAAACCCAGACATGTAATTGTTTGTACACCAAGCCCTTGTTTATTGCTCATTTGTTTTATGCCTTTTTGCTTTAAAACCCCTTGCCTTTACACCACTTCTTAATTTGTGCTCTCTCATTTGCAGTAATGCCCCTTGTCAATTTACACTACTTCTTAATTAATTTGTGGTCTGTATCATTTTCATTTTTGCATTCTTTTACACTAACATGTTATTTATGTTAGGAATATCATTTTTTGTTTATACCCACTTTTTCAGGACTATAACTGAGGTCTTTAAAACAAGGACTGGGTGTATTTCAGATGGCATAGAAGCTGTGAAGTGGTTTTGGTAGAAATGTCTGATTATCAAAATTTTCTTCTTCTTCCATTGTGTGCTTTTGAGTGTTACATTGGAACATCACTTGTGATATTCTTGTTTGTGTTTCAGAAATCTTACAGAAGTTATAGGAAATTTACACGTTTCATTGGCTCATAATTACAAATTTACTTTTCTTTCAGTTTTAGTGTTGAGTTTACTGAATGTTCTATAATTGAATAGATTAGTCTGGTACTGGATATGGGAAATAAAAGAAAACTGATTTTCTGTTTAAATGTAAAAGATGATGCTTGTAAATACTGAATATGTAGGCATAGATGAGATATATAAAATAAAATAAAAAATTGTCTTCCATGCTAGGAAGGAGGGAAGGACTTTACAAGAAATACTGAGCTATTGGAAAAATTTTTGTTTGTGAAAGGTGATATCTTCTAGGACTGACTTGACTCTTGCTTCACTGTAACATTATTGTAACTGTGTGTACTTTTGTGTCCACTTGGCCACAGCAGCAGGCCGCAAGGGGACCAACACCATTTCTATCGTATTCCTTCAAGTGTCTGTGTGTGCAATTATATGTTTCTTTCTCTTGCGGATATTAATGGTACGAGTCTTATCTAGCATAATGGAATGGCTACTCTTGAGTATTCTAACCATGGCTTTTGAGGCACACTCATCTTGCCATCATGACTGATAATTTGTGTTTTAATGTATGACTGAATGGCTTGGTTTGTTTGTGAACAAGGGGTTCTGCAATTCTCCCAGGATGTGTTGTTATTAACTACACTGTTGAAAAAATTGTCAGAAAACGCTAGTACTTCCCCCTCCACCCCACCCCCACACCACAATCTAGTAATTCTGAACTACTGAGTATCATGTATTGATCTACCATTTGTCATTCAAGGCCTTGGAGAATAAAGGCAAACCCAATATTGCAAGTCTTTTCTACATTCACTGACCATCACACCCTGTCCCCATGTCTTAACCTGGTTCATTTTGTCCTTCAAGAGTGGTCACATTAATATGACATTTCTGATTGTGTGTAAATCCAGTTTATTGGGATAACTTCTCTTATTCCCTCAACCAGGAACCCTAAAAGTGTGTAAATGGCGACAACAGCCCTGTCTGTAATCAGTTGCTAGCTGTCTCTGAAGGAGATATCTTTTCTAGACTTGGAAATAATGGTGGTACAATTCCATTTCCATCCACTCAGATGTCTTGCAGTTAGCAGTAAAAAATAACATAATCTTTCTGTCAATTCAATGGCCTCCTGGGGCATATGTTTGGCTGTTCAAGTTCTGTCCACACCCCATGAAGTTTCATCACTCTATTCACAGTAGCTTGCCACTAAACCCCATCCTGGGCCAGATGAATGCTGTCCACACCCTCCCACCCTACTCAAAATAATCTTTAACAATATTCTGTGTCTTCCAAGATGTCTCTTCCCTTCAGGTTTTCAGATCAAAATTTTGCACACATTTCTGATCTCTACCATGTCTGCTGCATACCACATCCTTCTTTTCGTCTTTTATTTGATCACCCTAATACATTTGTTTTTAATAAACTCTTCAAGTTATGATGCTCCCCATTCTGCAGTTTTTTTTCCTAACCTGCTGTCCCTCTCTCCTAGATTTAAATATGTTTTTCAATACCCTTAAACATCCTGAGTCTGTATTGTTTATTGGATACATTGTCTTTAATTTTAGTACAAAGTAAGACACCAATCTGTCTGTATTCTGAAGATCAAGAAATATGAAGAACTGTGAATTTGGGGAGCTGAATCCATCTTGAAGTAACACAAATCACATGTTGGCAGAGTTGTTGATCCTCTTAAAAAAGACACTTAACAGAAAGTGTGTTTGAGTGTGCATGTGATGGACTAACAGCATGATTGAGAGGCAGTAACTGTGTTGATTGTGGTACTGTTTGCTTGTTGGCCGACAGAGGGAGAAGCAACAACTTCTTTATTAACATTATTGATCCCCGTTCTGTTGCTTCAGATATTTATTAATAAAACAGGCATTAATGCAGGGTGAGATAACTGTTAATCAGCTCTACATATGTGTATGTTTGTGTTCATGTATTTTAATTATATTAACCTTGGAAATTACCATTCTTTCTGCAAGTGGCTTTGTTCTGCATCACTATGAATCTCTTCAAAGTGCTTATTGTATGAATGTGTGGGCAGTTCAGATTTCACAATGCAAGATTAAAATTCATAGAAAATTGTTCCATACTGTTATTCATTGTCTGTACTTATATAAATACGAAATTCAGCCGAACCATTTTACAAAGTGTTGGAGCACCAGTTATGATTTCATAATTCAGATTCCTGATTGACATTAAACTCAAATTTCCATTACATAGTATGATTTGAATACACATGGTGACACAAGGAATAAATTAAATCAGTGCTGAAAATTGTAATTATGAATGCACTTCACAGTTTGTGTGAAAGTGCAGATTGAAACTGAATATAAATTATTTTATATTTATACATAAATTTTACTGTTGAGACCTTCTGAGTTTAAAAGTATACATACTTCCAAATTATACCAGCCATCAGGCATCACAAAATTAAAAGAGATGTAACTAACATTCAGTTGAAATTTTACCAAAGTAAGAAATGATTATTGAGAGAGCTTGTAGAACTTGCTGACAATGAAACATTTGGTTGGTATCATACACATGCTGTGAGCTATGTGTCGAGCAGACGTCAGAGTTCAGTAAAACCTTCTGGCATTCACAGACGTCATGAAAAAAATAAATGAATAAATAAATAAAAACGTTACAGTTGAAATGCATATTTAAGGCAGGTTGGAATTTGAAAATTTGGATTTTTCACACATCTCAACATTTTACTTTGCTAATATTGTCCAGCAGAAATTAATTCCCAGATGTTAATTTTGTTTAATCACATTTTTTTTTAACCTAGGGATGCAGAGTTATTGATCATCAGGCAGTTGTGGCAACTGAGCACTTTTGGTAGTTACTCAGAAATAAATGGGTGACTTATCATATTATACTTTTGCATCATGTTATAGGCATGAGATTGATTTACTATAGGTTAGTGTCACATACAACCCAAGTGTCTAGTGCTTGCTGTTTCTTCATGTCTAGCTTCGACTGTTGGGTCTTACCATCTTCAGTGGAAAAAATCTTTCATTGAAAATACAAATTTACACACACACACACACACACACTTTTTTTTTGGCAGAACAAAACATTGAGTTGGTACATGTAAATTTCTATTTGTGGAAGAAAGGCATTTTCAAGTGAAGATGGCAAGCCCCTAACTGTCAAAACTAGTAGCGAAGTATGAGTATGTACTAGATACTTGGTTGTATGTGACAATAACATATAGGAAATCACTATCATAACATCTGTTTGTTGGCCTTCACATCGCCGTTTTGTATTGGTTTCTAGACTTTGTACACATTTTCAGTAGCACTTACTGATCACTTGAAGAATTTATAAGGCATAAAGTGCATTTAAATGTATTTTAGTAACAGGCTTTGAATGCGATGAAAACTTACCAAAGTTCAAGGCAGCATTCATGACCGTTATGTTCCACTTAGAATATCACTTCATATGGCTGCGCTTTTAATCACAACAGCTTTGCACTTCTTGTACATAATATTTTGATATGTCATGCAAATATTACATGTAATCAGCATGATTATTTTTAAAGAAAATTTACGCTTTTTTTGTGCATGTAGTCTCAAATTAAATTAAAAATTTCACTGGCATTGTAGGCAAAAAAATGCACATAACCCTTTCCCCCCCCCCCCATAACATTTATTGTGTTAATTGGTTACCTATTACAGTAACTTGTTACATTTCTTGAAGTACAGTTTAACTATAAAAATTATGCAGTGGTATTTTGAAAGTTAAGAATCAGGATTTTAGGATTTTTATTTTATTCCTTTCTGCACAGGGCAGTTCATTACTCCGTTTTTATTCCTTGCTAAATAGAACTTTGTGTATGTCAGGGTGGTGAGAAATGGAAGGCATTTCTAGAAATTGATAGTGGAAATTACTTTACAGAAGAGCATAATTTGGTGGTTGCAGGTTAAATCATATCAGAACATCTCCCGAAGTGGTTTTCAGTTATGCTGATGTCAGAGTGGCATTGTACCACTATACTTAGGTAGCATATAGTATACAGAGACCAGAGACTGCTAAATTGTTTAGTACTATGTAAGTATTATTAAAGGTAGAAAATAATTTTTTTTTTTAATTCTCAATAGCAAATGATATTTAGCATGTCAAGTTTCATAGTGAACATATGTTGGACATTTTAATTTGGGCCATACTGTGGCTGAGGCCATTTGTTGCCAGCCACTTATCATGAAGGTACAGGTTCAATCCCAAGCCAGTCCATGTGGGATTTGTGACGTTCCAAGTGACCCTGGAACTAGTTTTCCTGAGAGTACTTGGGGTTTTCACTTTTCAGTATTATTCCACCAGTATTCCATATGCACTCATTCACTCATCACCTTTGCTGTATAATCTTAGCAGTTGTCAACATCATTAAATAGTGTACTGGAAAGAAGTTTAATTTGCAAGTTTAATTATACTTTTATCTAATTTCACTGCTGGAATTTGTTGTTTTGATTTTATTGTGTAATGGGACTTAATTAGGATATGATTATTTGTTTTCATATATCTGATGTTTTGTTAGGTTAGTTTATTATGCCATCACTTTCTATTGTCATTACGCCAGAAACTGGGTAGTTTCATAATGACATTGAACTAAATCTACGAAAATTTACATACACTATATGTAACTAACAAATGGAATTAACAGTAAGCTGAAATGTTGTTTTGGTGATTAAGTTAATTGCCTTCCATTTCTTTTCATTGGATTGTGGGTTTGCTGTACTAACATCTGCTTTGTACAGTCTTGAACTTATTTTGTACTCAGTATTTACCAGTTACTTTGGTGGCAATATTATATTTACTGTATTGCTTCTTACACTGTCATTGGAGAAATGCAATTATTTCATTTTTAAAAAATTTACAGGACATTATCAATATCTTTGAGAAGTAGATTGTGAAGTCTGGATAGTATTTTATTTAGGCCTTTATATTAGCTTTTGTAATATTTTTTCCAGCCACCAGTCTGTGTGTACTGTACAGAGTTAAAAATAAATATTTAAAACAGCAATTAAATAATGACAGGTTTGAGATGTTGGAATAGACTGGGGAAAGGAAAGGCAGTTTTGAAATACACAGTGTGGTCCAAAAGTTTTAGGACTGATTTTTTTTCAAAAATCAAAGACACATGAGGAAGACACATACTTTTTTCTCCCCCCAGCCCCCACACACACACACCCAAAAAAGAAAGCTCCATTGGCATATATACAGGCTTTTGCGCAGTCATACACTTTCTGAAAAGCTGTCAAAAATTCCTCTTTCTGGGCCTTCTTTAATTAATCAGTTATGGCTTCTTAGATCTCAGCAACATCCGCCAAGTGGAGTCCTTTTAACGTCATTTTCAACTTGGGGGACAGAAAATAGTCTGGTGGAGATAAATCTGGAGAGTTGGGGGGGGGGGGGGGAAAAAAGAGT
>Ga0123354_10017657_pt1 | contig 11181 bp, 7 predicted proteins | sample TergutLab28metaG_2_FD_97872 | JGI IMG/M metagenome (GOLD analysis project Ga0123354, IMG submission 97872) | Labiotermes labralis P4 segment gut microbial communities from Petit-Saut dam, French Guiana - Lab288 P4 | ecosystem: Host-associated > Arthropoda: Insects > Digestive system > Gut ... | reverse complement strand
GGTGATGAACACGGCGTCGAACTCCAGCCCCTTGGCGGCGTGCACGGTCATCAGTTGCACGGCATCCTGGCCGGCCTGGGCCTGGTTGTCGCCGGCCTCCAGCGCCGCGTGGGTCAGAAAGGCGGCCAGCGGGCTGAGCGTCTCGCCGGTGTCGGCATCGACCGGCCCCGGCGGCTGCGGCAAGGGCTGATCGAGCAGCGGCGCGTCGGGGTCCAGCCCCTGGCTGACCGGGCTCTGGGTCAGCGCCGCCGTTTCGTCCATCGGCAGCGCCACGGCGTCGCGGCCAAAGCCTTCCTGGGTGACGAAGCTCTCGGCGGCGCTGGTCAGCTCCTCCAGGTTTTCCAGCCGGTCGGCGCCTTCCTTTTCGGCGCGGTAGTGCTCCACCAGGCCGCTTTCGCGCAGCACCAGTTCGATGATCTCGCGCAGCGTGCGGCCCTCGGTCTGCTCGCGCAGCACGTCGATCTTGCCGACGAAGGCCGCCAGGTTGGCGCCGGCCTTGCCGGGCACGCCGGCGACGGCGGCGTACAGCGGCAGGCCGGCGGCGCGCGCCGCGTCCTGCAACTGCTCAATGCTGCGCGCGCCGATGCCGCGCGGCGGGAAGTTCACCACGCGCAAAAAGCTGGTGTCGTCGCGCGGGTTCTCCAGCAGGCGCAGATAGGCCAGCGCGTGCTTGATTTCGGCGCGCTCGAAAAAGCGCAGGCCGCCATACACGCGGTACGGCACGCCGGCGTTGAACAGTTGCGTCTCCAGCACCCGGCTTTGCGCGTTGCTGCGGTACAGCACGGCGATTTCGCGCCGCGCCAGGCCGTCGCTCCGGACGAGCTGGCGCAGTTCGTCCACCACCCATTCAGCCTCGGCGAAATCGGTCGGCGCCTCGTACACGCGCACCGGCTCGCCGGCGCCCTGCTCGGTGCGCAGGTTCTTGCCCAGGCGGCGCTGGTTGTGGCTGATGAGCGTGTTGGCCGCATCAAGGATGTTGCTGTGGCTGCGGTAGTTCTGCTCCAGCTTGATCTGGTGGCGGACGTGGAATTCGCGCACGAAGTCGGCCATGTTGCCGACGCGCGCGCCGCGAAAGGCGTAGATGCTCTGGTCGTCGTCGCCCACCGCCATGATGGCGCCGCCGTTGCCTTCCGCCGGCAGGCCGGCGATCATCTTGATCCAGGCGTATTGCAGGCGGTTGGTGTCCTGGAACTCGTCGATCAGGATGTGCCTAAAGCGCCGCCGGTAGTGCAGGCGCACCGCCTCGTGGTCGCGCAGCAGTTCGTAGCTGCGCAGCATCAGCTCGCCGAAGTCGGCCACGCCCTCGTGCTGGCACTGCTCCTCGTACAACTGGTAGATCTCCACCTTGCGGCGCGCTTCGGCATCGCTGGCGGCCACGTCGGCGGGGCGCTGGCCGTCTTCCTTGCAGCCGGCGATGAACCACTGCAACTGCTTGGGCGGAAAGCGTTCCTCGTCGATGCCGTATTGCTTGACCAACCGCTTGATGGCCGAAAGCTGGTCCTGCGCGTCCAGGATCTGAAACGCCTGCGGCAGATTCGCCAGTTGGTGGTGCGCGCGCAGGAAACGGTTGCACAGCCCGTGGAAGGTGCCGATCCACATGCCGCGCGCGTTCAGCGGCAGCATGGCGGTCAGGCGCGCCAGCATTTCCTTGGCCGCCTTGTTGGTGAAGGTCACCGCCAGCACGCCGCCGGCAGACACCTGCCCGGTTTGCAGCAGCCAGGCGATGCGGGTGGTGAGCACCCGCGTCTTGCCCGAACCGGCGCCGGCCAGAATCAGCGCGTGCTTGGGCGGCAAGGTGACCGCCGCCGCCTGCTCCGGGTTCAGCCCCGCCAGCAGCGGCCCTTGCGCCATCCCCGGCGCATCCGTGTGTGAAAACATGGGGCGATTGTAAAAAGGCCCGCCCGCGCCGGCTTAGAGCCTGTTTACGATCTCAGCAGGCCCGCTAATCGAACGTCAGCCGGTAGATCAGGTCCACGGCGGCGTTCTCGTTGGTCTGGCTGCGCAGCGTCCAGCGGCGCGACAGCTCGTAGAAGATCAGCAGCGTGCCGCTGGCGCTCGACAGGCCGTATTCGTAGGCGGCGTAGAGCCGCTTGGACAGGCGCTTGCCCATGGTGACGCTGGCGCCGGCCACGCTGCCGTCGCCCACGCCCGACAGGCTCAACTCGTCCAGCCCGAAGTGCGAGGCCAGGCCGCGCCCTTCGCGTCCGCCCAGCAGCGCCAGCGCGGCGGTTTGCAGCATGGCCGCCTCGGCGCCGGAACTGGGCGCGGCGCGGCCCAGCAGCAGCCAGGCCAGGGCTTCGTTGTCGGGCAGCGGAGGCTGCGAGTACAGCCGCACGCGCGGCAGCAGGGCCGTGCCCATGACCTGGGCGCCGACGCGCTGCTCGCTGGTGTAGTTGGGCCGCAGGGCGATGATGTCCAGCGCTGGGTTGCTGGCGTCGCCGCTGAAGACGATGTTGCCGCGGCTGATGTCGAGCTGCTGGCTGTAGGCGCGCACGCTGCCGTCCACGGTGCGCACGGTGCCGGTGAGCCGGGGCATGGCGGTGACCGGGCCGTGGGCGGCCAGCGTCAGCGTGCCGGCCAGCCGGGTGTCGATGCCCATGCCCTGCAGGCGGAAGTCCTCGCCCAGGTCGATCTGCACGTCGGCGGCCACGGTGAGCGGGCTGCCGCTTTGGGCGCCGTCCGCTTGCGCCGCCGCGCCGCCGGACGCCGGCGGGCCGTTGACGACGGCGCCGCCCGCGCCGCGCACGGTCACGTCGTCGCCCAGGCTGGGCGCGCTTTCGTCGGGCAAGACGATGCGCGCGCGGTCCACGCGCAGGCGGCCATCGGCCTGGATCTGGGTGCCGTCCAGCGCGGCCTGGGCGCTGCCCGAGACGGTGAGCTGGCGGCCCGCGCCGATGCTGGCGCGCAACTGCTCCAGCGTGGCGCTCAGGCGTGCCTGGGGACGGCCATCGATCCAGCCGGCCTCGCCGCTGGCGCGCAGCGTGCCGCCGCTGCCCTCGGCGCCGGCGCCGCGCAGCAGGAATTCGTCGATCAGCAGCCGGTCGCCGTCCAGCCGGGCGCGCAGCTTGCCGCCGCCCAACTGCACGCCGTCCACCACCGAGCGCAGCGCCAGACGGTCGGCGGCCAGCGTGCCATGCACCAGCGGCGCGGCGCGCGTGCCGCTGATGCGCGCGTCGGCTTGCAGCGCGCCGCGCAGACGCCAGCCGGGCGGCGCCAGCACCGACCAGGCCGACAGTTGCGGCAGCCGGGCCAGCAGCCGGCCTTGCAGCGGCGCGTCGTCGGGCCAGACCCAGGGGCCCGCGGCGCCGGGCGCGGCCCGCAGTTCGGTGTGCAGCGCGGCGTCCACGGTGCCGGCGCGGGCGCTGTCCCACTTCAGTTGCAGCTCCAGCGCCGTCCCGGCGCCGGCCAGCGTCAGGCGCGCTTCGCGCAAGCCGGCGGCGACGCGGCTGGGCACGCCGCCCTGGACGTCGGCGGCCAGCACGGTCAGGTCGCCGCTGGCGCGCGCCAGGCTGGCGTTGACGCGCAGCGCGCGCCCCAGGGCCACATCCCAGTCGCCGTTGAAAACCACGTCGCCGGTCAGCCCCGCCTCGGCCAGTTGCACGCCGGCCACGCGCTCGGCCCATTGCAACGGCAGCCCGGTGATGTGGCCAGTGCTGACCAGTTCGCCCGCGCGCCAGCGCGCCGGCCCCCAGGCGACGACGGCCTGCGCCGCGGGCGCGGGCGCGGGCGCGTCCAGCGTGAGCGCCCCTGCCCCGGCCTCGAACTGCCCGCCGCCCTGCGGCGACCAGGCCAGCGGCACGGCGCCGCGGGTGTGCAGTTGCCACGTGCCTTCGCCCAACGCCGGCTCGCGCACGCCGATCTGCAAGGCATCGAGCGCGACGCGCCAGTTGGAGCCGGCCAGCGGCGCGTTCGGCGTGGTGCGGCCACCGCTGGCGGCCAGGCGCAAATCGAGCTGGCGCGGGCCTTGCGTCAGTCGCCCGCCGAGCTCGAGCCGCGCCTGCGCCAGCTTGCCGGCGAGGCCGAGGTTCAGTTCGCGCGCCTGGATCGGCGGCGCGCCGCCCGGCGTCTGCCAGTCGAAGTACGGCGCAGACAGACGCGCTTGCAGTGCGGGGTCGCGCCAGCCGCCGCGCCAGTCGGCCTCCAGCGTGGCCTGACCGTGCGCCTGCGCGCCGGCCAGCGCGGCGCCGACGCCCGGCAGCCGCTGCGCCCAGGCCAGCAGGCGGGCAGCGTCGTCGAGGCGGGCGCGCACAGCGCCCGCGCCACTGTCGGGCTGCAACTGGCCGTTCAGCGTCAGCGTGGCGCCGGGCGCGGTCAGCGACAGCTCGGCGCTGCCGCCGGGCACGGCGGGGCGCAGGCGGGCCTGGCCGCTCAGCTCGGCCTCGGCGGCGCGCAGGCGCAGGCGCTCCAGCGTCAGCAGGCCGTCTTCCCAGCGGCCCGCGGCCCGCAGATCGCGCAGGCCCAGCGCGCTGGTATCGCGGACGGACGGCTGGGCACGCGCTTGCAGCGCGGCGTCGAAGTCGATGGCCGCGCCGGCGCCCGACACCTGGATCTGGCCATCGACCGGCGCGGCCGCCAGTTGCGTGTGCAGCGCGGCCAGATCGACGCCGTCGATGTGGGTGTCGATCCGCCAGTCGCCTGGCGCGGCGCTCCAGCGGCCATGCGATTCGAGCCGGCCCTGCCCCACTTGCGCGCTGAGGGCGCGCACGGTGGCCGCGCCGTCGGCCCAGCTCACATCGGCCCGCAGGCCGCTGAGCGGCAGGCGGCGCTGGTCCCAAGGGCCGGGCGCGGCGTTGGCAAGGTCGGCCTGGACCGTCCAGCCCGCCGGGCCGCCGGGCGGCAGCGGCGTCAGCTCGAACTGGCCGCTCAGGCGGGTGCGCGGTGCCTGGAGCCACAGCGCGCCGAGATCGAGCGCGCGCAGGCGGGCATGCGCCTCGGGCAGCGGCTGCGCAGCCCAGGGGGTGAGGCGGGCGCTGGCGTGGGCCGAGGGCGCCCCGGCGTCGTCCGGCGCGCCGGCGCGCAGATCGGCCTGCGCCTGCAAATCGGTCAGCGGGCCTTGCAGCGTGGCCTGCACGGTGAGCGGCAGCGCCTCACTGCTGCCCGGCGCGGCGGCGGTCAGCGCGCCATCCAGCGCCAGATCGACGCCGACCGGCGCGTGCGCGGTGACGACAGCGTGGGCGTGAAACAGGCCGCCTGCGACGCGCGCGCGATTCAGTGTCAGCAGGTGGCGCGCGCCGTCGTAGTCGTAATGGCCCGCGATGTCCTGCACGGCGTAGGGTGGCGGGCCAGCCCAGCGCAGTTCGCCCACGGCGAGTTCCTTCACCTGCAGCGCGAGCGGCAGCGCCACCGACGGCGGCGGCCCGGCGGAGGTTTCGGCGCTGGCGGGACTCTGGTCGTCGATCTCGATGCGGCCCGCGCTCAAGCGGTCGATCTGCAAGCGGCGGTGCAGCAACGCGGCGGGCGTCCAGCGCAGTTCGGCGTCCTGCACTTGCACGCGCAGGCCGCCGCTGTCCCACGCCAGGCGGCGCACTTGGCCACCGCCGCGCAGGCTGCCGGTGATGCCCTCGGCCACCAGGGGCTGCGCAGCGCCGGCCCAGCGCAGCGCGGCAGCCAGCGAGCCTTCCGTGCCGGCCCAGACCCAGGCGCCGGCCAACGCCAGCAGCAGCGCCGCCACCAAGCCGACCGGCAGCCCCAGCAGAACGTACAGGAGACGGCGGCGCCGGGTCATCAGAATGAAAATCCCATGGCCATGTGCAGCCGCAACTGCTTGGCTTTCAGGCCGTAGGCCACCGACAGTTCCATCGGCCCCACGGGCGAGATCACCCGCACGCCGGTGCCCACGCCCCAGTAGGCGCGCAGCTCGCCGACGTGGTTGGCGACGCTGCCGACGTCGATGAACAGCGTGTGCTCCAGCAGTCCCGGGAAGCGCTGCTGCAGGATGGGGCGCTGCCACTCGACGCTGCCCACCGCCAGATAGCGCCCGGGACCGATCCAGCCGCCGCCCAGCGGCAGGCCGATGCTGCGGTAGGCGTAGCCGCGCACGGTGGTGTCGCCGCCGGTGCGAAACAGGTAGGTGCCGGGCAGGCGCGCGTCGGCGGCGGCGAAGACGGCGCCCAGCTCGCCGCGCAGGGCCAGCCGGCTGCCGCCGCCCACCGGCAGCAGGCCGAGCCAGCGCCCGTTCAGGCGCGCGAACGGCTGGTGCCCGCTGACGGTCATGCCGACCCCGGCTTCGCCCTGCAAGCCGAAGCCGCTTTGGGGCGCGGGCAGGCTGTCGAAGTAGCGCCCGGTCCAGCCGTAGTTCACGCTGATCGCCGCGCCGTCGCCCACCAGCGCGTTGGGCGCGTTGACGCTGACGGCGCCGGTCACCAGGGCGTGGTCGAACTGCAGGTACAGATTGCGGTCGTACTGCTCGGTGGTGCGCAGCAGGCCCAGCTTTACGGTCTGCGAGGTGGTGATCAGCGAGCCGTCGTCCTGCCGCATGTAGCGCGCCAGCCCCCCCGTGCGCCAGCCGCCGGCGTCGGGCAGGGAGGTCAGCTCGGTTTGCAGCAGCGGCGTCTTGTGGTCGAAGTTGAGCTTGGTGTCGGCGCGCCAGCTGGTGCCGAAGACGGTGTTGTCGCGGTGCTCCAGCGAGGCGCGGGGGCCGCCGTCGGTGCTGTAGCCCAGGCCCAACATTACCTTGTGGCGCGGAGCCTCGGTGACGGCGTAGGTGACGGGCGCGGCGCCCGGATCGCCCTCGGGGTCGATGCTGATGTAGGCCGAGTCGTAGTAGCCGCTGCTGGCCAAGCGCTGCTGTGCCTGCACCAGCTTGTTCTGATCGTAGATGTCGCCCGGCTTGAGCCAGGACAGCCGCTCGGGCAGCCAGTCCGGGTAGCGCTGGGCGCCGCGCGTGATGGCTGGCCCGAGCCGGAACGGCGGCCCCGAATCCAGCCGCACGTCCAGCGCGGCGGTCGCCTGCGGGGCGTCGATGTCCGCCGAGCTGCCGCTGATGCGCCCGCGCGGGTAGCGGCGCTGCACCAGTTGGCGCAGCGCGGCGGTCTTGGCATCCGACCAGCGCTCCTGGGTAAAGCGGCGGCCTTCGGACAAGGACCAGTCGCTGACGATGCGCTCGCGCTGCGCGGCGGCGGCGTCCGCCGTGGCGGCCATGTCGCCCTCGAAGCCGATGCGCACCGCGGTCACCCGGGTGGCCGCGCCCGCTTCGATGGCGATCACCACCGTGGGCCGCGCGCCGGGCTCGCCCTCGCGCCGCAGCGTCACGACGGGACTGAAATAGCCTTCGGTGGCCAACAGCTTGCGCACGTCGCGCTCGGCCAGCGCCAGCAGGCGCGCCAACTCGCCCTCGTCCAGGTCGGTCACGGCGCGGTAGCGCTGCAATTCATTGTGGCGCTCGACCAGCGCGCGCAGGTCGTCATCGGCCACCTCCACGCGGATGTCGAAGGCGGGGTTGGCCGGCGCGTCGGCGGCGGCATCGGCCTGCTTGGGCGGCGTGGTGGCGGCGGGCGCGCCGGCCTCGTCGGCGCGCCAGGCCGCGCAGCCGGGCAGCAACAAGGCCGCCGCCAGCAACGCGGCGACGCAGGCGGAGCGGAGCGGGGAGGTCACACGGCGAGTTTAGGGGGCGCTGCGCCAGCCGCTCATTTATCGAGCCGCACCGTGAAATCCCGGTTGAGGCGCTGCGCATAGCGGTCCGAGATGTGAACGCTGATCTTGCCCGCGCGCACGGTGGCCGCATAGCGGCAGACCTCGCGCGCCTGCGCGCCGGAGCAGTCGAACATCGTCCAGTGCACGCGCGCGCCGTCCGGCTGCTGCACCGCGATTTCAAACTTGGCGTAGGAATCCACGAAACCGGTGTGGAAGTCCCGCCGGTAGGGCCCTTGCGGAAAGGGGCGCGGGTTCATGAAGTCGAACAGCGAATCGTGTTGCAGGATGTGGCCCCGCGCATAGGGCCAGACGTATTCGCGCAGGAAAAACTGGTCGGCGAAATGCATCGAGACGGGTGGCGTCTTCAGGTAATCGGCCACCATGTCGCGCATCGGCGGCAGCGCTCCGCGCGCCACGCCCCACAGCCCGGCCATGATCAATTCGGTGTGCGTGCCGTAATCGCGCATCATGTGAAAGGCCTGCCCGCTGGCGACCCATTCGCTCACGGCGCCGGCTTCGCGCGTGGAAATCACCGAATCGGCATCGCGGAAGATCACCCGGTCCACGCCCGGATCGTCGTAGGCGGCAAAGCGCCACATCGGCGCGGGCCACTGCTTGAACACGCCGTCCACGTGAATCACCTGCGCGCCCAGGGCTGTCAACCGCGCCAGCACCGGCGCGGGCACCATGTCGTCCACATAGAAGCGGCACATCCAGTCGGGATACACCGCCGGTTGATCCACCGCGTTGAAAATGCCCGATTCGCAGTATTTCGGGTTGTCGCCGAACAGCGAAAAGGCAATCACGTTGCGCGCGCGTTCCCTGGCGAACACCGGCGGCGGCGCCACCGGCCAGTCGCGGAAAAGCTTGTGCCCGAAACGCTCATCGCGCGTGGTCAAGGCCAGATGCCCGTAATGCCGCGCCTGCGCCAGCTCGCCCTTGACCGCGTAGCTGTGCGAAAGCGCATCCAGCGCCGTGAACATCTCGGGATCGCCCAACCGATGAGCCTGCAGGCCATACGCAATGGCCTGATCCCAATCCCCCAGGTAGGCCGAGCACATCGCCGCATTGCTCCACGCCGAGGCCTCTTGCGGATATTGGCGCATCACCTCCTCGGCGATCCGGCGGGCCTGCGCATAATCGCCCGCGGCACAGCATTGCCGGAACCGCGCCTTGATCTCGCGCAGCGCCTGATCCGTGAGTTGGGAGGCGGTTTTCGGCTTGAAAAATGGATGCCCCTTGGCGGGCGCCTGCCGGGGTTGCTTGCGACCGGAGTTCTTGCCTGCCATGGACCGTCCTCATTGCGCTGTCGTGCAAATTTTAGCTTTTTGCCCCGCCTGCCAGCTCGACTGCCAACGCTGATCGACAATGCGCGCATGTCCCAAACCAGCCTGCCCCTGCCAGGGTTCAGCACGCCCGCGGTCGGCTTCGAGCAGCCCTTCGCGATGCTCGAAGCCTGCCACGAACGGGTGCTGCGCAGCCTGGACCTGCTGCGCCGCGCGCGCGAGCACATCGCCCGGCACGGCCACGACGACGCCTCGCGCGGCGCGCTGGCCGACGTGCTGCGTTACTTCGACATCGCCGGTCCGCTGCACCACCAGGACGAGGAACTGCACGTCTTTCCGGCCTTGCAGCGCCACCCCGATGCGGCGGTGCGCGCCGCCGTGGCCGAGTTGCAGGCCGACCACCTGCGCATGCACGCGCAGTGGGCGCGTCTGCGGCAGGCGCTGCTGCGCTGGCAAGGCGAGCTGGCCGCGCCGCTGCCCGGCGCCGATGACGACGCCCTGATCGACGAGTTCAGGGCCAGCTACGAGCGCCACATCCGGCTGGAGGAAGCGCTGGCCTATCCGGCGGCGCGGCCTCTGTTCGATGCGCAGCGGCTGCGCGCCATCGGCGGCGAGATGGCCGGCCGGCGACGGCAGGACAGGCCGCCGAAGGAAAATGGCGCGCGCGGCGTGTAGGTCGGGTGTATGACGCTTGTTAAGCCAAGGGCTTGAGGAAAGAGCTACAGTCCAAATCCACCCGGATCAGTTCATGCACTGGCCTCAACGGACACACTGGAGCCTGACACGATGCAACACGAGCAAGCGCCATGGGTTGAGGTCCCCAGGAAGCCACGCCGCAAAATGACCGCCACCAAGACGACGGTCAACCATCGGGTCGTCCGCACGGCCAACGGTGACTATGTGCTGTCGCGCACCTTGGCCGATCCAGACATCAAGCCGATGGTTGACGCCTACATGGCACAGGTCACCCGCACGCCGGAAACTGCGCTGCAGTTCCTGAAGGATTTGGGCTTCCTGACCAAGTCAGGCAGACTAGCCAAGAGCTACGGCGGCTGAGCGCGCTGCTGCAGTGCCTGCCGCGCCTGACTACCCGATCTATCAGCGGCTGCCCGGCCTTGTGCTGGGCTTTCATGGCTGCGAGCAAGAAACCGCCCGCAAGCTGCTGGATGGCGAAATCGTGCACCTCAAACCCAGCGCCAACAAATATGACTGGCTGGGCAATGGGGTCTATTTCTGGGAGAACGATCCACTTCGAGCTTGGGAATTTGCTCAGGAAAGGCACACCCGGTTCGCACCTGATCAGTACGGCCACATCCACCAACCCTTTGTCATCGGCGCGGTGATTGACCTCGGCTTGTGCCTGAATCTGACCGACCGGCATGCACTGGATGAAGTGTGCAGCGCGCACCAAGGCCTGACCAGCGCCGCCCAGGAAACCGGAACCGCGTTGCCCGAGAACAAGGGCCGCGACTTCGGGGCGCGCTTATTAGATCGCTTGGTGAGTCGAAACAGTACACATGCTGCGAGAGCACACCAAAGCGCCCGATGGCACCCGGCGGGCGCCTTACGACACGGTGCGCAGCCCGTTCCAGGAAGGAACGCCGCTGTACACAGGCGCCGGGTTCCAGACCAAAAACCACATTCAGATTGCCGTGCGCAATCTCGCCTGCATCAAGGGCTATTTCAGGCCCATTGTGTAGCTCATCGCTACGTTCCAACGATTTTGAATCGCCCAAAGAAAAGACCAGCCCAAGCGCATTGGCCCGGGCTGGTCCTTGTTGCGGCCTTCCCCCAGCGGGGAAGGGATCGGTCGATTACTGGAGCTTGATTTCCACGTCCACGCCGGCCGGCAGGTCGAGCTTCATCAGGGCATCGACGGTCTTGTCGGTCGGGTCGACGATGTCCATCAGGCGCTGGTGGGTGCGGATCTCGAACTGGTCGCGGCTGGTCTTGTTGACGTGCGGCGAGCGCAGGATGTCGAAACGCTTCATGCGCGTGGGCAGGGGCACGGGGCCCTTGACCACGGCGCCGGTGCGCTTGGCGGTGTCAACGATCTCGGCGGCGGACTGGTCGATCAGCTTGTAATCGAACGCCTTCAGGCGGATGCGGATCTTTTGCTGGGCCATGGTCGTTCAGCCTCACTCGATGATCTTGGCCACCACGCCGGCGCCCACGGTGCGGCCACCTTCGCGAATGGCAAAGCGCAGACCTTCTTCCATGGCGATCGGTGCAATCAGCTTGACCGTGATGCTCACGTTGTCGC
>Ga0123354_10017656_pt1 | contig 11182 bp, 8 predicted proteins | sample TergutLab28metaG_2_FD_97872 | JGI IMG/M metagenome (GOLD analysis project Ga0123354, IMG submission 97872) | Labiotermes labralis P4 segment gut microbial communities from Petit-Saut dam, French Guiana - Lab288 P4 | ecosystem: Host-associated > Arthropoda: Insects > Digestive system > Gut ... | reverse complement strand
CCGCTACTTTTTTCATTCAAGTAGCTCCTCAATTGACCTCACGAGGCTGAGTGGACCCCGTTCCAGACCCACTACTACTCAGAAAATCTGGTAGCGCCGGGGATCGAACCCGGGACCTCTGTTCTGTAGCCAGAAACTCTGACCACTAGACCACAGAGGCGGTCCTAAACGTTTTTCGTAATTTTTGTGTGAGGAATTCAGTCCTTTGGTTGGTCCCAGCTCTGTAGATATACCCTTATATAATAAACCTTTTGGCGCCGGAATTATTTTTTTAATTTTAGCACACCCTGTATATAAAATGTGAATAATACAGGAACCAAATACGTTAGAATTATGAAACAAACTGCATTTTGAAGCGAAAAAAAACCCGGAGAGTATATACCATGTTTAAAATATTCAGTACCTATATTTGTTGAATAAATATATAAAATGCAAATTTAGAGGTTAGCGGTGCGGTACGTCAGCTATAGTTGACATCAGGCGTCAAAAGGTTAAGATAAACGCCAGTCTTCAGCTGGTTAACATGGGAGGAGTAAGCGCCTACCTCGTAAAAAAAAAACTGCGGGACTAAATACCAGACATTTTTTCCGAGCATTTACAAATAAATTACGCCAAATCATTCTAAATTTATCACGACATATAAATAAAACATAAACAAAATGGGTCGTACTGGTAAGTTTGCAACACAACCACAGAGACACTGGCAGCTACATAATGTCTCAGGATACTGCTCTTAAAGGACATAACTCAAATTCTCGCATAGTGGTGTGAAATGTGTGGAGACTGCTTTTACTTTCTCAGTTACGCAACGGCGAAAGCGCATTTTGAATGGAAAAATTTTAAACTAGTAATACGAATAATTCCACAGTGCCCTAGATTCTTAATTCAAACGTTTCAACTCTTTTAAGTCATTCAAAATGACTGAGAAGAACTGCAGCAATACCGTCGCTTGTTTGCAAGTTACATAATTTGTATTCTTCATGCTTTATAAAACGAGGCATACTTCGTGTGCAGACATCAGCTGTGCAGTTTGAATGTACATGAATGCGTGACTTTAAACTATTTAAGTCAAAATGTTTACCTTAATCTTTCTTTGTGTCATGTACACAATTTCGCGAAAGACGCCGAACAGTAAATTAACATCGGCAATAAAGCTTCATATTTGTGCATTATTGGCACACAGTTCATAAAGTCAAAGCTTCAAGGAGAGGCCACTTTTCACCTTCTTGGTCGGTGCAACAGGCGCGACCAGCATCATCACTTTCCACGCGATGCTATTCTCGGCGGTACAACGTCCGACATCTGTCGGCAGCTATATGAACTACATGCGTCAACACGCATGACATCACAACAGAGAGGTTAACCTTTATGTGAAAACGGTATTAACTCACAGAATTGTAGTTTTTCGTTTGTTTTCATTTCAAAATAATTTGTTCCCAAGTGTAATTTCGACCCCATCAATACGACGAGGTGCCAACTGATTAAATGGAGCAGTTTCTTGTATATCAATAACTTTCTAATTTATGAAAACTACATCACCGCCCCCATCCTCCACAACTGTATACAAAACTGGTGAAAAGTCTTCACTCTTCCAGGCTGTTACGCAGCGTTGGTCGGTAGTTGTCTAAGGACGTTTCGGGGCGGCCTAACGGTCCCATCACCAAGTTATCAAGGGTCAATCAGTGGCTGAAGGGACAGCTTGACCCTTGATGATGGGGCCCATGGGTCGTCCCGAAACGTCAGTAAAATGCCAACGCTGCGTAATAACCCAAAGGAGCGAAGATCACAGCTACACTATGGCGGAAGCCTGAAATCTCAGAGTGGTGAAAGTTTATGTTATGGTCATTTGCATAGTCACATGTCAGGGACAAACCTGCTACCTCCATCGTTAACATTTCTGCCTTGAAGATAGGGGCAGCAGGTTCCTTGAAAATGCTGGAGAGACCTAATGCATATAGTTACAAAGAAATAATTGTTATTCAAGTAGCTACTCTGTGATATACAGTATTAACCACATCAAGACAATGAATTGCCCTGTTCAGTTTCAGCAGTTTCTGTAGTTTGTTTCATACATACTGTCCACTAATGAAGGCCTTACATTCCATGTTTAAGGCACTAAACATATTATACTGATTGACGTGAAATGTGATCCTTAGTTCTTAGTATGAATTTTTTGTGTCCATTCAAGTATATGGCATACTCTGAGGTGATGTTTTTCAATTCTTTTTTAATTATGCTGGACACATGCAAACCAGCACGTAAAGAGAGATCACATTGGTCAAAAATTTATGGTTCCATATTAGAGTAATGGTACTGTTTACATTGTAAACCTTCATGTCATTGCATAAAATTCTCACAAAGTCAGAAATAAATAAGAAATTAAGTGAATTACAAAATGCCCCCAGTTTTAAAATACAGGAAACAGTGACCTTTATTGCAGTTCACATCACGCAATGCATCCATCAGCTAACATCCTGTGAAATATGGCTGATAACTTAGATTTATCCAGGGAACAAGACTGCACTTTAGCATCACCTCACTAGACACTCACTCTCACTCTATGTACTCTGCTGAAACCTTTCTCATATCTTGTCTCATGTCACTCAACTTAAATGCAATATTAGGTCAAAAACCCAGAGGTCTAAGTTACAAGGGAACACCATGAATAATCTGTTACATTACTTTTGTACCCAGCTTGTAATAAAAATGAAATACTGTGGGTGCCTGTTCACTGTACTGGCCCCTGTGGATTGTTACTATACTCATCAGCCTTGATACCAAACTGCAGTGGACATAATCATCAGTCCCATGGTAGTTTTACTCGGGAACTCCCGTTGGTCATAACAACTGCTTTACAGATTGAACAGTTTTGTGGTGACTAATCTCTGCAGTTACGTACATTATCAGCTTTATGCCAGTGCACGCAACTGTGTAACTGCCATGAACATGGTACTGCCTGGATTTACAGCCTAGTATTAGTGCCACATATAAACAAGTTCATTACCAACTAACTGCACCAATATTTGACTTACAAAAGTATTCCTACGTGTTTCAGGTACAACCAGTAGCCATCCTCAGTGACCTACAATGTTCAAAGACAAAGACACATACAGCATTGTTATGCGACTTGTTGACTGTAATATTCAAAAACACATACAGTTTTGTTACATGACTTTTTGATCATACGTGGTTAAATATATAATTCAATGTCACTCTACTATCAAATAACAATGTATAGTATTATTATTATCAAAACTGTATTAAAATCATAAGACATGCAGATTGTTAAATGTCTGGAATGCTGCATCAAAACATCTTGAAAGGATGGAATTTTCTTCAGGTAAAACAGAGTTAATAATACAACACGCTGACACTCTGTGACTGCTCAACGAATGATCATACTGTATTCAGTACAGGTTGTAGCTGAAACATGTAAGGGTACTTTTGTAAACCAAATGTTGTTGTAATACATTTGTAATAAACTTGTTTATATGTGGCAACTGCTCTAAAGATGTACAACGCTAAGTTCATTAGTGTCCCATTTACATCCCACATACAGAACTCTGTCCTTCATGAAAATTAATGTGGTGACACATGATAACTGAAGGGAAAAAACCAACTAGATGCCACTTATTATTTTATTGTACTTCTTATAGGCTCAACATGTTTCGGGCACTACTATGCCCATCATCAGGAGCTCGCGACTGTAATGTTGATTACCACGTTGGTCGTTTCGTTCTTGGTTTGCTGTAGGTTGGAGGTTAGGTGCGGTTAGGCTGGTGTAGTGGAGTAGCACATCATGCTTTAGCCTGCAGCCCGGACACTACTCCAGCCTAACCGCACCTAACCTCCAACATACAGCAAACCAAGAACGAAACGACCAATGTGGTAATCAACACTATAGTCGCGAGCACCTGATGATGGGCATAGTAATGCCCGAAACATGTTGAGCCTATAAGAAGTACAATAAAATAATAAGTGGCATCTAGTTGGTTTTTATTCTTCAGTTATCACAATGATACACGGTCCAACAAACATCAAAAGTGGCGACACATGTTCGCTGTTACTACACTCACATATTTCATTCCATTACACAGCTATCTCTACCATCTCCCATTATTTCTTGTTTTGCTACATTTCCTACCTTCAAATGTACTTGTACCATCTCCCATTGAGGTCTGGTCCAGCAACATTCTTGTTTCTTCCATACAGCCACACTTCCAGCCCATTACTGGAATAAGAAACTTTCCTTAGTTCTACATTGTCCATTAAGTTCTCATGTTAATTTACTACTTTAATTTTATACACATACTTTCAACAAACTGCAAGGAAAAACCACAACACGAAACTTACTTAAAGTTCCATAAAGCAATGATTTGTTCCACAATAATGAGAATGCTGGCAACACACAAACTGAGCCTCATAAATGGTACTGTAAGTTCAAGAATTATTCATATTGCAGATGAAACCAAATACAGACAAATGAAGAATATTCATTGTCATAAATAAAGTAGCTGATTACCAGATAAATTTAAACCACCATGTGCAGAAATTGCAGCAATGTAAATTTCCTACAATATTTTAATAGTACAAACTACAAGATGGATTCCAATACAAGCACACAGCTCAATCTGAAAGACAGCTGATGGAAATGGAACAATCCAAACACATCAGCGCACGATGCACTAGGTAGTACTGCAGCACTAAACCAGTCAGAGAAATGTAACAGACAGCTTTACTCTATATTAAATGCAACGTCTAATCTTTTGCTTGGAATCTGCATTGTGTATCTCACTGGTTTGATCCCAAGTCAGTCAATGTATTTCTGGCACTGGGACAGGTTCTTCTCCTGGTACTTTGGCTTTCTCCTGTCAGTATCATTCCACAACTGCTCCATACTCGTACTTCATTCTAGAAGAGGACTCACAACTGCTGTGATGATGATTAATATTCAGATACTTGACAATATTGGGATGTGGGGGTATGGACTGGATCGAGCTGGCTCTGTACAGGAACAGGTGGCAGGCACTTGTCAATTTGGTAATGAATCTTCGAGGTCCATAAAATGCAGGGAATTTCTTGAGTAGCTGAGAACCAGTTAGCTTCTCAAGAAGGACTCTGCTCCATTGAGTAAGTAGCAAGCAAGTATACGACAATATAAGAACAATACACATTTAGTAAGGCCTTGCCACATGATGTGATACCAAGCCCCAGAAAGTAAGGTGATACACAGAAACACTGCTCTGTTTGATAAATAAATCTGAACTTGACCCACAACCACTGCTTATTTATGACTTACTGTGACATCTGTATGCCGACATGTGGTGCCAATTCTATGCACATGTCAGAATCTACCAGGTACACAAACTTAACTGATTTTTCTACTTGTAATGAGAAGGATATCAGATTATTTCTAAGGCTTCAGTTCCAAAAATGATGAGATTAAAAACTGCAACAGCACTTGACTAAGTTACCTGACATCTCTCCAAGTAAATATTATTTGTGAGATATGAGGTCCTCACATCAGTGTTGCTAAAGTTTCAAGCCTTCTGGGAGATGATACCATGCTGCCTGGCAAATAGCCCACTTGGAATATTTGACCCTGAAGATAAAGGCACTACCATCCTTTGAAACGTCTGTAACCACTTACCAACAAACACAACATTACATCTCAGAAGACTTAGAACTTCTAAAATTAACTTTTGTTATTAGTCATGAGGACAAACAATATAACTAACTCCACAGAGTAAAAGTTCTTCTTGAGCAGCTAATAACAAAAGCAGATGAAAATGGTTTACTAACATTGCAACAGAAAATCACATACATTGCAGTGTAAGGAAAAACAGCAATGCAATCGAAACGCCTTCCTCAATGCAATACACTTTCAGAAACTCTTTGACCCATCAACACAATTACTCTTATAAACAGCACTTAAATGCTAATGCCATTTGACTTCCGCTTGCCATATTGAATTGATCGATTGGCAATCGGGTTCAGTACCAACCTTCCCAAGTTCATTCACATAACAAGATCTAATCAAGGCTCTCTGTTACTTTTAAGATGCCGCTAATATGGACCGGTAGCATACTGACACTTTAGGTTGAAATATAATTACCTACTCTGAAGCCACGTAGGTAATTTGTATGTGGATTCGTTGGTAGCATTGTTTTCCACCATTTTTCTTTCTAACCCACAGTCGCCGCGTAAGTTCAAAATTGTCATTATAGATGGCGTACATACCTATATGCCTTCTCCTGCCATCTCCACGTCATGCAACTAAACATTAGCTGACCTGTTTTAGTCGGAGATGCAGACTTCAACCGCGGACTTGCGCCCGCTTCCAATTAACCGGCAATGTTACAGCTGAACGCTGTTAACGCCAAAAACATTCAGACAGGAAACAAGATTATTAACGCCTAACTAACAAACTAACCAACCAACCAACCATGGAGCGGAGTCTTAACAGGTCCTCAGCCAGTCAAGAAATTCCCCGCATGTTATGGAACCCAAAAGTTCATTACCGCATTCACAACGACCCGCCACCTGTCCCTATCATAAGCCACATCAATCCATTTCATTCCCCCCCCCCCATACAATATCCTGAAAATCCATTTTAATATTATACTGCCATCTACGCCTATGTGCTCCAAGTGGTCTCTTTCCATTAGTTTTCCCCACCATATTTCTGTATGCAGCTCTCATCTCCCATATGTGTTACATGTTCCGCCCATTTTATTCTTTTTGATTTGATCTCCCAAATAAATCTCCGTTCAAATATGCTGCTACTTTAACCCTTTAAACGCCAGTTTACCTGAACACCGTTTCTGTTCCGTGCATTTTAGTGTTTAATCAGACATCATACCGCGAGTTTTGTGGTTCTCAAGGCGGTGTTGATGAAAATTTATGTCTACTGGGATGTGACGTCGTGTCGACTGGTTAATATTCTCCAATCGACAGTGTGTCATGTATGGGAAGATTTTAATCTTCATCTGAGGTCATACTGCTTATATACGCGTATAGGGCAAAATGACACCACTGAAATATGGTTACAGCGAATACTGACTGTCTCTATATCGACCCCAATTTCGATTTCGGCAAGCAAAGATTAATTAATTAATTAATTAGGTAATTAAACCACAATGTTGAGTTTAATGACCGTCTTCGAATAGAAGTTGATAAAATGTACTGGAGAGATCTTTGGGAGGACTGTGTAGAATGGGTATCAACGGCAGAGTACGTGGGGGTGTGCACTGAATTTTTATGGCCTAGCAGAGTGACCATGGGCGGAATATTGTGAGCAGGGTCGATTTGCCTGGTGACACTTTCAAGAAGTAAGGTTCCTCAGCTAGTAACTTTTATGTAGATTAAAAAATTTATTTTTCGGCATAGGGCAGCAGCTCTACAGGGTTATTCGAAATGATTGTCGGGGTTTTAACAACTTGTCATACACAATACACATGAGATAGCAGTATATGTGTTTTTTTTAATTAATAGAACAACACTCCAAGTTTGTGTTATATACCTTACAGGTGCTCTATATGTGCACCCTTTATGATTTTACAAACATCAACACGATAATTGAGTTCGTTCCAAACTGTTTGTAGCATGTCAGCGGTGATTTTCAGTTATCGTGTTGATGTTTGTAGAATCACAAAGCATGCATATAAAGAGCACCTGTAAGGTATGTAACAAAAACTTGGAGTGTTGTTCTACTAAATAAAAAAGCCATATACTCCTATCTCAAGTGCATTGTGTACGACAAGTTGTTAAAACCCCGACAATCATTTAGAATAACCCTGTAGTTCGGGCAATGTGCAGCGTAGGACATTCCGTACAAAGAGATAAGTCAGATGCCGTTCAGATGGCAGGCCTAAGTAGGCGTGGTACGGCGAAGATGTCCTAGTGCAATACGGTCTTCACGAACCGAGCTTGCTTCCGGCAAACGAAATTCACCGCCATCTGATAACAAGAGTTGCCTAGCGATGCCAGATGAGAAGGCAGTCTGTAGACGAGTGGTGCAAATGGTCGGACGGGCTTCCACGACGGTCTCACCGGCCAGCCCAGCAGCACATTCGCTGGAACTGATCTTGGAAAATCGACGGGTCACAGTTCAGTATTTATCCTACGCACTGGAGGTGTCCATCGAAACGGCATACGACGGTGTCCATCGCTGCAACAGTCCGACTGCTACAGCCACAGAGTTTTGAAGCTCTTGCCAAGATGAGACCAAAAAAAAAAAAAAGTCTATATGCTGACAAACAGTAATTTGCCAGTGAATTAAACGAGCCAAATTTGACCTTGTACTAACTTTTCGTTTATTCTTATGACAATGTGAACCACGAATGTTGAGCAGCCTTAGTGCACTCGTGCGGACTGGCATTGGAACGGTAGGCTAATCTGCTGTTAGGGGAATGCAATAAATAAATATCGTACAAATATAATAAATAGGTAAAGTGCTAAATAATTTATCAAGAAATAAAGGAGTAGGTAAAAAAAAGAAGCAGAGGTTATTATATGAAAAATGAATAAATATACAGTTACCAGTTGATATAAAAACCAAATGGCAAAACTTCAGAATGTGCACCTGTGCCTTCAGGGAGTTAAAGACATAGTCATAATGATCTTTATACATTGCGAGCGTGAGTGCGTGCGCATGTGTGTGCGCGCGCGCGTTTGACAAAACCAAGTTCCTGTCTGTTTCCGGCTGCGATATACAGAAGACAAAGTAGCACGACAAGAACAGGAATTACAACATTCTGTTTTCAGCAAGAACATGAAGCTAATGAATAAAAAACCAACTAGATGCCACTTGATATTTTATTGTACTTCTTATAGGCTCAACATGTTTCAAGCACTACTATGCCCATCATCAGGAGCTCGCGACTATGATGTTGTTTACCACATTGGCCGTTTCGTTCTTGGTTTGCTGTATGTTGGAGGTTAGGTGCGCTTAGGCTGGAGTAGTGTCTGGGCTGCAGGCTAAAGCTTGAGCCTGTAACCCGGACACCACTCCAGCCTAACCGAACCTAACCTCCAACCTACAGCAAACCAAGAAAGAAACGACCAATGTGGTAATCAATATCATAGTCGCGAGCTCCTGATGATGGGCATAGTAGTGCCCGAAACATGTTGAGCCTATAAGAAGTACAATAAAATATCAAGTGGCATCTAGTTGGTTTTTTGATTCTTCGGTTATCACAATGATGCACGGTCCAACACACATCAGATTAACGTGAAGCTAATTTGCTGTTCGCAAAGTCTTCTTTATTTCTCACTATTTCAGTTCTCATATTGTAACTTCTGAAAAGTTGTCTCCCTACTTAAGATACACCTCAGACGCAGAACTCCACTCTTTACTGGGTTAGAATACAAATCGCTAGCGTGGCTTCATTGTTAAGACAAAGTCTGGGGAGATTCATATGCTACAGTACCTCTGTGTACCAATCATTCATTTCATACAGATGTGATGCAGGTGCAGAATTGTTTTAATATTCGTGCATAACAGATATAACTGTCTACAGACTCTAAAGAGGGGACCGCAGTAGCACAGTGGTTAAGGTGCTGTGCTACAAAGAGGAAGGTCGCTGGTTCGATCACAGCTGGTGTCAGTGAATTTTAAATTGACATAAAATCCTTCCGATCGCACTATGGTCCTGGGGTCGACTCAGCCTCTAACAGAAATAAGTACCAGGAATATATCCTGGGGGTAAAGGCGGCCGGTGCGTAAGGCTGACAACCTTACCACCATCCTGTGCCGTTGTCACGAAATCTGGGAACCTTAACTTCCTGGGACCCTCTGGGCCACTCCAGGCCTCTAAGGGGCTGACTTGCCTTACCTTACAGACTATAAAGGCATCGTTACTTTACACCTGCATGTTCATCGAGATGAGCTGCTAGCGCGTACGGCCCTCTTTAACCCTCCGAAGCATGCAGCCAACCGAAAAACATCCAAAGTTTCATTTCTTGCATAGAAGAAAACACGCTGTCTTCATTATAAGGATCATTTATTCAATGCAGTATATGGAAGTAATCGCTGTTTATTGCGGGAATCAAACGAAACCTGTGACTATACTGTGTGGGAAAAACGTCAGATAGCTTCTCTAACGCTGTGTTTTAAACAATTAGACCGTTCTGGTTGAGAACAAATTAAGTATGGGCAATTCCACTGAACAAATAAAAAATTGAGAGCCACTCAGTTGGTAAATAAATTTATTGCATTTTAATAAACATGCAGCTTCTTTACCGCATTAACGGAAACCGACCACTGGACCGTACAATTAACGAATTTCATACAGATATATTCTAACACTCTTTACCTTTAAGATACATTTTAATGCTATTCTCTCATCACACTTAGGCCGCAGCTGTCTCTTCCCTTCAGGATTTCCAACTAAAAACTGCCCGAATTTCTGTGGGAAAAAGTCCCCCCCCCCCATAGCTCCATTGCCCTAGCAATCTTCGTCAATGGGTGTAGATCAAGTAAGCGCATGTACACTCCTCTATTTCTTTGGTTTACTTGTGAGTTTGTCTCGAAACCCGGCCGGGTTCTAGGAGCTACAAGGTTTTCGATGGTCGCTCCAAACACCGGGACAGTAACTAAACCCTTTAGGGACTGACAATCTGAATTATAAATAACGATACATTTCGTACCGCACAGCAGACTCTCTGGCTTACAACAATACAGGAAATGTTTTTTTTTTGTTTTGTTGACCTGCATTTCAGTATAATCTTACTAACTGACCACATTAATGCACAAATTCTTGTTTTATAATAAGTTTATTATATGTCTCTACATGTTTCGAGCACTGTTGTGCTCATCATCAGGAGGTCAAAATTGTATTGTACAGCATCTGGTATCATCACACCTGTAGGTGCACCGGACGGCCACCTACAGGTGTGATGATATCAGATGCTGTATAATATAATTTTGACCTCCTGATGATGAGCACATAGTGCTCGAAACATGTAGAGGAATATAATAAACTTATTATAATAAAAGAATTTGTGCATTAAGGTGGTCAATTACTAAGATTAAATTTTGACGTTTTGCTGACCGTGCATCTCAGTATTTAACCAACTTGATGCACAAAATTTGTTTCACAGTAAGTTTTATTTCATGCCTCTACATGTTTCGAGCACATGTGCTCGAAACATGTAGAGGCATGAAATAAAACTTACTGTG
>Ga0123354_10017655_pt1 | contig 11182 bp, 10 predicted proteins | sample TergutLab28metaG_2_FD_97872 | JGI IMG/M metagenome (GOLD analysis project Ga0123354, IMG submission 97872) | Labiotermes labralis P4 segment gut microbial communities from Petit-Saut dam, French Guiana - Lab288 P4 | ecosystem: Host-associated > Arthropoda: Insects > Digestive system > Gut ... | reverse complement strand
TTCACAGTGCTCGCACCCTATAACGCAGCGCCCCACAACCGCTACCAACCACATCCAGCAGAACCAGCGCAGCACACCACGTGCAGTAACATACGTCTTGTTCTCCTGAAGATGGGCATAATGATGCCCGAAACATGTTAAGAAAGTGTTGATAATAAACATCTAACTGTTGCATCTTGTTGGTTTTTTCTCTCTCACTTTACAATTTGCTCACAATGCACGGTCACAGAAATCTAACACAGTACAGTGTATAGAAGAACTTTGGACCCAGTACATGACAAAGAAGAAAAAGAAAATTGGAGGATATTAACCAATAAAGAAATTTACGCAAGTGTTAAAAAACATACTACAGTGTGTCCCACTCGCTACCGAACCTGACATTTCTTTAATAATTTTACCACTAATGAGGATATTGCAACGAAATTTGAAGCAGACTACAGACACATTCCTCTTCATTTCTCACACAACGAATGTACTCCTGTTCAAATTTCGTTGCAATATCTTCATTGGTGTCAGAATTATTAAAGAAATACTGGGTTCGGTAGAGAGTGGGACACGCTGTATAATAGAGACAGTAAGGTTAAATAGATTATGTTGGTTTGGGCATGTACAAAGAATGGAAGAAAATAGCATTCCCAAAAGGGTATTATATATGAATTTAGGAACAACAAGATTGAGAGGTAGACCAAGAAATAGATGGCAGGATGAGGTGAGAGAGGATGGAAGAATAGTTGGCAGAGAAGGGTGGCAGGAAAAAGTACATAACAGACAGGAATGAAAGAAGATCCTGAGAATGGCAAGGAATCGTCGCATTCTGCACATACCAATGGAATGAATGAACATAGTACAGTACCTTGGCTCTACAGAATGGTGGAGCACATAAAATCAAAAACAGACTACAAATAACAAATGAATTGTAACAAATAATCATTGTTAGTTCCAATAAGCAGAAAATTCATCATACAAAAATCAACTCGGGAGCAATGGGAGCTCAGTCATTACGGTGCTACAAGCTCAACACCTGACACCAAGAGATTTTCCATTCTCAGAAGCACCCAGCCTGATGCTGAGGCCCACCCAGACCATCTGCCAGAAATTATATATCTTTACACAAAATTGCAGAATATTACTCCATAAAACTTGGTGACCAAAAATAAATTAAACTAACTGGGTGCCCTGGAATTGCCTGAAATCTCTCCTGCTTCAATAATTATATGTAGTTACTGTTATTTACAAATACAGGGTTATTCGAAATGATTGTCGGGGTTTTAACAATTTGTCACACACAATACATTTGAGATAGGAGTATACACATTTTTTTATTTAATAGAACAACACTCCCAAGTTTTTGTTACATACCTTACAGGTACTCTATATGTGCACCCTTTGTGATTCTACAAACATCACCATGATAATCGATAATCACCGCTGACATGCCACAAACAGTTTGGAACAAACTCAATTATCGTGCTTATGTTTATAGAATCACAAAGGGTGCATATATAGAGCACCTGTAAGGTATGTAACAAAAACTTGGAATGTTGTTCTATTAAATAAAAAAAATACATACTCCTATCTCAAGTGTGTTGTGTATGACAAGTTGTTAAAACCCCCACAATCATTTTGAATAACCCTGTATTTAACAAATACCCAAACAAGTTATGTAATCTAGACAAATTTGCTATTTATACTATGGCTGTTACTTGTGCTGAACTTACTGGATGATGGCAAAAAGAAATCTGTGGTGAATGTATTCCAGTGCTTCTTGGTTTTAAGACAAGTAGAATTGAAGTCATCACTGATTACATGAAGATGTAGGCGGCTCATACTTGGTTCTGCATGATAACCTAACCTTGAACAAAAAATTTCACACAGTAAAGACTATGAACACTTGGATTTCACTGAAGCCTGGCCGCATGCAAAGTGATAGGTCAAGCAGCTAGTCCAATACTCTGACTCCTGACTTCTGAAGTACTTAGAAATTTACCCTATAACCTGCAGTGAAGGCACACAGAAGGAGTTAGAGGTATGGCTCTACTCTTTCTTTAACCTCAGCACTAGATGGGGGAAGGTGGTCAATGCCACACCCCCACCACTTTACCCCCCAGGAATGACCTATTGCCTATTGTATAGGAGGCTTTATTAAGGCCTAGGTCCATCAGGACCGAAATATCTCAAACCCAATCGTAAATCAATCAATCAATAGGAGGCTAGGTGGACCCCAGGTCCCATCTGGACAGATGCAGAAAATTTCACCCCTTACCATTTGAAGTACTGAAGTGTGTTAATAATCCAGGAATCCATAAATTCTACTTACTACACTTTAATATTTCAGTATCACATAATAGAATCTAAGCAACCTAAACTGATTTCTTACTTAAACACTGAATTGGAATAACTTTCTGCTATCTCTTGACCCACTTTATCCATGTGCTTCAAAACCTGCAGATGCTCCTTGGTGACTTTGATCAAACTTGATATATCTTCTTTCGGTAAAACCAGGAAATGATATTGGGCCTGTTTAACAAATGAAGAAAGTATTATGATGAAAATCTGAAAGGGTTCATTTCAAAACACACCTATAAAATTTCCTTCTGTCCCACTAAATAATAGTGGCAAATCAATGAATGAAAGTGTCAAAATATTTCAGCAACATTTAGAAATGTTCTGACCTTCAAACTGTTTTCTTTCCGTCGCTTAATAGCTCAATCTCTGAATAACTGAAACTGAACTGGTAAATCACTATCAACTTGTCACAGCCTTTGAACTGTCAGAAATTTGCACCTGATATGTCTTTCAGAGCTTAATATTGCTACCAATGAAATATTTACTTCAAATGCCATAACAAGAATTTTATGATTTACTGCTATACATTTTGCATTCTACAGTTTCACAATTATATGGGGCCAAAAAAGTCCCAAGCAACCTAACTTCACTTTCCATCACAACATTGTAATATTATGTTGGGTGTTGGAGTAGTGAAGTCATTGTAATTGCAGTACAGTATCTTGTATATATAACAATGCTGTTCCAATGGTTGGTAGCATGTATTTCCTGCAGAAGTATGGGCTTGCATTGCTTGGTTGTTCACTTATTTCCCACATTCGGGTAGGAGATGGTATAAGGCATGTTACTGATCCACCAGTGTCAAGGGCTCTTTCATAACTACAGTGACTCTAGATGTGAATCAACAATTAACACTGTACCAAAAGTCATGCATAAAAGTATGTAGTTTAAAGTTGAATTTTTTTTGTGACTTTGTTGTTGGTTGTAAAATAACAATGGCCCATTTAGAAAATGGTACATCAATCAGCAGTCGACAAGCACATACTCTTTTACTGAGTGCAAGGAGACAGAAACCAGTTTTTAGTCAACATCCCAGAAGAAAAAATGTTAAATGTAGTCTTCATATATTCCAATAAAATATTACTTTTGTGTATACAACCCTTTGGCATGCACCTCAGTCTTACAGTCTACCTTGCAACCCCTGCATCTGTGTTACCTTTGGAAACTTATCCTTTATAATGACCACTCTATCATCATCCTTAATGAAGAGTTCAGGGTCCTTCATAGACATCAAAAGACCCATTGCCCAATGACTTGCAGGTTTCTTTACAGTTTTTGAATCTTCATCTTGTTTTCTTTTTGTGCTCATTTTCCAGAACTTCCACAACTCTGCAACACAGACTACACGTGTTTTAGTCAGCACATTTATTATTGCCATTTCTTGCTTAAAGGTGGGCAGTTCACTAACAGGTCATACAAAGATATTCTTGGTTTACCTCAACTTTTGCTCATAATCAGATATTACCGAAGTATGCTAAATTAATGCAGCACCACCTAACCTAACATTAATTTAACCAAATGGTGATGACTCCGTTAACAACAGTGGCCATTTGGAAGGACAGCACTTAGTACAAGGTGATCAAACTAAGAAGGACAAGAGGGATGGAATGTAGAATGCATGCGAAGAAAGACAAATGCATACACAGTTCTGGTAGGAAAAAGTGACACGAGACAACTTCGAGCACAGATCATCAACGCCCTAAGGCCTCGTTAAAGAGTGTGGGCAGTTCTTGCCTAGGTTCGTCTGCTTTAGGTCGCGGAACAATGGTGTTATAATGAACACGATAAAATACCTTCGAGTTTCATGTGCTGTCACATTGTAGAACACATATTGTAGATTTATTACACATGTGTAATGTGTTGCGTTTGTCAACGTGCTTCAAAACTTTTTGTGTGTTCATTTTTCATGGATGTTGTAAGGCGTATGTTGGTATTTGTCATGGGGAGATACGTTACTCAGCGTCCAGTGGTGAGACACCACCACCAACCTTTCGTGGCTTAAGGCTTCCTCCCCTATGCTGGTAAACCCACGGGTCGTCTAGGATGTCAACGCAGCACACATTGGTAAGGGTTCCCCACCACCTGTTCGCAACGTCCCAGGACAGCGAATACCTTAACTAGACAGCTCCGGAAGGACACTTTTAGTTTTGTACGTTGCATAACTGGCAGCAACTATAAACCGTGGTAGTACTCCGTAATGGTAGGTGGTTGAAATGTGTAAGCGTGGAATAGGGTTTCTTAGCGGTTGGAGCGGATGTCTTTCGTATAGTTCTGAGGTGTTTTGTACTTTTTAAGTCTGAACAACAAGCGCGGATTCAGAGGTCTGTTAAATAACGGTTACTGATTGGACTTTTACGACATATAACAATAATACATCGCCATGGCGGAGTTTGTGGAGTATCGTGCGGAAGGAATGATACCAGAATTGGAGCAGTTACAGAATATTCGTCTGTTCGAAAAGCGTGAAATAAGGTACGAATTCATTCCAATTTACATCCAGTCAATACAGGTGTCGCGATACTGCATATTGCGCTGTATGCAGGAACTTTGGGCAGTTAGGAAGTGGCTGGATACGTTTTCTAAGGTTATGTTCCTTCGTGTTAAGTTTGTGTGGCAGTATTACTTTCCAACTCGTTCGATACTTCATGTTGGGTGACGAAAATGGCCCATTATATATAGGTATGTTGTGTTTAGTGGGTTGTACTTACGTTGTAACTGTCCGATATAGCGTATGTATAAGGACCACACGTGAAAGAAAAAGATTTTCAGCAAAAGGGAGCAGAAAGTTCTGTGAAGTGTGAATTTGCACTAAAGAACGTCTTCGTGATGGGTCATATCTGCCAGTAATAAGCGATTAAGTGTTGATGGGTGTCTAATAGAGTAGTTTGAATTGAGGTCCCTACAGGGAGCTTTCTGTAGTGCATTATGCAAGCAGACGAGGTTGTATTATTTTGCTGTGCGTGAGTTATTTCTTCCTTGCTTTTATTCATATTTCTCTGTTTAGAACCATTGTAAAGAAGAGAAAGGAATTTGAGTACAAGATTCAACGGCGTACAAAATGCAAAGAAGACTACCTTAGATACATACAATATGAAATGGATCTTCTTAAACTATTAAGACTGCGCAGAGAGGTAGGTTTATTTAAACAGTAGTTGTAATTTAGTATTAGGTGTTTCTATTCAGCAGTTACATAGCAGTAAACAGGAAAGTTAATAGGAGTTACATAGATTACTTAGGTACTTAAAATAGACATTGTTACTTGGAATATAAAGGGTGTCTGTAGATCAGTGTGTTAAAAACAATAGCAGCTGAGTCAGTCAGCAAAGTATATGTTATATTTAGTGGGAGTATAGGACACAGTTGGACAAGAGTGGCAATGGACCAGCAAATGATAATACATTGTTTGGTTGGTTATAGAGTTATTTAGTTACTGAGTTTAGTGTAAGTCTATTCTTAACAGTGTTTCAAGAACTCCAGCATTCTATGCAAATAAAGCTCTTTTTAAAAGCAAATTGATGTCCAGGAAATCCAAACTAAAGTTATATTGGTCAGCAATTAGACCAATTGTAGTTCATGGTTGCGAAACATGGGTCCTTAAAGAAAGTATTTTACAGAGACTGTCAGTATTTGAGAGGAAAATGCTAAGAAAAATATTTGGGTCAACTAAAAAGGATAATGGTATTTGGAGAATTCATACAAACAAGGAATTGGATGAGTTAATTAATCATTGGAACATAATAAATTATGTTAAAGCCCAAAGATTAAGTTGATTTGGACACATAAATAGAATACCTGAAGGAAAGTTAAGGAAAATATACAAATGGAAACCAGCTACATGGAGACCAGTGGGAAGACCTAATCCCAGGTGGGAAGATGACGTCAGGAATTACCTGAGAAAGATGAAACTTATAAAATGGGCAGAACAAGTCCAGGATTGCCTTAAATGGAAGGATATTGTTGAGAAAGCCAATACTGTACCAGATTTGTAGTGTAGAAGAAGAAGAAGTTTCAAGAGCTCTGTAGAGGGGAATGCTTCTTGAAAAGTTAATAGTTTCTCATCTAGCCAAGAAATCTACATTTTTTTAACCCAGAGGTTCATTACCGTGTCCTCCAGAGACTGTCTTTGATTACTGTCCAGGACCAGAAGAATCCAGTCCACATTTTCCCAGACTATTTCTTGAAGATCCGTTTTATTATATTATCTTCTTATATTAAAAATTGAGCAGTGTTGTTAAACTCTGCAGAGGTTATATGAGTGTTATATTGTTTCGTGTTGAGTGACCCTTAAACATCTCTTGTGTGTTTGTAGTTACTGAAGGTTTGTTTTATCTTCATTTTATTTGCAGAAAAAGGGTATAACTCAGAAGAAGGCTGATATTGAATTCATAATAACAAATCGAGTGAACAGGCTTTTCAAACAGGCTATCCAGAGATTCAAAGAGGATGTGAAACTATGGATGTCTTACATTAAGTTTTGTAAGCAGATGGTAAGTGTCTGATACAGATGCAGATACAATCAGAAGACTGTGTATGAAGATTCAAGTCTCTGGGGATATTATGCTGTTTTGATTGGGTGTGTTCCAGTGTTTTTAGCAATCGTCATGGTCCGGCAGTTGGATTGCCTGCCCATGAAGTTGCAGCACTTTGATCATTCAAAATGTTGGGAGCTATTTACTTATTAACACAGTGTAACATCTCAAAAGACTTGAATATTCTTTTGTTCTGCTTTTTATTGTTTAATGTTTTCTCTCCCATATTAATACGTGGTACTTGATTTACATATGCAATTGAAAATTAATATTTACGTACATATTCATTGTCAGCGCTTCCACAGCTGTGTGAGTCGCACATTAGTGCAGATGCTGCAGGTGCATAGTGACAAACCAAACTTGTGGTGCTTTGCTGCCAAGTGGGAATTTGAAGAAAGTCAGTCAGTTGAAAATGCTCGTCAATTTCTACTGCGTGGTCTACGCTTTCATCCTGAATCCAAAGTTCTGTATGCTGAGGTAAGGGATTAGAAGTTTATTTTTTATGTAACTCAGCTGTTTCATAATTTAGGGTGTTACATCTTGTTAAGATAATTTTCCAACAATTCCAGGCAGCAATAATAAAAATGTTAATTGTAAAAATTTGAGTTATTTTTATATATATATCCCCCCCCCCCTGCTCTCCATCATTCATCATCCCTAGTGGGTCTAGGCCTCCTCATTGAGGTATCGGGATCACACTCAGGCAAACCACATTCGGTAGGACTCATTGGGACAAGTGATCAGCCCAACGCAGAGACCTTTGTCAGACAACACACAACACTCACAAGAGAAAGACTTCCATGTCCTTGGCAGGATTTGAACCCACAGTCCCAGCAAGTGAGCAGTCTCATACCCACACCTTAGACCGCACAGCCACTGGGATTGGCAACAAGTTTTATTAGGCATTGTGTTTGTGAAAGTGACCCCTGATCATTGAATTTTTATCTTTTTAGACTAATTGATTGATAAAACATGGTTATATGTGCTCACTCTATTTCCCTGCTCTTTATGCAGTTTGACTTTACAAGAATTGTGTATACAGGTTTATCCTGTATCCTAGCAAAGGTGTTTGTTTGGGTTTTCCCTAAATGAAGGGCTTTTCTTGACTGGAACTCACAATGTTACTTCCCACCTAATATTTTGTTTGTCTGCAATGTTGTTATTAGTGACTGTAGCCTAATAAGTGTTATGGTGTTGGGGGGAATTCCAGTGACATAATGTTTATAGTGTTATATGAAAACTGGTCATCCACACACACACACACAGGATGGTGATTTTATAAGCGTATTCCACCCCCTGTCATGGAAGGCAAGTACTCTGGAAATCTAATGCTTGGCTAACTGGAGTGTGCATCTGAGCAGATATAATAATGCAATCTGTGGCCACTGAAGGTTAATATTGTGTGAAGTGAGACGGTAGCTTTATTGTGCACACCGCATCATCTCGGTGGTGTCTGAATGCACAGTAGTGGTGCTGTGTATAGTATGAGAATGACTTCTTGAGTGTAGAGAATTAAATGTATACATTTCAGGAGTGGCTGCACTGAGATCCTCTGCATCCTGATATAAATTCTGGGCTACAGAAACTGTCAGATATGCTTGTTATGTATCGCTTGTCTAACCTTTCTTGCTACAGGCATTTCGATTGGAACTGCAGTATGCTGCCATGAAGCGGCAGCAGCGGCATGAAAAGGAGACAAAATATAAGAATGCAGTAGGTGAGGACAGCTATGCCACTGCCCTGTCAGATAAAGAAGCCCACCATCTACCAGGACAGAAGGATGGTCAGCATCAAGAAACAGGAGAGGTTTCAGACCAGGTACATAACAGAGTGGATAGGGCAGTGTATGGACATAAGGCTACAATGCAGGGTGTCTAAAAACAATGGTATTCGTACTGTCAGAGTGTGCTGGAGCAAACGCAACAGTTGCCTTGCCTGTAAGATGTGGAAAAGACAGCAGGGCACCTTCTGCCAACCTGCATGGTGGTACATCGTAGAACACTGTTTCTCGACCTTCGTGAGGCTGCGGCCCGGTAAATTCTTTTTTCATAAGACGAGGGCCCAGTCCCAACAGATATACTCATCAGTACCTTTCCAATTTTTTTTTTTAAGTTCATACGTTAAACTAACAAGTATTAATAATTAATTATGGCATAATCATAAAGAGTATTAGTACACTTATGTGTACGGTGTGGCATGTTGATAAATATAAAATTACATTTAAAATAGTTATCAGTTCCAGGAGAATCTCTCGCAGCCCGGTATAATTGATGCCAGGGCCCAGTACAGGGCCGCGGCCAAGTGGTTGAGAAACACTGTCCTAGAAGACCACAGTAAAATGTCCTAATGTAGTTGTAAATGTAGTTGTCTCAATTTGTCATACATCACTGGAGACATTTACCACTACTGCTCTCACATGTTTGCATTTCAGACAAATTATTTTAAACTCAATCTGTGAATTGTTCGGCTATATGGAATGGCTGTTGACAAATGATATTTGCTTAATTGTTTTTATTAACTTCTGGTTAGGTGCTGGAGGGCCGCTTGGCTGGGGTGATTTATGAATCGGCCATCAAGAAAATACATGATGTTTGTTTCCTGATTGAATTAATCACTATTGCTCAGGAATACAACTTCACAAAGAAACTCCAATTAAAGATGGTGAAGTATGTGTCTCCTGCTATTTGTTTCAACTTAGAATATGACTTGTTCCTACATATCACACTCAATGCATATAAACCTAAGTCACTGGGGTCATGAAGCGGTGTTGTGTTCTATTCCTGAACCCGTAAGACTGGAATATGTTGCATTTATATGTATGCATGCACTTATGCTTATGCCAAAGGCATTGTTTTTGGGTTGAATATGCATTGTAATATTGAAGTTAGCATAATGATAGCTTTGCAGTATGCCAGACCACATAGTCACTGCATTATGTATTAAATAAGTTATGTTGCCTCTGTTTTAATCAGAAATAGTTGTCAGTGTGATCATTAACCAGTTCAAAATGGATAACAGTTTTCTGTATGTCACCATCTGTGTCACTTTTGTGTAAGCTGAACACAGATTTATAACTTTTGTGGGAAACTAATGCTTGTATGATTGTACCGATTGTGTTCCAGATACCTTACAGACACTTTTTCAAATGATGAGTTGACATGGGACACCATGGCTCGCCGTGAACTTCAAGGACTCTCCTGCCTAGACACTCCATTCCAGGAAGAGAGTAGCCCTAACACTGCCCCACAAGGCACTGTTGAATCAGGTGAAGACAGGGAGAACAGTAAGAGCTGCATGAAGCAGAGAATCAAGTAAGGATCTTGTACAAAACTAATAGTTGTGCACCAAGATTATCCATTCTCTGCTTTCTGTGGTCCTGATCAGCCATCTTTTTCAAAACTGACCAGTGTAACTGACCCACTTCCACTTCCTCATCATCCTCAATGTAATTTAGTCAACCCTAAATATGGAGGGAGCTTGTTCCTCTGAAACATTTCTATCAGCCTGCAAGACTGCATAACAGACCCCTGTCTTTATATTACAGACAGTGTTGTGGCATATACGTGGCTGTGTTAAAGCAGCTGCCTACAGAGAGAATGTGGTCTTTATATCTGGAGATGTTGTTAGAGCTGAATCAGGATCTAACTGACCTCCACAAATTTAAGAAGAATCTTCTGAGAGATGCATTTAAGGGTGCCCACAATGCTGGCTGTATGCAAGAGAAGTACTATCTCCTCTGGGTAAGTGTGTGTGTTATTTTCATGCACCAAGCAACACTTAAGTGGTATTTGACGTTCAGGTGACCGTGCATCGTGATAAATTCTTATAATAAAACCTACTAGATGCACTAATTTCTCAGATTTATTTTTGGAATAAAACTCTACATGTTTCAGACGGTTCCTCTGTCTGAAACATGTAGTGTTTTATTCCAAAAATAAATCTGAGAAATTAGTGCATCTAGTTGGTTTTATTGTAAGAATTTAAGTGGTAGTTAAAACATTGACTCAAAAGACATATGAAGATCTGAGTCTAATAATTAACACAATTGGTGGTTTTGTAAAAATATTTAGAATATTTCTGGATATGTCTTAGGACATTGTTCAACACGTACAGTGAAAAATTGTAAAAATCTCCTTGCTTGGACACGTACACTTTATACAGATCGTATAGCAGCTCTGTCTGCTGAGCATTGCCCCTCAGTTTCTTTCAGTGTCCTGCACCTCACCTTTCCTAACCTATTGTTACCATCTGGATCGGTTTACCTGTTCTCATATGCCATTAAGTTTCATGTTCAGATCCTGCTTGGG
>Ga0123354_10017654_pt1 | contig 11182 bp, 8 predicted proteins | sample TergutLab28metaG_2_FD_97872 | JGI IMG/M metagenome (GOLD analysis project Ga0123354, IMG submission 97872) | Labiotermes labralis P4 segment gut microbial communities from Petit-Saut dam, French Guiana - Lab288 P4 | ecosystem: Host-associated > Arthropoda: Insects > Digestive system > Gut ... | reverse complement strand
TGCAGAAACCAACAGCCAGGTCATACTTTTTGAAAAGAAGAGTAATATCAACACCTGGATTTGCTAATGTAATTAGTAGAGAGAGATTTGAGTTGATTTGTAAATTTTTACATTTTATAAACAATGAGAGCTTACCAACATATCAAGGACCTCCCATATTGATCAAAATTTATCCTGTGGTATGTCATTTGAACATAAAATTTCAAACTCTGTATCTACCAAACCAAAACATTGCCATTGATGAAAGCTTGACACTCTGGAAAGGACGTCTGTCAATAAGGCAGTACCTACCACCAAAGACTTCCAAGTTCAGAATAAAAACTTTCGAACTATGCAAATCAAGAACAGGATATTTGTGGTGTTTTCTTGGATATATAGGCAAATCACGGTCTTACAGTCGAGTCTGATTACTCCAGACACCCCCAAAACAGCAGCTGTAGAACTTTTAGGACCCTTGCTGGTCGTGGACATATGCTGTAGATTGACAACTTCTTCAACAGTCCAAAATTAGCAAGGAAGCTAAAGATCAAAGATTCCACTGATTGTGTTGGCACACTAAAACTGAACAGAAAGAACTTCCCCAAAGAAGTGAAAGATAAGAAACTGAAAAAGGGGGAAATCATAGCCAGGCATTCGGGTCCAGTCACAGTACTAAAATGGCATGACAAAAGAAATGTAACTGTGGTGTCAACATACCACAGTGCAGACACACAGAGGGTTTCTAACGAAGGCAAGGAAACAGAGAAGCCTTTGTGCATGATTGATTATAATCATAGCATGGGGGAAGATGATTTGAAGGACCAGTTGCTGCACATGTACATGGTCAAGAGGAAAAAAAAATGACCAAATGGTACCTCAGACTTTTCAAAAGGCTTCTGAACTCTACAGTTCTCAGTTCATTTGTTGTTTATCGACAAGTGATGGGAAGAAATATACAGCAGCTTTCGTATAGAATTCGGCTAGTGGAAGGCCTGTTTACAAAATATGCATGTGCTGCAGAGACACGGAGTGTACCGGGGAGACAGGCATCCAAAAACACAGTTCCACAGCTGACTGAAAGACATTTTCTGAGAAAAGAGGCACCCAAAACTGAAAAATCAAAACCTCAGAGGAGGTGTGTTGCGTGCTCAAAGCAAATGCTGCCAAATATGTGATGTGGGCCTTTGCTTGGAAGATTGCTTTGAGCTGTATCACATAAAGCTCAGTTACTGAGGTAATTATCATTATTTTACTGCATCTATATAGTTTGAAGATTTCGCTACTAAAATTTTAGAAAAATCTGATAATTATTTTGTGAATAATGTTTTTTTAAGTAGATGGCTGCAATTTTGTCATAGGGAATTTAAAACTCCTTCGTCCATGGAGAAGGTAGGAATCTGAATGTGCTCCGTCACTGCCAGCCAATTATACAACATAGAGAGGCCAGTAGCATGTGAAGAAACAGAGGTCTAGACCACAAATAGAGGGCGACACTGAAGGTTTAAGAAACACAAGGATAGCCAGACAGCAAATGGCCTAGCTTCATTTGACAGTGTGAGACCACAATCAGCTATGCATATGAATTACACTTATTCAAACAGAGAGAAGTGAATTCTGTGATGCTAATCATAAAACATGTTTTCAGTTTGACTAGTTTTTTGGCTACTGTCCAACATCAGGTGGAAAAGGAGAGGAAGAACCTATTCTGAAGACTAGTTTTACAGAACTCATCTCTAAGAATGTGGAGTATACAGCGGTACAGTTGGTTGAGGCATTGTGCTACAAGTAGTAAGTGTGCAGGTTCGATTCCTGATGGGGGGTCACTGGCATTTTTTATTGGCTTAAGCCTTCCTGCTGCATTACAGCCCTGGAGTCGACTCAGCCTCTAACAGAAATGAGTATCAGGAATATCTCCTGGGGGATAGAGGTGTCTAGTGTGTATGGATGACAACCTGAACAACTTCAAGTGCTGACTGTCTAGAATTTCTGGGAGCCTCAACATCCTGGAGCCCTTTGGGCTTTTTCAGGCCTGTAACTGAATAGCACAAACCATTTCCATGACTGTATCTTTAGGCTGCAATAAATCCTGTTGACTTACATAGGTGCCAAACTTGATTTTAAAAAAAAATTTTTACAGCACACTCACTATTGTTGGTGAAACTTACCAAGTGTGTCTGGAATTACACACATGTCTTGACACTCCTCTCTTGTTTCAAATCTATTGTTGTTGCCTAGACAACCACCATAGATGAACTGTCCACACTGTTTCCTCTCTTTGTCATAGAACCAATGTGGGTAATAGCCCTCACAGGGACCCTCAATCTTTGGAAGGAAACAAGCATCTAGAATTATAGTGAAAAATTAATTTGAATTAATATTCTATGTACAAACAGTATATAGATTTTTAATATCTAAGACCACAACTGGTGTCTATTCAACCACAATTCCGTATATCTCTAATGTGATAATTGCTCTGTGGTAGTCAGCAATAAGTTACTTAGGCCAAAACCTGTGAAATTTTACAACAGTTATTTCCTACAGTTCATGTCAAGTAAAGCATATATAGGATAATTAGTCATCAGAGCACCTTATTACTAATCAACATTACTTGCAGAGTATTAAATACGTGCAACAGCCTGTAATAAATGTACGCACTCTAAAAGGACAACTACTAAAAGTTGTTTCTAGTTTCAACACAAGTAACTGACTCAGGGAATATTATTACACAGAATAAATACAAATTATTCGAAACCAACATCTTTTTAAATTTTGAATGTGGAAAGTTAATTGTGTATCTTTATATTACATGACTTACAAGCAAGAATAAAATGCCAAGAAGTCCAGATTTAAGTGTAGTTTTGAAAATTGCAGATTACTGTGTTGAAGTTGTAGGTGTATTCTATTTTAAGAATTTAAATACTGAGAAAAGTGCACAGCACTTACCTCTGCCTGGTGGCTCCACACACTTTTCTTTGCATTCTTCCTGACTTAAAAACCTGTTGTCATTTCCCTCACAGCCACCATACCAGAATCGAGAGCAACCTCCATACTCCATGTCAAAGAACCATTTCACTTTAAAATCTCGACAAGTGCCTCGATCTTTATCTAGGCTGCATTGCTCTGTGGAAAATACAGCACAACATTCACTGCATAAACAACAACCCTTAACATATAACACTAGTGTTCTGTAAGTAGCATGAACAGGGCAGATCAATTCTCTACTAATGAAGGAACATCCAGTAACACTAAGATATGCTCTTACTTCTGATCAAATGGAATTACACACACTGTCCCATTAGAACAAATTTCAAATAATTACAAACTATAGTGCAAATCTAAATTTAAGACCTTTGTACAATTCAACTTAAATTCACTGAATAACTATCATAGAAATTGAGATAGGAACCAACTTACAATCAGTCCAACACAACATATGTACTGTATAAGTACCAACACCTATATGTTTCAGCTACTTATATAGCCATTATCAGGCTGTGTATATAAAAAGATAAAAACGTAAAATTTACAACTGAAATTTTATTATGTAGAGCTGCAAATTTTAGTTTTTATCTTCTCATGTGTACAGTCTGATGATGGCTACCTGATTATCTGAAACATGTAGCTGTTTGTATTTACAAATAATATTTGTTGTGCCTGACAGATTGTAAGTTGGTTTTTATCCTAGTATCTGAAAGGCAAGATATCATGAAAATCTTCATGGACATTTAATTTTTTTTTTTGTGTTCATATTGTGGTAATAGGTGACTGCCTCACCCAAATGACAATTCTCTATTTCAGCCATTGCAGTTACACCAACTGCCACTTCATACTCCCCCCATAAAAGTATTTGTTACTTAGTATTCATAAGTCATGGTCTGTCATAACAGTGCTGAAATCTCCACTTTATCTTTTCTTTGTTTAAATATTACATTTTTTTGTGTTTCGCATATAATCTGTGGAAAATGTCGCATTTGTCATGTTGCTATCTTGCATATTGTAGCCTAGCCAGGGTTAGTTTCAGAACATATGATTTCACATCTTTAAACCTGGTGTGACATAGAAAATGTGTGGTAAAGGATCAAGACAGTGTCAAAAAGTATTGGACTGACTGACCCTGAGTTAGAAGCAACATGCTTCTCTGAAATGTTGTAACTATTTAGCATTCAATATGGTGTAAATAACCCAGGAGACTTCAACCTGCCATAATATCTCTGCGCTTAGCATCAACCCATGGAAATACATTGAGCACATGTCTAACCTTATGGGGATAAAGGAAAGGGAGAGCTTCATGATCTCCTTAGTTTTACACCTCAAGAAAGTGCTCCTGGAAAGCACTGATTGCATGTTAAATCTGTACACATCATGTACTTCTGATACCGAACATGTATTTATTTATCCTTTGTAGTTTATTTAACAATTCAGTCAGTATATAGTACAGAATGGTTGGGTAAAATATATAATGAATTCTAAAGGAAGCAGAAGGATGTGGTTATTGCCTAATGAAGAAGAAAAACCATGAAATGTGTCAGGCAGGAAAGGTGGTGTCATAGCTGAGCAAATCAAACCATGTCTTTTCCAAACCCTTGTACAAGTCAGAAGTGTTACTACTTGAGCCAACTCATGATACTAAAACTTTTCTTTGGTATGTCTGACAGAGAGAGGAATCCCAGTCAACAAACGCTCCATATTATCAAAGTGCACATTAATACCCATCAATAACATGGCATTAGAGTTGTCTATACAACATTAAATAGCATTTTTATTATATATTTGAGAATTATATTACACAAGAATTCCAAATGGTGTCACTATCCCTTCCAGTCCATGCATGTTGGTAACATCTATGTACAATATGTACCAGTAACTCACCTCCAGGCACGGCTGGCACTTCCTTACATCCTTCAAATTTCTCTCCTTGAGCTTCAGTTTCTCCATCTGGACAGCAACCATATTTAGATGCCTCACATCCACAACCAGCCTTACCAGGACCTCGGGCAGGAGTCCTCTCATCCAAGCAGCAGCCAAACTCTGTGTTCTCACAGCCACAACCTGATATAACATTTTAAGTAAACCATGGGATAGAAAACAAGAAGTCTATGGAGTATGTTTAGGGGTGAATCTGTTCCATGCATGCCATCAGGGCAACTAGGGGAATGGAGATACACCTCCATTTATTCTTTACCTAGATGAAGGTGAGTGGTCAGCTTCATGTCCCAGGTGATTGACACTCAGGGAAAGAGCCCCAATTACCAAGCGACCAGAAGCTGGTGGGCCCCAGAGCTGGTTTGGACATTCTATCCTCTGCCAGAAATAAAATTATAATTCCTCAGTTGCCCAGCCTGAAGCATAGTCATTATGTGGACTACACTAACTTGGCTCCATATGCAGATGTGTTGGGTACAAATGTGTTATATTATTTCTCAAGACTTCATTTCCTGAGAAATAACTGTGTGTAATATACCCACTAAAAATACAAGGTGCAGTCAGAATATAATGTCTGCCATTTTTTATCTCCTTACATTCTTTTTACATGGGAATAACTGCTACTTGAGTAAAGTCCTTAAATATTCTTGATCATTTGCCATTAGTTGTAACTGTTTAGTTTCACAGATGGGAGCACTACAATCAATTATAAAAGGGCAGAGATTGATGTGTGGTTGAATAAATGTGCAGTGACAAGAGTTTCTGGTTGCTAAAGGTGCAGAGCTGACATGCTTCATGGAAGTGTATGGTGAAGCTACATGTATGTCAGTACTGTTAAATGATGAATAGTGAGAGTTTAAAGAACCTAAAACAGGAGGAACAATACTTCACAAACTTCAGAGTGATTATACTTGCACTGTAGTGAGGCCTCACAACATCTGCCAGGTGGATGAACTGATATACGGTGGCCACTGCATAACTACAGACATATTTGTTTCACCCTGTCTATCAGTAAATGCGTGATAATGGTAATTCTTCAAGAGCCAGGCTACTCCAAGGCCTCTACTTGTTGGCTGCCATGAATGCTGACAGATGCACATGAAGAGACAAAGAAAGAAATCACCACTGATCTTTCGCACCAACACAATACTGGAGATAAAGGCTTCCTGTCATGTGTTGTCAACGGGAAAAATCCTGCATGCACCACTCTGAAGCCCAATCTAAGCAGCAACTGCTGGAATAGTGCCACATAACACTCCCAAGGAAGAAAAAATTCAAGAGTGTGTCATCAGCTGAAGAAATCATGGTTTCAGTTGTCTGGGTTGAGAGAGGTGTTACTCTTGTGATCTTAGTGCCTGTAGGGACAACAGAGGGCCTCAAATTCTCACTAAAACCACCAAGATGTCTGAAAGCCCACCTTTGTTGATTTCATCCCACAAGTAAAATATCTGAACTACTGCTCCTCTAGGATAATATTAGGCCAAACACAAGTGTGTGTAGCGCAGAGGCACTCACAAATCTAGGATGGACAGTGTTGCAGCATCCACCCTACAGTCCTGTTCCCACACTATCAGATTATCCACCGTTTGGTTCTTTGACAAGAGGAAAGCCTGTGAGGAACACTACTTAGCCAAAGACAGGGCACTCCAAACTGCCTTCTGCCAGCAGCTGAAGAGGAAGGAGAGCAACTTTTTCTAGGTGGGAACATGTGCTCTTGTTAAAAGGTGGAAGAAGACTGTCAACAAAGATGGAGAATACACTGAAAAATAATTATGCCTTTAGCAAAATTGCAGTGAAGTAAGCAAAATTTTCAAATGTCCAATTTGTCAATAGCATGCAATAAAAATAGAAAGTTATCCTGACTATCTGACTATCCCTTGTAAGATAATACAAAATATATCATGTCCAAGGAAGAAATCTGGGGCTTGAAGAGGATATACTTACTAAACCAGAACACAAAAAAATACACTGCAGATTGCAGTACTGAATGACAAAATATGTTGTGGCTTGTTAAATAGTGCAATGCACATGCATAAAACAGCACTGTGACACTGTTTTCCATTACATTGGTGAGTATGTCACTGCCAGTTTTGCTAAATGTGCCATCAATTATGGAATTTTCACAAGTACAAGCACAGTGTGCTCTGGTATGCGGAAACAAAATCTGCTGTGGGTGCTCAATGAAAGTTAGATCACAAATATCTTGGAAGCAGTCTTAATGCAATAAAATAATAAAAAATTCGGAAATAGGTGGAGAAGTTCTTCAAGAAAGGAAGTGTTTTAAACAGTACACCAACCAAAGCCAAAGCCCCTCTGCAGGCATTGTTCATCCCATCAGACTGTGTTTCTTTGAAACCAAAGAAATAGCTTTGGTGGGCAAATGGGCAACTGCAGCTTCCAAAGAGCTTGATAATGATAATGTAAAATGCATAAAATGTGCAATCAAAATTATGCAATTAAAGTTATGCCATTTCAGACTTATGCAATATTAAAACACAAAGGAGGACTTGAAATAACATTTTTAAAAACACACTACATTTTTCTTTGCAGGAATAAAAGTGCAATGAGATGAGGGCGATGAAAGAATAATGTTGGGAGATAAGGCAAGACGCTGGATGATCATACTGTCACTGATCACATTCCAGAGTGTTGCAGGATGGATTCCAACTAGACTGCCTCGTATATACACATATTATTGACCATATGTACATCCAATTCTGACTTGTGACAGACCTTCTGGAATGTAATTATTGCACAAGTTAGGAGTCTCTCTACATCTTAGGGTGGATGGACAAACATAACATCCCAATTACATTCCATTTTGCACTTTCTACATTCATGGTACAGTGCATCACCACAGTTGCAGAATCTGGAGATCCTAAAACCCATGTCATGGCAGTTAATATGTCTGTGATATTTAATTACAAAAAGAATGCTTATTGTGGATTCCTCTGTGACAGTTGGTTTTCCATTTTACTTCACAAACATACCAATGACAGTACCATCTATTTGGACACGCCGGAAATTTGACATTGTTTAGTTCTTTAAGTTATGTCTAAAACATTCATTGGAGACTGATCTGTGAAACTGTTAATGTTTAAAATTTATGAAAAGTTACAAATCTTCTCCACATATTTTTATTAAAATTTGGACATACCTTGATTGTAGGGTCCTCTAGCAATATTCACACCATCAGGACAGCAACCAAACTGATAGGTGAAACAAGGACAGCCTTGAAATTCAGGTCCGGCTGCAGGAGTGTAACGGTCTGGACAACAACCATATTTTGTGTATTGGCATCCACAGCCTTCCGCATCTAGACCGCGGGCAGCTGTTGCATTGTCCGGACAACAGCCATAAGCACTGTACTGGCATCCACAACCTGTAGAAGACAAGTTATTAATTCTTAAAATTACTGTTAGTGTTAATGCTATAACAACCACTATATAAGAATCTGCCACTACTACCTACTTAACCTAGTCGATACCAATCCATCTATTTCTTTAAGATCCATTTCAATATTATCTTTTGATATATGCCTAGGTCTTCCAAGTGGTCTCTTTCCTTCAGGATTCTTCACCACAACACTGCATGTATTTCACTACTCCCCCATGCACATCACATACCAAACCCACTTCACCTTCCTGAATTTTATCACACAAATAACATTTGGTGAGGAATGCAAATCAAGAAGCTCCCCATTAAGTCACTTTCTGTAGCCTCCTATTTCCTTCTCCCTCTCAGGTCCAAATACCTTCCTCTGCAGCCCGTCCTCGAACATCTTCAGCCTCTGTATTTCCCTTAATGTGACAGACCCAATTTCAAACCCAAATAAATCAAAAAGGGCAAATTTATGGTTCTGTCCACTTAAATTCTTGTTTGCTAAGAGCAAACAGGAATATCAGAAGGTGCTGGACCAAATGGTAGCAAGCAGTCCCTGAATTTAATCTTCTTTTAACCTTTATGCACCATGCATCCTATATATAGGAGAGACATATCGCTACTCCCCAGAGTACTCTGTTTATATATTTAGTCAACAAATATATTTAATTATTTTTTTTAGACTTTCTCTCACCATCTTCATTTATTCCTCCACAAAATGTCGTGTATTTCCAAATGTTACCCTTCTTGGTTCATAAAATATTCACATTTTACATAAATGGTGTGCTAAACTGTAAATGCCCAGCTCCAGGGCCAAAGGGTTAATTCATTCCTGCTTGCAATTTTCAACTATTAATGTCATTCTCAAATATCTGAAATTTGCCACATTCTCTATGGATTTATTAGTTATATTTATGCTGCAATTTTGTTCTCAGATCTGTTAATGGGACATGAACATATACTCAGTTTTCCCAACATTTACTTTCAGATCAACATACTTACTTAAGATTAATAAAAGCTTGCATGGTTCTCTGTATGGTATTTTTGTGTATCTGTTATCCTACACTGGCAGAAAGTCTGAACTCAAAGGTAGAAATATGAAATGTGTGAATCTCCTGAAGAACTAAATCAGAAACTTGTATTTTAATTTCTTCACCTTTTGTAACCAAGAATTTTTACTTAACACATAATTATACTGGAAACAAATGGATGATTACCTTCCAGATTAGGTCCATCTGCAGGGCGAATATTATCGGGGCAGCAACCATATCGAGTGGTCAGGCAGCAACCTGCCTGATTGGGCCCATGAGCTGGGGTGATACGGTCACTACAGCAACCAAACTGCTCATCTTCACATGGCATGCGACATCCTTCATACCATGGACCCAGGGCTAACAAAGCATAGAGTGCAGTGCAAGCTACAAGCTACATTGTGTGGTCCAAGAAGGTAAACATGCTGTCATGTGTGAAATGCATCACTGACTACATAGGGTCAGCTGTGGATAATAGTATGCTATGGAAACAAAACATTTCCTATTGTCTTCAAATTTAGTGAAAATACTGTATAATAATAATAATAATAATAATAATAATAATAATAATAATAATAATAATGAAGCCACTATATGATGCAGGTTACATTGTCCATGAGTTTTGGTGAAATCATGGCATTAAGAATTATCATCATTATTATTAATTACTGTTATTATTGGTAAATTTGAAGAACAATTTTTTCTCATCAATAATATTTCTCTTTGCTATGATGCTGAATTAACTATTACATATCCTCACTATAAGGCACGCTGTATTCATTATCATCATATATAATCTTTTTTCTTTCTCTCAACATAACTCTCACTTTGAATTAAATTAACTGTAATGTTTCATGTTGCTTTTAATTTTTTCCTCTGGCTTTATTCCTTATCTTGGTTTGTTGATATTAACTTGTACTTATGTTGTCTTTGTGACTGGCCATTACGCTGTTTAGTTAGCACATAAATAAACAAATAAATAACTGATCTAGTAGTAGTAGTAGTAGTAGTAGTAGTAGTAGTCATAGAACAGGTATTCCAATTGAACTTAGCCCAGCCAGATTTAAGCATCAATTTGAAGAATGTGACACTTCAGAAATGGCTCTGTCCATGCTCATGTAGAAAATGAGACACATGCTTATTCAGTTGCACCCATTTGATTACATTATCAGCACACTTACTGATGAAGACCAGCTGTACCTAGTAGGCCCATATGACTAAGCATCTTTCTCACTCTTTACCTGGTGCTGGAAAGAGCTGGAATCTGAAATTCTGAGTTCTTACAATCTGGTGTTTTAATCAGAAGGTAGGTAAAAGGCAACTATAATGCCATACTAATCAAACATTATAATTTGAAAACAGATAAATGCAAATAAAAAATTTTATATTGCAGTTGCACATTTCAAACAGCATGGAAGTCTTCATTATGAAAGGAACTACTGTTTATTTTTGGGCCATAAATATAGATTCACATTTCATCACGAGTTAAAACATTTTTTAAGAGGTACTCATTGTTTCCTGCACATTCAAGCATGAGGGAAGCCACAGACATGCAGTTCTCTTCCTGTCCCTGTATTAGCAGTCACAGTCAAGACATACCACATTCCCAAATTTTCAAATAAAATGGTCCGACATAAGCCATAACAATCTTCCACCTCTTAAACCACTTTACAAATAGCCAACCTGCTACCCATTCATGCTAAATCAAGCATCTGACCTATCGATTCATCCTTTTATAGAGGTTAAAGAACATCCAGTATATTGGTTCAAAAAGAAATAAAATTAACTGACTGATTAGTGAAAGTGTCCTTTTGTATTAGTGTTGTTCTTGCTAACTTATGATTACACCACATGTGTGGAAGTGTTCT
>Ga0123354_10017653_pt1 | contig 11183 bp, 10 predicted proteins | sample TergutLab28metaG_2_FD_97872 | JGI IMG/M metagenome (GOLD analysis project Ga0123354, IMG submission 97872) | Labiotermes labralis P4 segment gut microbial communities from Petit-Saut dam, French Guiana - Lab288 P4 | ecosystem: Host-associated > Arthropoda: Insects > Digestive system > Gut ... | reverse complement strand
GGCTGAGTGGACCCCGTTCCAGACCCACTACTACTCAGAAAATCTGGTAGGGCCGGGGATCGAACCCGGGACCTCTGTATCTGTAGCCAGAAACTCTGACCACTAGACCACAGAGGCGGTCTTTCAAAACACCAAACAAAATAGAATCCTAGTTACACATACACATTCCCCCTTTCATCCCATTATTAGTCAGGTACAACTCATGTTAATACAATAACTTCTCAAACTTTAAAATTTTCTTTTCAGTCTCAAGAAGCATAGAAGTAAATAATGTTATTACAAGACCAGAAATGTTTGTAGCTAGAAGGAAGATTGGGATATGATATAACATCTGAATCAGTGCTTAACTCTATGTCCCTGCTGCTGAACTTACAATGTATTAAAATCTTTAGGTGTCATCATATCCTTACACTTATAAAACACTTCCTCTTCATCCACACTTATAATATAATGACATGGTTTATATACAGATGACAGAAGTACTACTTTCACAAAGCATTCGGCAGGGATACTGCACTTACCTAGCAATGTGACTCACAGTTTCAGAAACAAAAGTATAACTGTAGTTGCCTGACCACCCACCTATATGATGACCACTACTAGGATTCTGTATATTGTTCACAGTGAATTACACCCTTATTAATTTCAACTGAGCTATTTTAACCAAACACATATGAAAATATATAACATAACAATAACAGAATTATGTTCACAATTTCATTCCACTGAAGACGCCATGCACTGTTACCACTTGCTAAGTATCAAATATGAAATACTTAATAAATGGTCAGTTCAGAAAACAAAACAGAGCAGTAAGAGAGTGAACCACATATAAAATGAGTGACTACTGGAAATAGCAGAATAGAAAAGCATAGGTCAAAAGATCAACCAGCCTAGTGAAACTACTGGTGCAGGTGCTGGACGGAAAACTGACGTTGATGATGATGGTAATGATAATGACTTGACTGGCTGTAGTTGTGCAGTGCACAATCTAGCGCAGAATAGTCTCCATACCACTAAAATCCTCTGTGACAGAACGAAAAACAAGCCCGCCTTTTGTTTTGATTGGTAACAAATGTTTAGTTCTCTTTGGTTCCGACTCTGTGACCCGTTCCTCATAACGCCCCTCCACATCCGTTCCATCTTCCCCATCCTTATCTCGCTTCCTTTTACAATCCTTTTTCTCATTTCTGAAAGCAAAAAGTGTGAAACTACCATTATCCCTCAAGCAACCACGAGCTAAGTTACAAACATGCCATACAAAAGTGTGTATAACCTCTGAAGGTTATATGGAATTGTAGAATTTAATAGTAGCTGCTATTTTTTGCAGAAAGAGAGTCCTACCACACATTTCAGCTCAAAAGTTGTTGCATTCTAGTGCTTATACATACGACCAGTGTGGACCTGCACATAGATCTCAACAGAGATCAAACTCATGACCCTCTAAATGAATTTTAATATGCTGAGACCACTTGTTTTTTTTTTAATGTTTGTACAATCATGCTAATGATGATTAACTCTCTTATTTTTAATGGCATACATCCTGCTGTGTGAAATATAAACTAAGCAGGATATTTCAGATAAAACTTTTTATTCCTGTGTTACACAGAATTAAACAGACATGTTTAGGCTTGTTCACATCAAGCCATCTGCAGCTCTGAACAACATAAATACATAAACACATTTGTACATTCCACACACATATTGTGTGGGAGCTGGGATTGCATAGCCAGTATGGTGACTAGGCTATGGGTGGGATGGTCTGTGTTCAATTCCCAGTACAGGCAAGAGATTTTTCTCTTCTCCAAAATGTCCAAAATGGCTCTGGATCCCACCCAGCCTTCTGTTCAATACATACTGGGGTACTTTCCCCAGGGACAGAGCAGGTGGGCTGTGCAGTTTACCATTCACCTCCATCCAGTGCTGAGGTTACGAATACGTGGAGCCAAGCCTCACTCCACCTATAAGCTTCCACGGTAATGATACATTTGCCTTTACTGCTGCTCATTTTGGACTTAATTTTCCTAATTTACACTTGGGAGCTTCCATTGTGAAAACTGTTTATAGACAAGAGTGAAAAAAACTACCAAAACCAAGAACAAATGGGTTTTCCAGTTAGCAACAGATGGTAAAATATCTAAAAAATGTACAAACAGTAACATCTGGCTCAACATGTCAGATACGATGTATATATGGTAGGCATAGACCACCTCATACATGAGCAGACCAATCATATTTGAAATGTTGGGGATCCACTAACAGAACAGTGGAATGAGTTCATAATATCTGCAACTGACAACAATGAATTATTTCAAAATTAGTGTTTCACACTTCACACAAAACACAACTTCAATTTTCACAGATCAACTGGTAAATTAGCATTTGTAAAAAAGGTGTCTCTAGCTGATTTGTGTATTTAATAGCACCTTATCAAATACACAGATTGCATAACACTAAATTACAGGATGACTGCAAGGAATTACAAAGCAACAACTATGAATTAATACATGATCCTGCATGGCAGTTTACTTCAGGGCCCAAATAAAATAAAAACAGCTTAAGGAGGATAAACTCTGATGGGCATTCTCTTGAATGCCTTACAGTGTGTTAATGCCATGCCAGCCATCATGGTTCTGAAAACATCATACTGTTAAAGTCACATTCAGGCAGTAAGACTGTTTATAACATAAGTATAACGTTAACACTGAGCTGCATTTGTGCAACAGTTGTTGCAGTGGAAAAGGAGAAAGTATTACATATTCTGAGTGTGTGTCTGTAGCCTTACGTATCCAACCTGCAATGTGCATGTACTATACTGCCATCTGCGGCCTGTCTGGCACTGCAATATTTTTCCACATTATCTCATAAAGGCACGATTTTCGAAAAAAAAAAAGTTATTGAACATAAAATGTGTGTTCTGATTTTTCTCTACAACTTTTGTCTGAAACATTTCTCAATATAGGAAGAAATGAGCAAGATATGATCAAAAAATGTTTATTGGTCTTCATGTAAAGTACCTGTTATTATTGTCAGATTTTAATGAAAATGTAATATTCTCGACTGATTTTCAAAAAACACTGAAGTATCAAATATCATGAAAATCAAACCAGTGGGAACCAAGCTGTACCACGCAGATGGACAGGTGGAGACTACTTACCACAATTTTCTGAAGTGACTAAAATGAGAAATAAATAAAATTAAATTAAATTAAATTAAAAAAATGGAGTTGTGGAAAGAACTCATGCTGCATACTTCCTTCAAACAATCTGTATACTGATATTCCTACCAAGTTTCATAAAACTGCAACTTGTTCAACAGCTATTAGTGGGGAGGCTGAAGACACACAGATTCATAGACATTGTGCTTACAAAATACGTACAGAGCAGGCCACAAAGGATTCATAATAGTGATGAAGGGCTCACAATGGATTATAAATAAAGTCTTACCCTGTAAAGCGAATATGATTCAGAAGGGAGTAACTGTGGCTAGTAACTGCATTCTGAAGAAATTCTAGGTCATCCTTCTCCACCATTTGTAACAGTTCGTCTCCATGGTCACTTTGTTCTTCTTCCTCTTCAGGCAGTTTCGATTTGGGTTGATGATTTTTTTTTTTCTTATGCAAAAGGTCTGACTTTTTCTTATGGCGCCTAAATTTTAATTTACCTTGCTTACTAAGCTTTGTGTGCTTCAAGTTGCTTCGCTTAACGGAGCTTATCCGAGGCTTCCCTTTTTTCTGTAATAACATCGAGGCATTACAAAATCACACCTAAATGAAAACATAAATTGTTAATGAATAAGACATGTCATTTAGCTAAAAAAAATGGCAAGAAGACGGTGGTACCGCAAAAAGTAAACAGTAGAATGCTGGAAATGATCTCTGCTGTTACATAAATATTCCTAGCACATCTGTAAAATGTTTACATTCACCCCCTTAATTTACTTGTAAGGAATTTTCCAGGCCAATGTTGAAGACCAGTTCATATTCAATCCAAATATATGGCCGCTACTTGGTATTTTAATACATTTTACTTTTCCCATAACACAACTGACACTAGGCTTGAACACTGTCTTGGGAGCAACACATATCATTTCCAGCATCTGCTCCAATCTACAGTAGGTGCCAATTCATAATGCGTTTGGCTGTCAGTATGTTGTTATAGTAACAGTCCAAATAGCCAACACCCAACTTGACATAAGGCCCATCTAACTCTTCTGTATGAGCAAATCAATAATTCACAGAAAGCAGTAAGACGATTTACTGTATTTAGCCCTCCAAGTCACATCATCAAGCATAACGCACCTAACCAGTCACCAAATATAGATCTCACATAAATATAAAAAATATATCTAAATAGCAAAAAGTTATTTATTTTAACCTTCCTAGCAATCTCCTTCCAAATGTAAAATAAGAATAATCTTTGTAAATAACCAACTTGATGCACAATTCTTTTTCATGCATGTTTATTTCCATTCCCTACATGTTTCGGACAGCTATATGTCCATCATCACGAGAATTAATTGTATCGATATGACATCTGGTACATGTCACCCTGTGTAGATGACCTTCTGGCATGCAGGTTTGGTTCCATCTAAACCCAAGACCAGAAGTTACATGAAATGAAATGTAAGACAAGGAGCATACAACACTTACATGCCTTATTTGTAAATGGGCTGCGCGTCCAACTGAATGCCCCTTGCCTTGTCTTCTTCAACATATCATTATTTTAACAACTGCATTCCAGTATGGGTAATGCTACAAGCTTTCATTTTGAAAACAAGTTCCACACTGCCAAGTTCCTTCTGTATCACCCTGCTCTACAAAAATGTTCCATCCATATTCTTCTTCTAGTATCATGATGCAGTTTATTCTTACTACCAGTTCTATGAACTTGCAAAATGCATCAATATTTTTCTAGGTAGTGTATCTAATCTCCCTTATACTGTAAAACCTTTCTCAAGTTTGATGTTTCTCCAAGTTGATTCACAGTATTTACGTGAACCCGTGCTGTGTAACTGCCAAATGTCATTTATGGTTTGCTGTCATGTCAGTATATCCTTCATCCCACTGCATACACATGCTCTTTCTTATCCTCGTCTTGCATTCACCCCTCATACTCCTCCAGTCTTCCCTTCTGAACACCACATTTCAAGCCCATTCAAGGCATTTCATTAAAGGTTCAATACTGTAGAGCCCTGTATGAACTTCACCACTTTATAAACTCTATTCAATGCCTTATCAACCCTACATACTCCATAAACACATACGCAAAGAATTTTTGTTGATATGCCACATTGTAACATCAAACGTCAACCAAAGGTACCCACAGTGACGCCAGTCATTTACAGGCATAGTCCTAAAATTGGCAAGAATGAACTGCTAGATGTCACATCTGGCTCCCAATGGACAGATTTTTTTTAACAGTTGGCTTACATGTAAATGCAGCCTTTTGTTGCAATTTGTGCTGATGATACAGACATGCCCATCTGCTGTGCAATTCAAAACAACAATTTTCTGGTTTCTCAGATAGCATGTACCTTCTGTGCCTTAACTTCCTGTTTAGAATGGAACCTGCTGTTCCAAACTGATTCAGGTACAGCATACCCAACTTGTTCAGAAGTTTTAACATCACAGTTTTGCTTCCTTGCAGAAGAATTATGACCATCTTCGTGCACTGATGTCATGCTTGCGTAGTAGTACACATAAGGCTGCATATATGCATGTGTCACTCAGTCAACTATTTACATATCAGATGACATGAAATATAGTTTTACTGTACCTTTCATAAGTTATAGAACTATAGGTTGCCCCTGTGTTTCAATAGTGTCTTCAAAGAGTGATGAATATGCTAATGAAGAAAAAGCAGAGATGATGAATAAGCTGGAGAGAGAAATATGAGCTTCTGCAGTCAGATGCTGTTCTGATGTATATAAACGAACAGTTTATTTTACCAAGAAAAACATGACAATATTAGGGAAAGCAATAAGGCCAGTGTTCCATCGAATATGAAAATCTCTCATATTAGTGTCCTGTTTCATTCCTCAAAAATGTGGAAAGGGCCTTGCGTGTATGGCTGGAAGAGTGTTGCAACTCAGTGGTGAGGGAGAAGGCCATGTGGTTACAGAGCTATTACAGAGAATTTATCAGTGATGAGGGCAAATTCCATACTACTGTAATGAATAATTTGAAAATTTTAACAAGCAGATGAGTGTGCATCAAGTAAAGGCACTAGAAGAATCAGCATCTTGAGACAATGTGGCTGCCATGAAACACCTGAATAATTCAAGGAGGAATACTGACCACAGCAAATCCTTTAACCTTGAGAAGGTAAGTCAGAAATTTAAGCAAAAGGCTGAGACCCTCACGACATTATACGAAGAGGGAATTGAGGTCATGGAAAAGAAGCCAAAACAGCCAATGATCGCCTTTCTTCACAAAATCTTCTGTTTCTACCTCTGCCATCCACCGTCACTGCATCAATGTGAAAAGTTCCCGCCAGACCACTGACATAATTCAAATAAGGACCAACATAAATATTGCCTTTTTTCATAATTTGGATCACGTTTCGTGCATTCTTGGTATCCTTAACCCCATTTTTTCCGCACGGTTTCACCGTCCGCGGAATTTTTCAGGAACACAACCACCGCGAACGGCGGAGGTTTCCTGTACGTGTAAACTGTAGTCCTGTTTGGAACAGAGGCATCAGAATATCCGTCTAAATCAATGACGACGCATCTTCCAGGAACGGTACTTGGCACATATGATATCGTACAAATTAACGACAACTCCGTAACAACCACACCGTGAAAGCGCCGGTGTAGCCCGCTCGGCAGGTCAGCTAAATTCGTTGTGATAAATACGCTGACAGGAAGGGTCCAACGATCTGGGCTAGATAAACTTAAAACCCTCTACAATGACGTCACAACTGAAAACCAACATAACCTACATGCCCAATTTCACCCTTGTGACTAAGCGGATTGAATGAACAAACTGAACGAAACATGCTACATAATACTTCGTAGTGCCATACAACCTACATTAAGTTTAACATTTTATATCATACCATGATAACTCAAAATATACAAACACGCTGAAAGATGCCAACACTGCTAACGCAAAGAATCCTTGTACTATCGAAACTTGCAACCCTAACCACGTGCACACTGATCCACAGATTAATAACTTGTCCCGCTTGTACCTCTGATCAGTGCTAATACATACATCATAATGACATGTTGGAGCAGTGATATTTGATCCGAGTAGAGCTCCCTGTTATCAAAATTGTCTACACGTTTCCATAGGTAAGTGGCCCTTGGAATAGAGTACATTATTTTAGGGGTTCCTCCGTTGAAGCAAGGTTGGCCATACTCGTTTCGATCATGCAACAGTTCCAGATGATCTGTGGTTCCAGGTATCCTGGTCACCATATTCTGCCATCTATAAGCTGAAGACAAATACTATGGCGACTGCACAAGTGGCGAAAGCGTTGACTGTGAGAGCACGCTGTCCCATATCTTGAGCCTTTCCCAAACAATTTCTATTGTAAATATCTGTATACGTACTGTATGCAATTACTGGATACAATGCAGAGTTATTACTGGTACCCTTTCACCTTCTTATGCTTTCCAACTGTTCGCTTTCAAGGAGATCTCCCATTAAAATTCTACTTGTATTTATTCTCTCACTTCTTTGAGGTTCATGTTCAGCTTGTCATAGCCTAAGTTCCTTGTTGCCGGTTGGTAATGGTTAGTTGAATACTTGATATTAAATCCGTTTTAGTTACATAAAAGTTTATAATTGTATTCTGCCCTCGAAAACTTCCCAAATCCATACTTTCATTTCAGTTCCTTCCGTACTGTAACATATACCTTCTTTTATTTATGAGATATATTGTCCATTTCAACGGTGTTTATATTTTCCAGTTTAGTAATCTTTTACGATATCTGTCTGTATGCTGCTTTGTTGTAAATCCCCCCATCACCAGCCAAAGCAATGCTGGTTCAAACCATGGATCATTGATCAAATCAGTACGTTAGGGAAGAACACGGAGTATATAGTAAATTATGTTCTGTTTGAACGCAAAATTCCTCCAGTGACGTGAGTACTGTACATATCAGTCCACCAAATATTCATACAGTACAAAATGCAATAGAAATCATCTAGACAGAGACGCACTATGCTCATAACGGCTCTTTGCTGTAAATTTATATGCACCATTAATTTGATTATGTGGGAGTACACGACGTAACTAACGGCACCTGTAGAACCCCTGTTATCTGGTTTCACTGCTATCCGTGGACAGGACCACTAGTTGGAAGAGCAATTGTGCAGTCCGTATGTGTCAAGTGGTAACGTAATATGAATTAGTGTGAGTTGGCGTAAGATCGTTTTATGCATCCCCTAGAGCGTTTGCGCAAATTAATTGTCGAATGAAAGTTGGAAGAGTATGGTTTTCAACGTTTGCTGTCTTTCGGAAGTATGTGGTGTTTACCACATTTTCAAGAGTGCTGTAAATTGCATTATTTGTTTTAGGACTGAGAAGGGTAGGAAGAGCTAAAACAAGGAAACTTAATCGACGTGTGAAAATGGATATTGCCAAATCACTGTTTGGTAATCGACCACACGAAGGATATGCGGGCAAGGAAGACTACAACGTAAGTTTGGAAGTGTTCTTGGATAAGCGACAGATGTGTTTGATGCGGTACTCTATTTTCCCTCATATATGTTATTGTTTTCGTGTATTTTTAATACACTTCGCATCACGTTGCTGAATATAGCAGCTGTGTAGAAACGCCTTGTTTCTGTATTTCAAAATATCGGACAATCTTCAGTTATACTGTTTTACTTAGCCATTTGTTTTTAAAGCTACATTATAGTTTTTGTTTCCTTGTAATTAATATGGTATTTCTGATACTCTCTTTGAGTTGAATTTAATTTAATTTATTTACGTCCACAATCCTTAACAGGGGTACATATAACCCAAAACAGGATGTTGACAAGTCAACAACAACAATGCAAAAATCATTCATAATATGTAAGAAGTACAGAGGACAACAAGTGCAGGCATAAGTTAGTACCAACAGTTTTATATAAACTGTATAAATGTAAGTGTATATTGATAATACATAAATGTTAAATGTAATAAATAAAAACATTCACAGACAAGTAGCCTAAAATTTAAATTTTAAAAATATAAAAATATTTTATATATTTTGGTATTGTAGAAATGAATCATATTAATTCCAGGAAATTTCAAAACATATGTACCATTTGTATTATATGTTATAAAATTCCTCCAAACTGTAAAAGGTGTGATAGGACAAAAAATGTTTTAGGAGGTTTTTAAACCTCTTAGTATTGCCAGAAGCAATTTGTTATCTGAAGGAATGTTATTGAATATTTTTACACCAGAATAATGGACTTCTTTTTGGTAGATAGCTACGTTAGCCTGAGATAAATACGGATCCTTATTGCACCTAGTATATATACTGTATTGCTCTAAATTTGTAATAAAGTTATCATTATTACTAGTCATAAATAAATGTAGAGACAGTATATATTGCAATTTAAGTGGTAATATTTTTAATTATTTAAACAAATTCCTACAAAAGTCTCTACCCCATTTTTCCCATGATAATTCTGATGGCTGTTGTTTGAATATTAAAAATTTTGGAACTGTGAGTAGAATTCCCCCAAAATACAATACCATAACTCATAATAGAGTGCAGAATGGTACAGTGTATTGTTATTAGCATAGTTTGAAACATGCAAGGCTTGATTTGCCTTATTGCATAACATGCTGAGCTCAATCTTTTAATAGGTTTATCAATATTGTTTTTCCAGCATAGGATATTTTCATTGATTAGACCCCAAAATTTTGTATATGTAATATTTGGAATTGTTTTTTAATCCTCACAATTTTCAAAAAGCGGAAGAAGTAATATTGGTTACAAAATGTATATATGCGTGTTTTTCCACATTTAAGGAAAGTAAGTTTCTTTTAACCAGTTATTCAAGGTTTGAAAAGCAGTATGAATATTCACAACAAAATCATCAGGCTAGAATTACATAAGAGAATACTAGTGTAATCAGCAAATAAACTTGGTATATATCTGTTGTTTATCGCCTTTGGTAAATCATTCATGTATATAAGAAAAACAGGGGTCTGTGGATAGAGCCCCGTGGAAGGCTACATTTGACGTTTGCCCAGCTGGAAAAGGAAATAATTTTTTTCTTATTGTATATTGATACTCTCTTTTATTTGTTGTAAAGGCATGATTCATATAAGGCTTTATAAATATCTTTTATTCCATAACATTAGACAGAAGGATATCATAATTTACACTATTAAAAGCCTTGTCTAGGTCACAAAATATGCCTCCTACCATTAATTAATTAATTAATTATTGAATGCATTTAAAATTTTGTTGTGAGAACATATGTAGCATTTTCTGTAGTAAGTTTATTTCTGAATCCAAATTGTTCCTTTGTTAAGATATTACATTTAGTTAAATGATTTAATAATCTAGTTTGCATCACCTTCTCCAAAATGTTTGAGAAGGTTGCTAAAAGCGATATGGCTCTATAATTTGCCATATCTAGCTTACTTCCTTTTGTGTATAGGGGTTTTGTTAATGAAAATTTCAATCTGTTTGGAAAAATACCTTTGGAAAGCAGTTTATTGCATATATAGTCTACAAGTGAATTTATAGAAGGGGCCCTTGTGTTGAGAATCTTTGTAGAGATCTCATCATATTCATGTGAATCTTTCAGTTTTAAGGGATTTAATTATGTTTTATATTTCCTTAGTTGTTGTAGGTTTATGATGTGTGTAGAGTGTGTGTTGAAAAGTGTACAGAACTATCCTTGGTCATACAATTATTCTCTCATTTTTTGAATAGGCCTGAGTTGTAGGGTTGATAATATCATTTACCACAAAAAGAATAAATGTATTAAAAGCCTCAGAAATATTTTGTTTATTACATGTAATTTTATTTCCAATTTCTATGTGTTGTATGTCACTAAAAACTATCTTTCTTAGCATTTCTAAATTTATTATCTCCTGTTATTTGAATAAAGGTTGACCAACTAGATGACACTTGCTTTATTATATATTGCTCAACATGTTTCAGACGTTAATACGTCCATCTTCAGGAGCTAGCGAGTACTTGTTGTGTTGTGTAGG
>Ga0123354_10017652_pt1 | contig 11183 bp, 5 predicted proteins | sample TergutLab28metaG_2_FD_97872 | JGI IMG/M metagenome (GOLD analysis project Ga0123354, IMG submission 97872) | Labiotermes labralis P4 segment gut microbial communities from Petit-Saut dam, French Guiana - Lab288 P4 | ecosystem: Host-associated > Arthropoda: Insects > Digestive system > Gut ... | reverse complement strand
TCATGTTTGTTTTTTTTTTTTTTTTTTCTCTGGTCCTTCTCTTCCCCCCCTGCCCCTCTCCACTTGTGATTGACTTTTCTCCCCGCTTTCCCCCCCCCCCCCCCCCCCCATGATCAGTTTGTCATTTTGTAACAAATACTTCATGATCTGTTTTCTTATTATTGTATAAATGTGCTTCTATTTAAAAAATGTGACCAGCTGAGTGCACACATACAAAGTTTAGTGGGTTTGTGTGTTTGTTGTGTGCTTGCTTGTTTGTTTTCATATCTGATTGTGTCTAATATAATATTGTAACTGTAAGATGAGTAATAAATTACTTCTGTTTTGAACATTCGAGTGGTCTGGAATGTATATGATTTTCATTGGTAAATGCTTACTGTTGTTTTGAAGGATTACAGCACATTCACAGTCAGGGTCAAAGTCAAGCATTTGATTCTTTGAAACACTGGTAACCATTTATGGTCAGAATGATACATCATCCCAGGAGCCTTGAATCTTCAGCAGCACTGCCGTTAGAATGTCGAATCTCAACCTCTTTTGTGTTTTAGAAGATTATATCACCAAAGTATTCACAGTGTTACATTTACTGTTGACACAGGGTGCAGGCCAGACTGTGACAATTGTAGCCCAGTACCGGCCAGAGGAGTACAATCGTTTTGAAGCAAAGATCCATGATCTTAAACAGCAGATGTCACAACAGATTATGTCAGGCACACTCATGAGAACCTCACAGAAACGATCTCTCTATGTCCGGTGAGTTTTTCACATACATCATACAATAATGTTATGTGCTGAAGTTTCAGCATGACTAAAATATGAATCTTGTGATAATATTTTCATCAGACTACAGGATGTTAGACATGTATAGAACCTATGCATTTTGTCATCAGTTCTGAAAGCTTTTTCAGAGGGAAGTTGTATGCAAGTGAGTTCCTTGCAATTGCCAGTTGGGTCTGCGGAAGTGCTTTCTGGTTACTGAAATTAAATTTTTCAACACCTGCCTGGTGTAATTAACAGGGTACGTAATGAAAACTTGCGTGATATAGAATCAAATAAGCCTGGTAGATACTTTGGAAAACACGCAACTTGAATGTGGTAAAGTTTTGTTAAAAATGGGAATCTACATTAAGGTAGTAGAGCAAAATGCAGTTTATTTTTGGATTTTGATATCCTGCTGAGGCCTTGTGGATAGATGTGTGAAATACCAGACACAATAAATTGTTCATGTTTCTTTATAGTGTGAAAGAAGATGCAGGTTAGGACAGCTTTCACCTATTGGATATCATTGATTGTGAGAAGATTACTGGGAAATTCTTATTGATATTTGGAAGTGTAAATTGGGTGTGTTCCGAAGATAGAAGTGGGTTTAGAGGTTGACACTGGAGGTACCACAAAGGCCAGCATTTATACAAAGCACTTTAGCAACTTATTGCCATGGAAATCACATTAGCATGAATTCAGACTTCCAAACACCAGCTTCTGCATATTGCAAGGCATATAGGGCCTTGTTTCCATGGAACTCACCTTATTGTGGGTGCCACCTTTGTAGCACTGCAACTTGTCTATTTATGCAAGACATGGTAGCATCTGCTTATTGTAGAACATGACTGTGAGTTCATATTTGCAACACCGTGGCTCCTGCATTTGTGCACTCCTGAAAATTAAAGTTTAAAGGAATGTGTTTCACATTAATGTATGCAGCCATAGCATTTTGTACAAAATAGGGTATATGGCAGATGGTGAAGGAAACAACATGAGACTTTGTTGAGTGAATGTGTTGAAAATGTGAGACTTTGGTGACTGTTTCTCGCTGATATGTGAAATTTTGTTACCAATGCTCTTGCTGGCCAACCCTGAGTTGCTTACCTTTCTCCTGCTGAAAAAGAAATTCAGTGTAGAAGAACATTATATTTTTCTCCCTGTTATTGCACTTTTTTTTGAGTGTTGTGATTCTGTCATCTTCCATAATTTCATGTTTCTTGTCTTTCATACAGTTTTTTATTGTATATATTTACCTTTTTCTCTTCCAGAGCATAAGAGCATAAACATATTCTTTATCTGACATTTCAGTTGTGTGTGCTTTTAGAGCTGTCTTGAACTGCTTCCCTAAGTGTCCTTTGCCTCATACATATCCATGAACACTTGTACATTGAGCTTACAGTGTTTTATTATTGGCAGTTTCTTACCACCTTACAGTATAAATCATTGCATTATGGTGGTAATGTACACTAATGGAGTCACCATGGATGTCAGAACTAGGGAGATATAAAAGATATCTATATGCATACAATTGTATCATAGGCCTTTACAACACTAGGCTGCACAAGGTGTCATTGCATATGGATCAGTCTGCAGTTCTTGTGCATTTGGTTTGCCTAGAAAAGCTTTTTTGAAATTTTCTGATGTTTGAATTACACACCTTTATTTTAAAAAACTGCAACTTGATGCTGCAAGGTGGGTCAGAATGTAACATTTGTAGTCATCGGAAGCTAAACATGCTGTAAAAGTAAGCTGTGAGGACTGAATATGTGAAATCTTTCTAGAGTTTACAAAGTGCAAATTATTTCTTAGTATTAGTAATTCATTGTCATTGTCATGAACAATACAACAGATAAAATGTATGTGAATTAAATGAATTTGAGTCATCTGGCAAACTTACGTGCCTGTAACAAGGTATTATCTGCTGCACAGTGTTGTTATTTAGCCAGACAATGTTTCATAGGGCAGTGTGCTAGCTGAGTGTATGGCCTTGTGGACTGAAACTTCTCACATTGTGGGGATCTATTAAGACATTCAGAGGAACAGGAGGAGTCTAAAGACTGTTCTTGGCTATGCTTTAACCTGTTGAAATATAATGTGTAAATACTTCCCTCTGTTGGCGTGAACTGATTCACACGATAAAATTATACACTAGAATTGTGTGTGAAAATGTAACTTGCAATAGATAGGATTAGGCACTGATTCTGACATGAGAAATTCCTTCAGGACTTCCAACATTTGATGCTGCCATTTATACTTGTTTATAATAATGTCTGCACTTGTAATAGAACATCTTCTCCCTCAATCTTAGTGATGTTTCTTAGACTTGGCCTTGTCATACTATGCCAAATCCCTTTTTACAACGTACTGTCATACAAAAATCTGACAAATCACTCAAATGATAATTACTGCAATCTTTTTTACCAGAGTATGGTTATCTTTTTATCTGAAAATCAATACTGAGTGCAAGAACATGAACCTAAATTTTTACAGTTGCAAAATTGTTATCAACCAAAATTACTTTGTTCTCTGGAAGCTATAAATCCCCCTTACATCAATCATATCTTTCTTAAATAACTATTTCAGTAATCTTCCAAGACCATGTTTCCAACCAGAAGGTACTGCCATGCTTGGTTCCCATATTTGGGGTGTCCCTTTGCTCAGTTAATTATTTACCATGACATGAATGTAAATGCCAGTGGAGGTATAAGCTCCACACATTCTTAAATTCAGCACTAGATAGAGGCAAATGGTCAGCTTTTTATCCCAAACACTTTATCCTAGTACCCTTGGAAGGGGAGGCTGGATGGGCCTCAGAGCCAGTGTGAGTGCTTTGGAGGAGAGACACCCCTTTGCTCCTGCCAGGAATCATGCCATGATTCTGTGGCCATCCAGCCTGGTCACTTTAAAGCAGTGCTGGACATTCAGTTGATTGCTTTGAAAAAACATTAGTTCTGCTTTCTTAAAGTAAAGTATGGCCCAAATATACTTATTGACAGTCAGTTGATCATTGCCAGTTGTCATAATGGAGTTATCAGTATGAGTCCGAGATGTGAGAGAGAGACAAAGACTGTTGCAGGGAAAGCATTACAGCACTGACTGTTTGAGCCCCCCTCTCTCTCTCTCTCTTTCTCTTAACAACTTCAGGTAGAAGAAGGAGTGATTTGAAGGTACAAACTGTGTTATGAAAGCTATTCTGGGGGAGCACTGATAAGTTGCAAGCCATTGTTGTACCATCTGTGCTTTTCAGATGGGGATAATATAAGAACAGTGTACAGTCCATTAATGTGATTGCTTGAAGAATTGTATTGTCCTCTCCTCTTTCCACAAAAATATGTGTACACTTGTGAATTACAGCCCTGTCATAATTTAATGGGTAAAAATACATTTCAGCAAGTGTGCTGTCCATTATGTCAGGGAAAATGTAGACATCACGCATATCAGGCAGTGAAGAAAACTCATAATTTTGTTGCAGCATGTGTGACATGAAAATTCATAGTAATCTACAGATTGCTGTATTTATGCCATTTAAAGGAGAGATTGTTATTGATTCTGGCGCATGGGTGGTTTGGGGAGACACAAAGTCATTTTTATTAAATGACCTGGACTTTCCTCATCAGCTGTTGGTGTTACAAAATTACAGTCTTATCACAATATTTTGTAATAAGTTTTTTTATGTAATCTAAACCTTAACTGAAAGGAGGAAATTCAGAATTCAACAGCTGATGGCACTGTAGTAAGTAGGTAGTTTGCACGCCAGCAGTTGCATGTACTTCATGCTGTAACAGTAACACTTGCAGCTGTGCTCTGTTGATAAAATATTTTCTTTTCCCACTTTTTTTTACAAATACTTCCTGGAACCCACCAGCGGGTCGTGACCCACCAGGTGAGAACCACAGACTCAGGGAATACTGTTTTATGAATAATTAAGATTGCAGTTTATCCTTCTGAGAAAGTAGTATGTAGGGAGGAAATGTTCCATTGGTGGTGAAAAGAAGTTAAACAAGAAACTGTTGTTAATATTTGGTCATTTAGTATCCGATGCAGCAAGCAAGTGGCATTGTTTTAATTTGCGTGGTTATTGTAGGGCTTTGTTCGATTACGACCCAAATAAAGATGATGGGCTGCCAAGTCGAGGATTACCTTTCCGGTATGGTGACATACTGCATGTAACAAATGCTAGTGATGATGAATGGTGGCAAGCAAGGAGAGTCCTTGCCTCTGGTGAGGAGGAAGGGATGGGCATTGTGCCATCCAAGCGGCGATGGGAACGGAAACAGAGGGCACGAGACAGAACAGTCAAATTTCAAGGGCATGTTCCTGGAGGGGTTATTCTCGACAAGGTAAGTTATGTTTGTTTGGATATAGTACTACACATTCTAGTAAGATTCTGAGTACTTGTGTCAGCTGAATATTTGTTCACAATTAAAATGTGTCATTATATTTTGTTTCTAATGTGGGTAAAATAAATGTTGAAGGGCCACTTGTTAATATAGTATCACTGTAATACAAAGAACTGTTACAGTGATAGCATAAACATTCTGAGTATCTAACAAGTGACTTCTTTAAATTAATACAAGCATCTGTCCTAGGTTAGTAGGGAAAAATATCCCGTATGAAGTAATAAGAAGTGTATATATATCTGCCCTGCTTGGAATTATTGTATTAGTTACTATCATTATTTTTACTGTAGATTAACTTGTGTTGCAGTGTGTAGTATGGTGTGAAATGTCCACTAAAGAATACTGTCAGTGACATCGAAACTTGTGGTACAATTCTTTTAATTACCATACTTGAACAATTCAAATTAAGATCTCATTACAAATTGCATGTCGTTTCTTATATTATGGGACCTTTGGGGACTAGCATTGAATAGACTGAAGGCTGTAAAGAATTTAAGAAATGTAAAATGAATGGAAAGTTGATTATGATAAAATAGTTTCTGGAGAGTGAATAACAGCAAGATATCAGCAAGTCATTTGTGTGCATTGTAAGAAGGAATGGTCATGTGACCAGAAGTGCTGTTGAGCTGATATAATTAGTTCCATTTCTTATGAATCTTGACACTGGTTGGGAAATAAGAGTAGCCAATCACAACAGGGGTAAGAGTCAGAAAATTGAAGTATTTTTAAATTTTTTGGTTTAGCCAAAGAAAATGAGTGGTTTGAAAAACACTAAAACTCTTGAATATACTCACACGTTTTGCTCAGTACCATATGATCTGACAGGAACTTGCCAAAAAAGCAGATTACTCTTGCTGGCTCATGCTACAGTGTAGCATAGCATTTTTCTGAGTGGGTTTCACCCAAGCTTCACAAGAAAATAAGAGGTAGAATTTGTTGTAATTTGAAGTGTTAATTGCTAAATACAGCTGCAGGGATTTCCAGAGGTGTTATATTTAAAAATACAGCTGATTAGCACATAGTGCATGATAAATGACAAAGTATTTGTGTTTCATATACCTAGTGTGTTGTCCTGTTATATCAGTAGGAGTTTATCCTTAACTCGCACATTACAGAAGGCATGAACAGGGAATTACTGTATTTATTATTAAGTTTCTTACCTGACCATTTCAGTTAGCAGGTACAAAGTCAGAGTACTGATAGGAGGCATATTTGGTTTATTCCATTTCACTTCTCCTACACTACTTCCATTCCCTTCTCATCAATTTCATCTTCATAATTGTACGCTTTACTTCATATTCTGGAGTAAAAAATTTGTATCTTATGCTTCTCTCTTTTTGATCATTATTGTCAACTATAGTGGAAATGTGGAAATGTGATTCAAAGTTTTATTTGTATAAATAATGCAGGAATGATTACAACCAAGAGTGATCAGATACACTTATTTAGTTATCCTGTGATAACAGGTTCACAGTGTGTGCAAGTAATTTGCAAACTACAGATTTATTTCATTGGTGAATTAATGTGGCATATAACAACACTTTCTGGCCACTTGTTGCACTGATTATCAATTTCAGGAAAGTATGTCCCAGTTGAACAGCATGAAACAGTTCTAAAATTCCAAAAAGTAAATCCAAATTTGGTGTGGAGATGTGTCAGACATCCAAATAAATGGACCGCACAGAATTGTACACTTAAGTTACCCCAGCATTAAAAAAAAAAATACAGTGTAATATATGTAAAATTTAATAAGATACATTTAAAGTGCACTACTGGTGTTTCAGTTGTTCTAATTTACGTATGTGCCGATATGGGATCTTTAATATGATATTTTGAAAATCACAGTTCAGCAATTCTAAAATTCAAACGGAGTTACTTGGACTAGATGAAATGTCATGTGTCAATATCAGTGAGCATATTTGGATGATGACTAGGTAGATCAAGTGTATTACATGAAACATTCTGATTGCACTTTTCACAGCAGTCTACATTAGATAGAAAAAAGAAGAATTTTTCATTCAGCAGAAAATTTCCTTTTATGAAGAGCAAAGATGACAAATCAGAAGATGGTTCAGACCAGGAACGTAAGTACATTTTGCTTATGTATATACAGTATGCACATATATCATTATGTTTCTCTTACATATATTTATAAGACTTGGTTCTAGTTCCTGGAATAAGCATTTCTGCATTGAGGTATGTGCTGACTTCTTTATGTTTTTGGTATCAGGATGTTGTTATTGTTATCCATTGTATTGAAGTTGACTGGGTGAAATCTGGAGTGTATTTGGTGTTACCTGAGTAATGTGTAACCACTATCACATAAGTATGGACTGGGCCAAGTGGTAAAATTGTTGTATGCTATGGGAGACTGTGGAATGAATTGTCTGGTAATAGTAACTTTATTGTCTGTAAGTGTATCTAAAGTTGTCTTAATAGATATATAACTATGACACTAATTCCTCTAGTGAATGCGGATGTAGAGCTGAAAATTATTTTATGTTCTGTCGACCATGCATCTCTATATAATCTTGTAAATGAAACCAACTTGGTGCACAGTTCCTCTCAGTGTATTTCGTCAATTTTATTTATAACCTCTACATGTTTCATTCCTCTCCAGGTCCATCATCAGGTGGAACAACTGTATTTATGTAGGGTGGAATTCCATTCTGCATACCAGACTGTCAGTTATAAAGAATAACAACGACCAAGTGTCGCATAAATACAGTTGTTCCTCCTGATGATGGACCTGGAGAGGTCCGAAACATGTAGAGGTTATAAATAAAATTGACAAAATACACTGAGAGAAACTGTGCACAAAGTTGGTTTCATTTACAAGACAGAAAATTGTGTTCAGATCAAGCTGAATGCCTGCATTGTTGAATGAGTTTTAAGAAGTATTAATTATTATGATTTTGAAGACTAAGGGCTTTGAGGCAGTATCATCATACTTGACTTTCTATAATCATGTTTTTAAAGTACGACGTGTGTTACATGTAAACATTTATAGAATTATCATATCGTGTTAGCAGTAAATGTGCAGTAAGAATTACTTTCTTTTCAGTAATGAAGGTGATACTTTTCTTTCCTTCTTTAATCCATTTTCCCAGTATTCTTCAGTCCCCATTTCAGGTCAGATTATGGTAACATGAATGACAGATTAAAATTCTTTGTTTCTGGCAATAATATTGTTGTCAGATTTTCGAGACTGTGCAGAGGAAATACTGCTTACTGAAGTGGCCTATCATTTCTGGTGCCATTCGGCTCTGGTCTGTGCTCTAAAATATTCTTGGAATGAGGGTACATGGCCCCAGGCATATATAAATATATATACCCATGATAATAAATTGCATGATGCATGGTTGTTGAGTGACTATTCATTATACCTCCTATAATACAGTGTGTTTTGAGCTACATTTATCTTGTATAGTAATCCTTGTAAGCATGTTAAATTAACACATTTTCAAGAATATATTTTGGAGTTGTAAGTTCTACTTGTCTGAAGTACTACAAATTCTACAGCTAAATTTAATCATAGTATTGATTGATCATCCCAAGACATCGTGCAATAGAAACAAAATGCAAAAGATGTATGTTTAAACATTGCTTGTTAAAGATGAGTGTTGACTCGTATTTGTGATTGGTCAATCCAGGACATTCTACATTAAAAGTAGAGTACAAGAATTTATGTTTTGTGCAAAGTTAATTTTAGAGGTATGTATGTCTGTGCTCATGCTTGTATTTAAAAGTGAAATCCTATCTAAATTATGACTTGTCAGGTTAATAAAAATTCCAGTGATATTAACTTTTCCCATTTCAAAATTGGTGTTATATTATGTTAATTCAGTATAGTGGTAGGTGCTTCTTTTTTTAACTATGACCCTTTTGAAAAGGGAAGAACTAAAGGGGATTTTCTTGTTGATGTTTGGGGTTTTCATATGAAATAAAATACACGAGTGATGGCAAGTAGTGAAACATTTTGCGCAGGAGGAGGAGAAGGAGAGATACTTTAGCTCTCAATCTGTTTCTATTCAAAATTGTTCTGAAATGTTGAATTCTTACACATTTAATAGCACAATTGGACAAGGAAATGGTCTACCACAAAGTGTTTGTCTTTGTATTAAACATATTGGCACACTCATATTATGTTAACTGTGTTAGTCATATTGGAACTTTCAACTTTGTTGCTGTTGGAGGTGGAAATCAAAAGTAGTGAATAATATACTGCTGTGCCTGTAAGGAATTCTTTGTGTGTATTTATAAAATTTGAATTTCATGAAGATAAAAAATGCATAATCATAATCTATAGCAGTCAACACGTTCTCACCTAGGTGTCTAGTACTCAGAATTAAATAAGGGATGTAATTACTGATCTATACATTCATGATACGAAGACGGTTTTTTTTGCATGGTGATTTTTAACTGTTGATGTGTCACTTCATATTTACTTCAAACTAATCAGATGCTTTAATAATTTAGGCTGTCTGCAGTTTTGGAACAGTTGTTTATATAATTTGTAAAAGTAATTAATGTACAACACTTTCTTTGGCCATTTTGTATTGCTCTTGCATGTTTTCTTAACATGATGATGTGACAAAAAAGTTTAATTAATCTGTTGGCATCCTCTGATATTGTCTACATGAAATACTTACTTACTTTCTTACTTATTCCATGAAACAGAGTCCTTCTTGAGAAGCTAATCAGTTCTCAGCTAGTCAAGAAATTGCCTGCATTTAATGGAACCCAAAGGTTCATTACTGCATTTACAAGTTCCCTATCCTGAACCCCCTGTCACCACAGCATGGCACGTCCTCAGGTTGTGGATGGAGGAGCGGCCTCCAATGTGGAGGGTAGCTGGGAATATATTGAATTAGCAGTCACATACAGCTGACAAGGTGTGGTCCTCCAGCTTGGGGGTTCTGACAGGTTCTGACAACTCCTCACCGTAAAAACTGTCTTTATGTTGAAACATAAACACGTGCCACTTGAAATATGCACTGAAAATTAATCCATATATTTCACATAGATTCCTTGAAAACTGATGCATAATATCTGTTTACTGTTGTCCAGGATAAACTATTTTGACTGATCTTGTGACATTTCAGAACCATCATATGAAACCACTAAACATTAATCTAGCCTGCAGCCAAAGGGTAAATGGGAAGCTATACCTATCAATACAGTGTTGATTAGTGTATAGATATTTTGTATAGAATGAGCAAAATTTAAATTGATGTAGAATATTATATGCATGTCAACCCAATGTTAGGGCTTATGCAAGCATGTGTATTATTAATGTGTACTATACCATGTTTTTGCCTGCTTGCATTGTGGTATGTTTGTGACATATGTTTTCTGTTCTCTGTGCATCTTGTAGCATCGCCTACCACTCCAAACATCGATGGTGACTCTACATCAATACGTAAGTGTGCGTCTCTTTCTAGGCCTAGTTATATCCCATTGTAGTGCCATGTTAGAGACTGCCGATCTTTTCAAGCCTGGGGCTGCATAAAGCAAAACACACAGCATCTAGAGGGAGTAATGCTTCATTTGGGATGAAATAAGTCAGTTGCTTGATATATCCATAAGGAATCTTTGCAGTTATATGCCAGTATTTGCTGTTATAATCATTGGCATTCTTTCCGGCATGCAATTTAAAGTGGTCCAAATCAGTCTTTAATATGGTAAGGCTTCATAATCATTCTTCTTGCTATTCTCAGATATATGCTTTTCTAAACTTTCTATTTTGAGATTGTGCACTTTAATAATGTTTCTCCTACTCATAGGTGATAATCCAAGCCCCTCAGATACTGCATACTTTGTGATTGCACATTATATAATTACAAATTGTATTGTAATTAGAAGCCTTCTTCTTCTTCTTCCAATGGCGCTACAGCTCGGGGTGGGCCTCGGCCTCCTTCAAGAGTTTCCTCCATCCTTTCCGGTTTCGGGCGGCTACTGTCCAATTTCTACATCCTAGCTTTGCTACATCTTCCTTCACTCCGTCTTCCCAGCGCAACC
>Ga0123354_10017651_pt1 | contig 11183 bp, 5 predicted proteins | sample TergutLab28metaG_2_FD_97872 | JGI IMG/M metagenome (GOLD analysis project Ga0123354, IMG submission 97872) | Labiotermes labralis P4 segment gut microbial communities from Petit-Saut dam, French Guiana - Lab288 P4 | ecosystem: Host-associated > Arthropoda: Insects > Digestive system > Gut ... | reverse complement strand
TTGTATTTTACTTATTCAAAAAACCCCCCCCCCCCCCCCCTCTGGTTTTGCAGTGACTAAAGTTCTCATAGGGACCTACCCTGAGCCACCCGTGACGTGTCCAGTTCAGAACCGTCAGTCCCCTTTCATTAGATCCGTTTGAACTGGGGTATAAACTTCTTACTCAAGTTAAGGTCTTCTTAAGTGGTCACTTCAGATCTGTGGATATTACATTCTATTCCGCCTCCCTCTCCCCCATATTTGGGCAGGTAACTTGCTATAAGCCGAACCCCTCCTCAAAAACATTACAGTTCAGCATTTTCTGTTAATCGCATAGAACAGAAAGAATTCATACATGAAGTCTGACCAAGACAAAAATACTCATTTCTTCTTAGGTAGCTCGACACATGAAGGTGTGACCGATTGGTTGTCCCAAAAGTAGGTAACTACCAATCTACGCTTCATAACATCCCAGAAGAGCGAAGATCTCAGACGGCCTTCAGGTGGTGGAAAATGTGGGAAATTTTCTTACCTGTGACATAAACAATGTGTAGTCCTTCTTACGTTTTGCTGGTGTTCAACAGGTGGAAATGAACTGAATCTTTGAAAAAACACGCCGGCAGTAATGTAAGGAATACAATGCAAAAGAATGGATCAATATAAGGGCAATATGTGGAAATGACACATAGAGAAGTTTTGAACATTCATGCTGGAATTTCAGAGGGCTTTACACTGGAGATTGTTAAAAAGCCCTTATCAATATCGCATCTGTCCAGACCGGCCCTGGGGCCCACCCAGCCTCCTGTACAGTGGGTACCGGGTCTTTCCCGGGGTAAAGAGCGGCCGGGACGTGACGCTGACCCCTCACCCTCTTCTAGTGCCGTGGTCAAGAAAGAGTAGAGCTATACCTCTACTCCCCCCTATGGGCCGTACGGCCTGTACAGAGCCTCAGTGTCTGTACAAAGGTGCACTTTACCTTTTACATTTACCTTAACAGTGTACAAGATGTTGAGCTTAAGAAGGAAAGAAATTAACATTTTTGAAGCTCAGAAGAGCGAGGGAAGCGAAACACAGCAAAGCTGAGCAACTATTGTAACACATTCAGTGGATATGACCCGGAGATGACGTCATGACTTCGTGACAATTTATCCAACATAATAACTTGAAAAATAACATGACGTAGAGGTAAATAATAAAGCAGTAAGCTTGCCTAAAGAAATAAAAGATGTAGAAAAATGATGAGAGAAAAGACGTGTAATGTGTGGGTAAGTGATTCGTGCCGGCGTTACTAGCAGATGCTCCCGAAGTGTGGGCAAAAGAAGAATTGTTCAAGATGGAAGCAATAAATTACACCGAAAAACACTTTGGATGAGAGCAGACGACCACCTACCTACAATGGGAGAGAAGAATATTCCCCGCTGAGTTATCCGTATTACGAAGTTTGGATAAATGAGGTGCAGAGGGGCCACGAGCAGAAACGAATGCAGTAATCTGTCTACTGGCTAGCACTTGTTAGCGCCAACTGATAACATTAATTTGAATGGGAATGGGATCGTGACTATGCTAATGTGCGAGGTCAAGCAAGTTCAAGAAGTATGGCCTAAATATGATGCAAGGGGTTCACCATATTGTTTATAGACATTTCGTAAAATTGTTTAAGTAATAAAATGTCGCTTATGCATACATAGCCTGTGAAAATACATTTCATAATTAAAGGTTTTGTATTAATTTTTAATTGCTTATGTGTAAAACTTTATCTAATTCTTAAGCATGTGTTTCCTCGCTTCCACACAAAGCAAGTGACATTTAAAAAACAAACGAACAAAAACAAATAACTACACTATGGAGGCAAAATTTCAGGTTATTTAAAATTAGAACAGCTTTGGCAGCAACTGTCACGTTAATGATTGCCTGACAAAGTTAACTGTACATGAAAACCTCGAAAATGCAAAACCGCAAATACTGCAGCCCGCCACGGGACACGATCATAGCCAGTTCCGTCCATTTCCTAGACTCACAACCATTTCTCCCATCTTCACAACCTATTTCTCTAGAACCATCTTACTAATTCACTAAATCTGATATCAGAACAGGGAGATTAAAAACGGCTGTTACCAAAGCCCAACATTGCAAACGATCCTGACCGAGTTCCATCAAATTCCCTTCCTCTGGATCTCGTTCCCAACTGTCCATCATAGTAATTAACTGGCTTTCTGGAACTACAACCAGGAGTTTCACCACCACTGACACCAAAGTCCACCATTTAGTCCATGATTCTGAGCCAGTTCCATCCACCTCTCTTCCTCTGGATCGCGTTCCCTACCTGTCCGTCCTAGTAAATAAATGGCTTTCTGGAACTAGAGCCAGAAGTTTCACCATCACTGATAACAAAGTCCACCATTTAGGCACGATCCTGAGCCAGTTCCATCCGCCTCCATTCCTTACAAACTGTTTCGCCAAGATCCAGCTTACTAAGTCATATGTTCATTATGTTCCACCTTCATGCTCACCTTGCACTTAATTCCTCATCACCCAAGTACCCTTGTCCTAGAACTGCACACACCAAACTTCATTATACATTTCCTTGCTTCTCCGTTCCAGAAACAGTGCCCAGTCCATCGTAGGTTCTCTATTCCTTAACAATACTCGGTGATCCGTGGACAACACACTGCTCCTTCTTATGACACTGTACGTACTTGTGACTCGACATTTTGTTACCGTGTTCAGATAAAGCAGTGTTTTACACCCTTTTTTCACAGAGAAACCCCCGAAATAGTTATTCATATCCAGAGGGGCCCCTGTCTATGAAAACGAAATGAAATCAAGGAGGCAACTGACAGCGCACGGCATTACTGCAGTATAGCCAGTTGCCGGATAAAAAATCCCACTGTATATCGAGGCATATTTGAAATTTTTCGCATTATTTCATAATTTTTATTTATAGAGTTCACGATTTTTCGCGGAACTCCCCTCGATATTCTGTCGAAACCTAGGGCTCTGTGGAACCCTGCTCGCAAAACGTTGAGACATACCCTGCCCACAGGCTTTAAAATCCAGTCCATATCCTCAGTGTACTGTGTAAAAGATTAATGTTATCAGTGTACTACCATCTACAACTGGATCTTTAAAAGGTGCTCTGACATTAAATTTTCCGACTAAACGTCCTGTTACACTTATCACCTCTTCTAGTCACGCTGCATCTCATGAATAAGTGTAGTTATATTAGATGAAGTGAATAATTTACGGAAATTTTTATTCCCCCTGTGCGAGGGACAGTTCTTCTTCACTCTGTAAGGGTTGGCACTTCTGTTTCTTATTCAGGCGGTGTCGGGGTTCAAGCTTCGGTCCAGAAAATAGCTCATCTGACTCCGGTCTTTGACACTGTTCCACATAGCGACCCAACGTAAGCGTAGACTGTAACCACTTTTTAATGTTCAGCCCAATTCATCATACATAATTACCCGATCACTCGACGTTACGTAAACGAATATGCATCTGAAGTGCAGAACAGTCATTAAATAAGCCAAGAAACAAACATTCTCTGTACATTAATGTGGTGAGGATTTGCAATTCACTCTGCTCAATGAACCATTCACCCATTACCATCGCAAATAATTCCAGTAGCAAAATGTTACGACATTAAAGGAGTTGGACCACTGCGAGTTGCATCACTGTATAATTACCGTTGGCTTCATGCGAAGCGAATGCTCCGTCCTTTGTGTGTCTGACAAGTGAATGCTACTGGCCTCTGCGCTTCCGAAATGACAGTCCGAATAGAAATTAGGAACTCGGAGGGATGTCGAGGCTTTGCAGCAGCACGTTGCAGGAAATTCGTACAACAGTTTGTAGGCACGTTAGCAAAATTGCGACAAGCGACTGTTAGCTTCGTCATATCTGTCTGTCTGTCTGTCTGATCCTCTGTGTGTCTGTCCGTCCGTATGGTCAAATCGGCTACAACTGAAGAGATAATCATTAGACTTAATGTTTGAGTATTTTTCGAAAATCTGTCGAGAAAACTCAATTTTCGTGAAAATCTGACAAGAACAACGCTTGCTTTACACAAGGCCTATGTACATTTGTGACAGTATCTCGCTGAATTCTTGTTAGAATGAGAAACGTTTCAAAGTTGCAGAGAAAATCAAAACACACATTTTGTATTCAAAACGCTTTTCATGAAAATCGTGCCGTTTGTGATATAATGTGGAAAAATTTGGTACCGACACACAGACCACAGATGACAGTGTAATACAGCGCATGCGCATTGCATGTTGGATAAATAATGGTACAAACGCACTCAAAATATTTAATACTTATTGCTTTCCACGTCAACAATGTTAACTTGAACGCACCTAATTGCTGCGATTACTTACGTTAACTCTTCTGTTCATTTCAAATTCTTTGTTTGCTTGTGTAGTTTTACATAGCCCTTAGTCTATTGAAATGTGTGGCGGCACTGCAGTGGAGCAGAGCCCTCTATGTCAAACAGATGGGCGCATCTAGTCAAGAAATTTTCCACCTTCTATAAAACCCAAACCGTCATCACCTCTTTAACGACAGCCAGCCACTGGGCCCTGTTCTGAACTAACTAAATCCACTGAACTCCCACTCACCATGTTTTCTTAAAACCTACTTTAATATTCTCCACCCAACACTAGATGGTATTTGGATTTCCCAATAAAATTCCTTGTGTATTTCTCATTTCTGTCAGACAAGATACACCCACTCAGTCATACCCTTAATTTGATGACCAATTGCCAAATGGGTTGTTAAAGTCCTACAACGCTAGGCTGTTTCGAATTTTGGACAGCATATCCGCTGCCCCGCCTAAGGTGTCTCGTGGTCTTCGTCAGTCCGGCCAGGCAAGTACTGATGTATTAACTTGTGTAGAACACCACACCCTCCTCTAAAATCCTCTCAAATTTATTATTCATTAACCTTTATCCTATTGGGTTGGGTACTTAAATTTTAGTGCTTGTTGTATGAGAAAGTGTTATTTGAGCAAACAAAGATACAATTGTACAATAAAAGGCATTTGGTGAAAAAAAAAAAAAGATTTTGTGTAGTTTGTCTTAAAAATGTAGTAATTTTCCTTGTTGTCTAAACGTATAAAATGGATTTCTAGGGATGTTTTTCTATGTGACTACTCAACCTAAAATTCGACGCGTCACTGACAGCGTCTTGAAGTTAAAAAGAAATCCAGATAGAACTGACCGCCATTGTCTTTAAATTTTCGTTTAAATAGTTAAATATTTCGTCTTCCAACGTTCAATTTTGAAGCCCTCTCCTTATCTAGAAATAAGTGTTTCTTACCTTGAAACGAGTATCCGGAGAAGAGTGGGTGAATGCTTAATCCAGCTGGCCCCGCCATGATTCTGATAAAATTGTGAGGCACCGCATCAATACCCTTGTCTTCCCCCAACATGGGCACACACACTCACACACACACACACACACACACACACTAAACAACCCCCCGTGATGTGTCTCCCTTACCATCCCTTGTAACAGTAACCGAAATACTTCCAGCACCCTCTTTCTTTCATTGCCCATCTACTACCAAACAGGGGTTTAGTTTCTGCTTTGAAGGGGGTGAGTATAACCAAACTGAACCAGGGATGTTTCTGATTTTGAAAAGGGATGTTGGATGACATAAGTAGAGGGTAACTGTTAACACCCCTTCCCCCTTTTTTTTCTGGTCTCATTGTTGTTTTTCTTTTATTTTCGTTCAAAGATCTCCCTCTTCTCTGGCAGACGGTTGCTATTGGTTGTTTTCACGGGTTCTGGGAGGTGTCACAATGCTAGGGCACACCTCTCTATACGAGTCTATGTCCACTCTTCATATGTGATTACTGCATTGTGTTGTCTGTACCAGTTTCACTTTTCTGTAGCTGACATCGCTGAAGCAGGGGGAGCGGGTGGGGACTTAGCACGTTCTGACCCTGGACCACCAGAGTCGAGATATATGATGTCAAGCCATATTCTGTCTTATTTGTATCCGTCTTGTTTCTTTTTCAAGTCCTCATTCCTCGTCATTCCTTCATGTTTTATCTCCACATAATCTTGAACTATGTCTAATCAAATTTAATGAATTGTTCGCTTTAACTTTTATGTAACCGACTTATTTCTTCATTTCTTTTACCTCTCTGTCTCTGTGTTTTGTACTAGTTCCGTGAAACATGTTGTATTTCCATTCACACCTCCATATGTTGGAGACCTGAAAATAAATCTGTTAAATAAATTTTATTTTTGCGCGAGTTGAGATTCTAACGGTGGTACTTCGCAGAATACCGTGTTAGTGTAGCCTGGTAAAAAAATGCCGACGTTTCGGCGAAACAGGCTGTCTACATATTCGGAGTTGAAAGACCTTGAAATTGAAGGGAAGGCATTACATATCTTCAGGACATCCTTCAATTTGTACGATACTGTAGGCGGTTATACCCGTGAAGTGGCTTTTATGCAACCTTAATCTGGTGTTACTTAAAATTTTCCCGATGATTTAATGGATAAAAAGCTCCATTCTCTGTAATTTTCCCTTTAACTAACCCTCTGAACGGTAAGAAATCTTCTACGTACTGTCCAGTTCGATCTAAAAACACAATGCACCATTGTAATGGAGCGTCAATATGTTGCTGGCTCTGAGAAATTTAAAACAATACATACAAATTTCAGGGAAAGGATTTCTGGTCCTTGCGAATGAAAACAGATGTGGCAACGTGACAGAGACGAATTATTTGGTTTCTAACACTGCACAGTCAGACAACTAAAACTGCAGAACAGCAAGGGTAAATTTGTCCTTGTACATGCTATTATATATATATATAATGCACTGGGGTATAGATCCGGTCATTCTTAAGCTCAGAACTAGGGGGAGGCGAGTGGTTAGCCTTACACCCTGACCGCCTTACCGCCAAAGAGAGAGCCACAATTACTCATTGAATGTGACGCTGGGTGGGACTCAGGGCTGTTCCGGAAGTTTTGGAGAAGAGACAAAAATACTTTCCCTGTCAGGACTCTAAACCCGAATCGTCCATCCCGTAGCCCGGTCGCTTTATCGACTGCCATGTCGCGGCTTCCTGTATCTGCAGAAATTAAGAAAACAATGAATTTCCGTTTTTTTAATTATAAACTGTCATGTCCTTCTTGGAATAAATAGTATGCTTTACACGAAGTTGCGCAGAGCAGAAAAGGGGCTAAATTCAACCCACGACAACACGTATAGTGCAGCGCACGGTTTTTGGCCGGTGGGATTTCCAAACGGTAGGCTTGGAGCAAGTCATTAATGCAGCGATGGCTTCGTGTTTGGTCTGGTCATTTCCTCCACCTCCTTAGGTACAAGTGACCTTGTCACGCTAAAGATCCAAGTAATTAAAACACCCACCCCTTGCCAATGCACCACAACTGATAGGCCCTTCCGCCAACTCCGCTTACTTCTCCAATGGCCAAAAACCATGCACTGCGCTATACATGCCTGTGCTGTCGGTATAAGCATTGTTACGAGACTGTGACAGAGTGTCCCTTGTAAATGGTCGTTCGTGGTTTTCACTTGTACATGGCCTGACTTCTAGACGATGTTCTGTCGTCGCTTCATTGTTACCGTTGAATTACAGAGTGAACTGACACTATTGCTTTAAGCATTAGGCCTAGATGGCACGGTGATTTTATGTAATGTAGACTGTGTATTTTGTCATTTATTACAATGTCATCATTGGCCATGTGTAATTAAAGCAATGACTCGCACGTAAATATATGCCTTTGTAAAGTCAGGCAACTGTAATGGGCAGTTACGTTTGTTCAGTGCACAGTCGCCCACGGAAGAAATGAAACGTTCTGTCTCTTCAGTGGAATGCACACAGCTCTGTTGCTGCTGGAAGCCGCGGCACTGCTGTCTTGTTTAGCCCTAGCATTCCGCCTTAATAGCAGAGTTATTGATGTGGATACCGCAGATGGCATAGGCCATAACGGTACTTGGCATCGTTAAAAAGTAATTAATCCTTATGTGGGCCTGCGCTTCAAGTCGGAAGGTTTCGGGTTCGATTCCCAATGGTTTCAGTGGAATTTTTTATTGACGTAATCATTCCGGGTGCATTATGGACCTGGGGATCGACTCAGCCTTTAACAGAAATTAGTACCAGAAATATTTCCTGGGGGGTAAAGATGGCCGGTGTGTAGGGAGGACAATTGTACCACCTTCTTGTGCCGATTGTCTTGGAGTCTGGGAGCCTCAAATTCCTGGAACCCTCAGGTCTTGTCCAGGCCTGTACAGGTGTTGCTTACTCTTTTTTTTTTTTTTAAATCCTTGTGTGGCATTTAAGATTATCACAACAGTGACTGGGAAACTGGCTGTATTCTGGATGTTACTGCGTGTAATCTGACAGAAACGTACCGATGTTTCAGAGCAGTGGTTCTCAGAGTGGGCCATATGCGCCGCCCCCCAAGGGGCCACACTAATTTTCTAAAGGGACACAGGAGAATGATAGAAAATGGGGGGGGGGCCGCTGTAACTTTTGAGTGGGCCACTGGAGCTTCACAGCCCGAATAAAATATTTCAAATTTAAAATTGAGTCAAAAGTTCCCTTCTCCCCTGCGACCCCTATATCACAGAAGGCAGAGTTATATTTTATTGCTTCTCCCACGTCTTATCTGGTTAAAACTGGTTTCAGTACGGTGACATTTTCTGTCAAATTTAAGTAACCGCCGAAATATTGTGAAGAGAAGTGATTGCTCTTTGACCACACTGCAACCGGACTTTCAAAAACTTGGCAGCTGCTCATCATGCCGAAAGAACACACTAACTAGAAGGCCATCTATTAACAGAATATTTTTACTGCATAAGTAAACAACGTGTCACATCTAAATAAATTATTTAAAAGTACAATATTTTGAATCAAAGTAATAAAAATACATTCTAATATATAAATTAACAATGTGGAAATCAAATAACATTTTTATAACTGAGAGTATCTGCGAAGGGTGTGGGACACGACCAAAAAACGGTTGAGAAACACTGATCTAGAGAAATCTACTGCATCACCAATCAGGCTTGATGGGTAGACGTCTACCCTGATGATGAAAGTAGCAGGATCATTTGAAACGTCAGTAAGCTACACGGTCTTTAGACACAGAAGGCTGTAATCTTCAGAGATGAAGACCTGTAGGAGCCGCGATAAGTCAGCCCGTATAATGACGAAAGCACGGACTGGACGTCCGGGAAGTCTGTGTTGGATTCCCTGTAGACGCAAGAATTTTATCTCACCTCCGCACGGCCCATACCAGGCCTGGATGCAACGGCGTAATCCCTGGGGATGCAGCGGCCGAGGCGTGACCACATATTCCCATCTGGTCGAAGTTAAGGATGAATAGAGATAAACCTCCACCCTCCCATATGGCTTCTTGGCATGCACAGGGACTATACTTTTTATCTTTATCTACCTGGTAATCAGCACTGCTTGTCCCGTGTTTAAATCAACTAATCATCACGACTTATTGCATGGTCTTGTACATTCACGATTGTTACATGCTTTATACCGTCAAGGGCGAATCCAGGTTTTGTGGGGCCTGAAGCTTATAGAATTTTTGGGGCCCTCTTTAAGAACAAGGAGACAAAATTACAAATACGAAATTAGGTACAAAGGTGAATATTTATTTAGAGTAAGAAAAACAAAATCACAACAAATTACAACCTTAAGAAAGCTGATAAATACTACAAACGTCAGAAAATCCAGAAACGTAACATCAATTCTTATTAATAAACTGCAGTACCTTTGTTTGGGGACAGCGGTAGCACAGTGGTTAAGGTGCTGTGTTACAAATCGGAAGGTCGCTGGTTCGATCCCAGCTGGTGTCATTGGAATCCTTCCGATCGCACTATTGCCCTGGGGTCGAATTAGCCTCTAACAGAAATGAGTACCAGGAATACTTCCTGGGGGTAAAAAGCGGCCGGCGCGTAAGGCTGACAACCTTACCACCATCCTGTGCCATTGTCACGTAATCTGGGAACCTTAACTTCCTGGAACCCTCTGGGCACCTCGACCTTGTAATGAGACTGATTTACCTTTATTTACACAACTTTGAAATACTTTTTTCCTACATTTTTAGCTGCATTTTCTTTGATCGCTTCTTCATATGACAACGCTCTTGTAATATCACTTTCTGTAGATAGAATGGGACGGTAAATCATTCTTTCCACTAGCTTAGTTTTTATTATTGATAGTTTAGAAAAGTTTTTTAAACTTTACAACTCTTTACTGGTAAATGATATGAATTTTTTGAATCGTTGTCAAATTTGTAAAACCCTCTATCAGGGTTTTTCATTTATGAACTAGTTTGATTTCAGGATATTTCAAGAGCGTTGCTAGGGCCCCTCCCAGGGCCTTGGAGGGGGCCCGTGCATTCGCTTCATTAGCTTTAAGATAAATCCGCTCCTACATACCGCGTTGCTCTGATGGAGGTTGTTATCCCCACTGCTCAGTTGTAAGGTGTGTTGCAGTCTGTAGAAGAGAAAGTGAGAGTGCGTTGCGTTACCTGACTCTCCCTGCCCAATCAGACGCGCTGTAATTATTGTTTGAGCTGAGCAAGCCCTCTTTTCAGCAAAGAGTGTGGGTATTCCACAGCTTGCGAATTTCGAGCTAATGACGTATTTGAATCTCGTACATTAATTTTTCTAAGTGAAGACTAAAGTTATAAACTTATGAGATTTCATGTTCTGACGGATATGAATGTGATGTGAAGCCTTGTAGTCGAGTAGAGATTTACCGACGTTTCAACGCGAAATGCTGCCTCCTTCAACAGTATCCTGAAGATAGAACCAACACTTCCTTCCGAAACGTAATTAAAGAGTTATCAGGCTAGCAGCCTCGCACTACGAAGACAGTAATAACGACACTAAGTTGCCTGGAAGACACGGGCTTCCTAAAGAGCTAGATGGGACTGAATTCCATACAGTACATTTACATAGGTGGACCGCGGTAGCACAGTGGTTAAGGTGCTACAAATCGGAAGATCGCTGGTTCGATTCCAGATGGTGTCATTGAAATTTTTCCTTCCCATCGTACTATGGTCCTGGGGTCGACTCAGCCTCCAACAGAAATGAGTACGAGGAGTATTTCCTGGGGGTAAAGGCGGCCGGTGCGTAAGGCTGACAACCTTACCACCATCCTGGGCCATAGTCACGTAATCTGGGAACCTTAACTTCCTGGAACCCTCTG
>Ga0123354_10017649_pt1 | contig 11183 bp, 5 predicted proteins | sample TergutLab28metaG_2_FD_97872 | JGI IMG/M metagenome (GOLD analysis project Ga0123354, IMG submission 97872) | Labiotermes labralis P4 segment gut microbial communities from Petit-Saut dam, French Guiana - Lab288 P4 | ecosystem: Host-associated > Arthropoda: Insects > Digestive system > Gut ... | reverse complement strand
TATACCATGTTTAAAATATTCAGTACCTATATTTGTTGAATAAATATATAAAATGCAACTTTAGAGGTTAGCGGTGCGGTACGACCACTATAGTTGACATTAGGCGTCAAAAGGTTAAAGGAAGGAAAAAGGAATCGGGAAAATTTCAGAGGAGTTTGGGAGATCATTTATAGCAATGCATTGCTGGAGACGCTAAAAAAAAGTGATGGCACAATGCCATTCTAGGTTCTGTCTAGGAATTCCTTACGTGCATGAATGCAAGACGTGAGGAGACCATGAGAGATTCCTGTGCAGTAATTTTCATTTAATCGCTCTCTGAATTTCCTTCATAACAAAAATTCTCGGCTATTCAACGCCCTCAAAAGCCCAACTTTCTTTAACTTTGTTTTATGTCGTGGCCGAAATAATATGAAGGAATGGAAGCTTCTTGTCAATTGTGTGACACAAACCGACACCTTATAAAACTGAATTCCGGACAATAGAAAATAAATATTATGTGAAATTGCCTATTTCATCTAAACCGAAAATCTTATACGATATACATATTATGACTCCATTTAACTTTATTTCTTTATCTGTACATATTTCTTCTCAAATACAAATTGACAGAAGTATCTGTAAGTACTTTAGTTACGTAAGAAATGCTGAAGGCAGGATGTAACTGGCAGAGACGATTCCGTATGCACCTTTTCATATTACAGGAATTGATCAGCTGTAGAAGTCTCTACATGACTACATAATGAAACCATTCCAAACAACCAATATTTGTGTTAGATTTTAACGCTTTGTTGTTTCGCTGAATTTATTTTTTTTTGTATAGTGAATGAATTAACAACGAAACGTATATAGCAAAGAATTTATGTGTATACCAATTTTAAACATAAGTGACGTTACGTATAAATTCAAATCAACGGATCTTAATATCAATCACGGAACAGCAATTCTAGATATCAGTAGCCGATACCGCAAACTATAAATGAGTTATTGGCTAAATGGCGACTCTGTGGGAATTTGCAATTATATGGGGCAAACTTAAAGCAGTTTGACTAACGCATTTAATACCCGTGAATGAACATCGAACTAAATAAGTATTTATCTTCTTCTAGGTTTAAAGGATATATTCGAAGGAATGTAAAATCCGAACGCCTTTTTTCTAAACTGCAGGATTGCCACGTTTATTACTGATAAGGCTTTTGACAGACAGGTTAAGTAGACCTACAGAAACTAGCTAGTATCAGTTTGCTTTTAAATAAAGTACCCGTCCAGGATGTATTCAGAGGGATGCAGAAAGAATGTTGTGTCATAAAAATCCATGTTTAGCACTTTAATTAGAAAGAAGGGACAAATATGTCACAATATTTCAACTGCGATACGCGTATTTGTGTTATTAACATTCGGTCGTCTGTAATTTAGTTTACTTTGCAGCCATATTACCGGCTTATTTCTGTAAAGTACGGAATTTATTCGCAAACCCCTAAATCCGAAGGCGAATACAAAACCGTACGCGTGCAGAATATTATAATGTTCATTCAACAGTCTATAATGAATTTGGCTTTAGTCATGTTTCTTACAACAGGAATCAGCAGCGAATCCATCAGTGAGCATTCAGAGTCTATAAGGGACAGAACTGCTTGATTAGTTGATTCTCTTAACTATCGCTTGTCAAAAGCAGCACCGGGTGTAACCGTAAGAAAGCAGCTTTTTCATGATAGAGTGCATTTATATTTCTCAGTGTTTCTCAGAGTAAACAGTGACTGCTTGTCTGTAGAGAGTTCAAAAACTGATTTTTCTTATGTAAAGATACTGCTTTCTCTAAAGTGAGAGCAGAATACATACATACGATCACTATCGTTGCACAGCGCATTTTTGTAGTTTATTCAAGTAATACACCTACAAATGCACATATATAGTCTTTAATAATTTAAAGTTTACATTAAAACACTTAAAACGCTCCTACATGTTTCGATCATACAATCATCCTCAGGGAGTATGCTCCCTGAGGATGATTGTATGATCGAAACATGTAGGAGCTTTTTAAGTGTTTTAATGTAAATTTTAGATTATTAAAGACTATATATGTGCATTTGTTGGTGTTTTACTTAAATAAACATACATACGATTTGTTACTAAAGTTCCTGGAATTAATTTCGCTTGGCCCATGGTGTCACATTAAACTTTATCGTGTCGAAATCATGTCTGTGTAGGGGCTGTACTTTGAATACTGCAGCGTCAGTTGTGTCAAAAGGGATGCAGAAGTTATTTGGATTGTTATTTCCCGTTGACCTGGTGGCAAAAAATAAAGCATAAAATTTGTTATCAAATTAGGACAAAGTCTGAAAGAAAGGTGTGAAATGCTGTCTGAGGCAGATGAAACAGACGTTGTGAAGGCGTGACCTGTTTTAGAATGGCAAAACCTGTGCCAATGGGGGTGCAGGGGGCTTGGGACCTAGTGAAAGGAGCGGTCTTCTGAAAACGGACAGATTAAATAAAAATGTTTGATAGCCTGCCGAATAATTTTGTTCAGACCTGTGTTTAGTTATCCAAAGAGTGGATCATGAATTAAATTTATACAAATAAACGGTTACGGGAATTTTAGAGATGGTTTGTGCGTGAAGAAATTTCGGCAACGATTTCAAACAATTTAAGTGAAGGAAGAAGGTTGAAATGCTTTCCTATTTTATTTGGAAGGAGGGGAAAAATATTTATTCAAGCTTTATCGTTCGAGATGGAAAGTGATAATATTGAACGTGGCCCAAAAAACAAGCGCCCAAATTATGCAGTGGTAAGTATCGTCGTCTCCCACATCCAATAAAACTGCCGTGACCAAATTCCAACTATATGCATACTTATAGCTTCTTTAGCACCATGGCTTTTTTTTTCCTGTCAGTTCATCACACAACGCCAAGGAGTCAACCAGGCTTCTTCTGTAGACGTACTGTCGGATATTTAGGCGAATGTGTGCGATGGTATTCAGGAATTCCGACTCAGCACTTTGTTCCTTCAACACAACTACATATTAATCCTAATAATTAAAGAACTTAATACACAAAATCTTGTTTTATAATAAGTTTATTTAAATGCCTCTACATATTTCGAGCACTATGTGCTCATCATCAGGAGGTCAAAATTGTATTATACAGCATCTGGTATCATCACACCTGTAGGTGGTCGTCCGGTGCACAGGTTGAGAGAGGACTACAGTCTCTCTCAACCTGCGCACCGGACGGTGTGATGATACCAGATGCTGTATAATAATACAATTTTGACCTCCTGATGATGAGCACATGGTGCTCGAAATATGTGGAGGCATTTAAATAAACTTATTATAAAACAAGATTTTGTGCATCAAGTTCTTTAATTACTAGGATTATACTGAGAAACACGGGCAGCAAAACATAAAAAAGACTACGCCCTAGTTTACCGAACATTCTCTGCCAAGCTGTTTAGGGCAAAAGAAATTTGAAACGCCTCCTTTGTTCAGCGTATTTTGCTCTAAGTGACTTTGGCTGTTTGAAAGATAAAGTTCACTTAAAATAAATATGATTTGAGAACAACGAAGACATTAAGAATTACGAATGTAACGGACGAATTGGAGACGAAATAATATTCAGTTTGTCCTTTGTTCTTCAAGTGATTACGAATGTTACATTTTGAAATAATTCTCTGTCGTGTAATATTAGACAGTCGTTCTTTAGAATGTTTCTTCTTATTACCTTGTAGGTAATAAACGTAGAGACTTTGATGTGTGCGAAACAAGTTGGTGTCACGGTGCAACAGACCGCTAGACAAAGACTGTTCGTAGCAGCACTGGCTCTATCGCTGCCTACACGCTTTAATTTTGTGATTAATTAGAAACACTCCATAATCAACTGTTGAAATCTAGTGAAAGACATGATATTGTTAACCTGCGCAAAATCAGATCTGACAGTTAGGTTTCTACGACCCACTTAATGAATGACGGTGTTTGCCGATGTCCGGGCTGCAATGGAATGCAAACAGCAGTGCGTGATTAATCAAACACCAATGCAACTGCTCCAGAGCCAATTACATAAATTAGTTATTTTATATGCAATATTTCCCAAAATTGACTACGATATGTAATCTAGTTACTGAAAATTATTATGTTTAATGAATAATATTTATTATAGCTCTTCCAGACTCCAAAGACCTAGCTGCGAATGGGTCAGGGTATTGACAGAAGAGGGTAAGTGGTGAAGTAAAGGAGGATCAAAAGAACAAGGAAGATGCGAAGGAAGAGGCGAGTGGATAAAAATGAGAAGCGAGGAATATGAAAAGGCGAAACAAAAAAGAGTAGGATAAGGAAAAAACGAAGCGCATAGTGAAGGATAAATGAAATGAACAAGGGAAGAAGAGAAACGTTTTGATTCAAAATGTAGAGCATTGTTAATAACGAATGACGTCAAAAGGAAATAAAATGCTCTACCCGAAACATGACTGTATCCTTTATGTCAAAGAACTGTATATATCTACAAACCTACACGGCGTCTTATCCCAGATCAGAGGGAGATCCGCAGGTTTTACCGCCACAGCCTCAAACCTGAAGAAACAAATTTGTTTTGAACTTAGATATTATGTTTTACAAAGTAGTTCTTATCACGCACATAATGTTTTTACCTGCCAGATCATAAGGAGTCATAGTGCTTTAAGAGGTAAAGCAATCCCGTTACAGGCCTGGACAGGTCCTGACGGTTCAGGAAGTTAAGACTCCCACATTTAAAGAAAATCGGCGCATGAAGGTGGTAAGGTTGCCAATCCTACGCACCTGCCGCCTTTACCCCAGGAAATATTCCTAGTAGTCATTTTTGTTGGAGGCTGAGTCAACCCCAGGGCCATATTGAGATCGGAAGGGTTACAGAAATGAACAATTCTAATGACACCATCGGGAATCGAACCCGCGACCTTCCAACATGTAGCGCAGTGCCTCAACCAACTGCCCCACCGTGTGCCCCGTCATAGTGCGGTAGACCTTTGTATAAACCACACACTTCCATTAGTATTCAGAAGAATTTCAGTACTTCCAGTCTCACACCTGACAGTCGGTCTGAAATGCGAAGTAAAAAGTTCATTTTAATATGCTTAAATTTCACAAGACATGGACCATTATTTTGGCTACTTTCCTTGCAATTACTAACATAGGTGTTTCTACACTAACCCGTTTCATCGTTAGTATTTACTCATTAATCTGTTGATGAATCGTCAACAGACAAAACAGGAGTGAAGTTGACGCAGGGCAGTGTCACCTGTGGCCAGGGTGTCCATTCGATAAAAAGACGACGTCGTGGACGGACATCCAAGGAATCGGTGTGCGATAACCAGCAGGGGTAAAAAAACTTGTACTGTGTACAGTGTCCGGATCAACTCCATAACCCACTCGGCTTTTACCCAAAGTGTAATGGATGTTTTTATTTCCGCTGGTAAAGCAACCGGGTCGTAAATTTGACGACTTTTCTTCTATCGCCAAAGTTAATAACGCTTGAAGAAGCTGTTACCTCCAGGTTCCCATACGTCTTCATTGCATAATGCCAAGTTAAGCGAAAGAACTACGCTACGTGCTGACCTACTTATAATCGCTGCTGTCGTCGAGCCAGTAAGACTGGCTTCTAACTTCATATGCAGGCTCCCGTATAATGGGTGCCCACTCTCTTACCCGGGCGGTGAGGCGGCTGGGGAGTGGCTATGAACAACCCCCCCCCCCCCCCCAACTAGCGCCGTGGTTAAAGAAATAGTAGACCTATAACTTTACTCCCCTTCTGAATCTTCATGGTCAGTCATAAAATGAACTATCCTGATCCTTGTAAATAACCAACTTGACGAAAAATTTTTTTTGCATGTTTATTTTTTCTCTACAAATTTCGAACAGCCTTGTGTCCATCATCAGGAGAATCACTGTATCAGTGCGACACCTGGTTTATGTCACTCTGTGCAGATGACCTTCTGGTGATGGGCACATGGCTGCCCGAAACATGTGGAGAATAGAAATAAACATACAAGAAAAATTGTGCGTCAGTTTGGTTATTTACAAGGATCATACAAGGATGCACGCTCAACAAAACATAAAATTATGAACTTTCCTCTCTCTGACATTGCATTTCCACCGTTATTTGGAGAACAAACAGCGGTTATAGCAACGTGCTTCTTCGTGCGGCACTGTATTTCTATACAGGCGCACTGTAATCTACGTCTGTGAATTACATGATGTAGATGCAACAAAATATCGGTAAAATTATTAAGGTTAAATCAGCATTTTGCAGTGAATTTCTCGTTGACCTATATAATGATAAACGGTAAAAAAAAACTGGGTAGTGTCAGACACATCAATACTTTTAACTACGCCCGTATTAACAGTGTTTTGTATAAGTTAATAGATAATTTTTCCACTAAGACATAACTATTTCAATAATTGTTATTTGCTACCGGACCTAATGAGCTACACATTAAAATCAACATCACAAATACATACACACAGGGCATATCTACTGTCTCATTGACTCAATTACATTGGCGTTGTATTACGAGTCATGGTGACAGTACTGGCTGGGTGGGCCTCGGGACTACCCTGGTTGGGTCCGCAAATATTATAGATAACTCCAAGTTTTTTTTTTCCATAACACGATAGCTCCTAGTGGGCCATGGTCTCCTCATTGTCGAGGCTTCACGATCAAACCAGTCACAACACACTCGGTAGTACTCCTCTGGACGGGTGATCAGCCCGACTCAGATTCCTCTACGTGACAAAACACAAGACTCACAACAGACATCCATGGTCCGGGGGAATTTGAACCCGCAGTCCCAGGAACCTGGCGGCAGCAGACCCACGCCTTGGATCACACAGCCACCGGGATCAGCAGCTCCAAGTATATTAAAGCAAATTATTGAAAGACGTTTCGAATTCACCACATTAGCTTCTGTAGGCCTTCTTTTGATGTTTTGTTGACCGTGCACCTCAGTATAATCTTAGTAATTAATCAACTTAATGCACAAATTCTTCTTTATAATAAGTTTATTATATACCTCTACATGTTTCGAGCACTATGTGCTCAACGTCAGGAGGCCAAAACTGCATTATACAGCATCTGGCATCATCACGCCTGTAGGTGGCCGTCCGGTGCACAGGTTGAGAGAGTGCACCGGACGGCCACCTAGAGGCATGATGATACCAGATGCTGTATAATGCAATTTTGGCCTCCTGACGTTGAGCACATAGTGCTCGAAACATGTAGAGGCATATAATAAACTTATTATAAAAGAAGAATTTGTGTATTAAGTTGGTTAATTGCCAGGACTTCTGTACGCCTGTTGAGTAAGATGTATTTAGAAGAGTTAACAAGACAGGCAATGTACGTACCAACGTAACGTAGGGACGCATTCGCATAACCATTGTTCCTGTGGAAGAGCAAAAAGTAATAAATATCATGAGTGCGAATCTGTAGCCTTAGATATCTGTAGCCTCAGATATCTGTAGTCTTAGATATCCAGCGTGAAAAGCGAATGCGCTCTGTCGCCATCTATGGCTTCTCTGGCCCTACCACATTTTTCAACATTTTTTCACAAACGACACGATTGTCGGGTAAAACGTTATTGAACTCTTGAAGACACCTGTAATGGAGAAAACATCAGAATTCCAGAATTCCGCTTAATTCCGTTTACAGATGAAATTATAATAGATCTTCCGAAGGAAATTATTTCCTAAAATAACAACAGAATTATCTCGAGAATGTGAGAGAGAGAGAGTAGGAAAAGAATAAGAAGGGAAACAAGACAAATAAATAGTTATTTAAGAAAGAAGTATAAAGGGAAAAGGAAACAGCCAGGAAGCCATAAATTTGAAATGTGAGACAGAGAAAGAGAAACCCCGTAGTTCGTGTGACGCTTGTGTGCAGGCTGTGTGACTACATTCACTGCACTTTTGTCAATCAGATATTTAGGGACTGCAATACTTCTGCCCCTCCCCCCTCTCCCAAAAAATGGACAAAAATTGGCGATTCACACATTATCTGCAAATTCTTGTAAATTTTGAATAATATTATTTTGGAAAACATAAAATTGTGATCATTAAGAATTGTCCTAAGTATTGTTTCTTGTGAAAGTCGATGGAGATGAATATATTCAGCTACCTAACTAACTAAATGACCATGTAACTAACTCCATATAGCAGAGTCCTTCTTGAAAAGCTAACCGATTCTCAGCTACTCAAGATTTCTCTCATTCTATGGAATCCAGAGTTTAATTACCGCACTCACAAGAGCCCATCACCTGTCCCTGTTCTGAGCCAGAACAATCTGGTCCATGCTCCCTATCCCACATCTTGAAGATCAATTTTTATATTATCCTCCCATCTACACCTGGGTTTTCCGATTGTCCTCTTTCCCACGGGTTTCCCCACCAGAACCCTGTATGAATCTCTCCTCTCCCCCACATGAGCTACATGCTCCGCCCATCTCATTCTTCTTTATTTCATCATCCGAATGCTATATGAAGGGCAATACAGCTCATTGAGCTCATCTTTACGTAGTCTTCTCCACTCGCCTGTTACCTCGTCTCCGTTATGACCCAGTATCTTCATCACCATATTTCTCAAACAACCTTAGCTTACGTTTCTCCCTTCATGTTAGCGATCATACAAAAGGAAAAGCAAAATTATAGTTTTGTATACCTTTATCTTCATAGTTTTGGATAGAAGACCAGGAGACAAAAGATACTGCGCTGAATAATAGCAAATATTCCTCGACATCAATCTACACTTAACTTTCTCCTGAATGGTTTTCTGATGCGTTACGGTTGTGCCCAAAATACTTGAACTCTTCCATTCTTTCAATGAATGTATTATTAGACTTTACATTGTGATTTTTTTCCTGCATTCTGATCTCGAGACCTGACCACGTACTTGCGTGTGTCAGCATTCACTTCTAGACAAAACTCGTTACTAGGGACTACTAAAACTTCTGTGTTTTTCTTTGTAGTATGTAAGCTTCCGTCCAGTATATTATAATCAGCATGAACCAAAAGCTGATGTGTGCCATTTAATTTAATTTCAAGTTATCCTGGTTTACCTGAACCCTCCTAATTGTTTATTTAAAGCAAAATGGAAAATTTATGGTGATAAACCATTCGTAAAAATAAATATGTCGTACAATTTTCTTTATTATAACCAAAAAATGCACAATTAATACCATAAACTATATATCAAAATAGTCTGTTTGTGTAATCTATATTCCTACATGTTTCGACATTTTTATGTCATCATCAGACAGTTTACAACCATTTACTTGCTAAGTTACATATGTTTTAATACAACGTATGTAACAGCGCAAGGCATAGGTTGTAAGCTCCCTAATGATTATACACAAATGTCGGAACACGTAGAAGTATAGATTACACAAAGATACTGTTTTCATATATACTTTTATGGTATTAATTTGTATTGTTGTTTATAATAAAAATAATAAAACATGCACGTTACATATATTGGAATAATGTCAGACAAATGTTTGCCTGCACCGACTCTGCTATATGTTTCATTCAGACACATCTTCATTAGCCTTACCAGTTTCATGGGGATCCCAAACTCATTGAGCATGTTATACAAGACCTCCCTCCTTACTGAATCATAAGCTTTCTTTAAGCCTATAAAGAGCTGATACACGGATTCGTCGTATTCTTATTTTAATCGAGTATATGGCGAATGTAGAATATATGATCAGTAATTGACATGCTACGTCAAAATCCACACTGATAATCCCCAGTAATTTCCTGTATGGAGTTAACCTTAACAGCAAGATGTTGAATGAGACTGGGTATGTAGCTGACAAAAGTGATACGCCTCTGTAATCAATACAGTCTGCTTTATCACCCTTCTTATAGGAAGCTTACAAATATCGAATGCTTCCATTTCTCATTCAATTCCTCCTTATTCCAAATAGAATTAATAACTTCATGGATCTCGGAATGAATTTCCTGGTTCATGATTTAATCAGTTCTGCTGGAATTTGATCAATATATTGTAATTTGTGTCTATTTAGCTTTTCATTAGCCATCTCAGTCTCAAAAGCACTGGGCTCAGACATTATTGGCTCTGCTGTCTGTATTTCAGATTGCCAGCGTCATTAAGCTGAGAGAAATAGTACCTCCATCTAGCCACAATACTGTGACAGTCTACCACCAAATCACAATTCTCATCCTGATTGTATTATTTTTGGCTGGTACCCCTTCTTAAATTCATTGATGCCCCTATACAATTCTCTGATATTCTTGTAGTTACTCTTAGTTTCAAGTTAATTTTAGGTCTCCGATATCACTCTTTTTTTCCTGAATTGTCTGCTAAATTCACGTCTTACATTGTTCAGATTATCTGTTTACTCTGGTCTGGATCATGTGACCACTGCATTTAACCTGCCTCCTTTGATCTGAAAATTGTGAACATTCTTCATCAAACTATGTTTTATGCTATTCCCATTCGTACACACCTAGATGATATTGTTACATCTACTATTAAAACTGCTGTTTCTGTTACTAATTCTCCTGTTACTACTGTTACTACTACTACTACTACTACCAGTACTAATACTATAAATTTTGGGAAACGCCTGAGTCCATTGATACTGCGGCCCCGAATGTAGGGTCAGTGACATGGGTCACGCAGAAGTCCATAGACCGAAGCCCCTCCCGCTCAATATGATACGCAGCATGGACCCTAGTCTTCCATTATTTTGCACTGAGTCATTTAATTTGGAATCACGTAGAATACAGTTAGAGGATAATCATAAACACTTTGCGAACGTAATCATTGGGAAAAAGAATATAATTAGTTTGCCTTCCTTCAATTAAAAAAAAAATTACAGTAAAATGTTTATTCACAAGTAAACGGCTATCGCTCGATCGCCATAGTAGTTGAAGTCACCACCATTTATTATTTTTTTTGCTACGTGGCTTATATGAAAACTTATTAGGTGAAACATATACTAACGTCACTTGGTATGGAAAATATGAATCATGTTCTTTAAGACTTTTTTAAATTATGTAGATACTGTTAATTTGTTTTTAAATTAATTTATAAAAATGACTCATGGACGAAATGTTCCTGTAGTCTTTCTGCCTAACAGCGACGACAAGTGAATGAATGAGGCTAGGGACGTGAAGTGACACATTTGCATAAGCCAGTAAAT
>Ga0123354_10017648_pt1 | contig 11184 bp, 6 predicted proteins | sample TergutLab28metaG_2_FD_97872 | JGI IMG/M metagenome (GOLD analysis project Ga0123354, IMG submission 97872) | Labiotermes labralis P4 segment gut microbial communities from Petit-Saut dam, French Guiana - Lab288 P4 | ecosystem: Host-associated > Arthropoda: Insects > Digestive system > Gut ... | reverse complement strand
AATCCAAGAACAATACAGCCAATGTGGTAGTTCAATAACATAGTCGCAAAGTCCTGAAGATGGACATATTGATGCCCGAAACATGTTGAGTATCTAAGAAGTAAAATAAATATAACAAGTGACATCTAGTTGGTTTTTTATTCTTCAGGTAGGTATACTCGTAGTAACGTTAAGTTAGTATTCATATTATTAGCGTTGTAGTAATGAAAGACTTAACAGACACACAGAAGATAGATGTATACACTAAGTTAGGAGTCTTCTGTGTTGCGCAAGAAGTTAGTTTAATGGGAACGAATGAACGTAAGGCAGCACAACACGTCGTGTTGATAATTAAGACGACACGGTACTGCATGTCTCACAGGAATAATGTCTAATGCGAACCGTTTACAACGAAAACAGAGGTGTTTTAATGTAATTCAGATTGAAGGAATGGTGAAAGTTGCCTTTTTTTGTTCATTACACATTTTAACACTCAACCAAAATAATACTTCTGTTTATGTAACCACCAACGTTATGACTGACGTCATCACAAATTCCTAGTTCACCGTGAACCATGGGGTCGTTTGCGTTTCCGTGTGTCTTTTCTGCATTCACTACAATCATAGGTCGAGTGGTCAGTGACAGCCTCCTTCAGTCTTTTTAGTGTCAATGTGCATCGCATCAACATTATACAAATTCTGGAAATGCAAGTCAGCGTCGAATATGTCGAAGCTGCTTACCTAGTACGACCACCATTATGTACCGAAAATGTACAATAACCTTCAGCGGTAGTAGCAAATTGGTAAAAAAGTTTAAGCAACAGATTTCAGTTTAGAATATCAGTAGAAATTCAACGGCAATTTTTGCACATGTTCGGTGTGGCAGGCTCGCCACTAAATATTTAGGTTCTAAAATTGCGGGAAGGCAGCAATAAAGATCAGGAAGTATCAGAAGCTCTGTAGTGCTCAATTAGGAGCTTTGTACTGAGGCTAATCTGACCACGCTGAAGTTTCCAGAGGTGTAGAATCAGGTATTGGGTCTGCTGATAACTGCCAAGATGTAAATGCGTGAAGGTCAAAGGGCAGTTCGAACCAGAACACATTATTTGCCTGCCTCCCTTCAGTTTTCGGCCTGTTTTCAAAGTTAGATATTTTCACATCACAAACAGAAAACTTATGTGTTTAATTGCTGACTGACGGAATTGTATATCCTCATTGGTGTTTGTTTAAAAAAGCAGTTCCTAGAAAAACATTCCATCAAACATTCCATCAAACATTCCATCAAACATTTCACTCTGTAATTTGAAAATAATGAAGTCTACAAATGACGCCACAACTGTATCATTACGTGTACACTGAGCGTAGGCAAGACTGCATTTTCGTTTTTTTTCTCGGCCGAATACGACAGTTTTCAGGGAATACACGTGTGTGGTATATCGTTACTGTTGATCTGATATCATAATGTCCATATATATTTGTATCAGGCCAATAATAAAGCTCCGAAAATGATGTTAGGCCGAAATATGTAGCGAAAACCTAAGCATGTCAATGATCAGTGAACATTCTGTATTATTCATTTGATATCATTGTTAGTGTGCATGTGACAAATGGCAGGTACAATTAACACAAGTCATATGATTTACTTAATCTGTGCGTCACTTTTACTACTGCGCTTTCAAGTCCGTTGAATTTGTTCCACATAGCACAAAATATTTGCAACTTAGCCTTGTTGTAATTATGGATAAATATGTTTATTATAAGACTGACAGGTACACACATAAGATAAGTCCGTACAGAATTTCGCAAGTCTTAGTTGCAGTGCTTCCTTAGGTGCCCCATAAAACTGGAAGCTGAATGTAGACCTCTTGATGCAGCAATGCTTGTGCATTCTACAGGAAGAGTAACTTGACGCATGCTGTGTGTATTTACGAAGATATGTCGTCTTACCACATTTCAGGATGGCAGTAACCTCGTCGCTCTGGACGACAGTAGAGTCCATGTCGCTTCCACGTTGGAAGGGTGGTCAGCCATACGTATGCAACACTGAAAATTACAAGTACTCATTCGCAAGTAGTTGTATGGCTAGTATAAAATCTGTATGCAATACTCAAATTGGCTGTTGCGCCATGGAAAAAAGCATATTTATTAATGACGTATGAATTTTATAATAGCCTACGTTTTTACGAGTTTCTTTGCTATTATTTTTACACATTTTGTAAGAAAACACAAAACTTTTGCACGAGACAAAGAAAACGTGTTTTAAGAATATCCTTGAGAATGACTTGATAGCCGAAACACACCGGAGCTACCGTGTAACGTAAAAAGTTGTTAGCAATTTTTTTTGTGTATTTGAATGAGTTAAAAATTACAAAACTTGGAAGCGGCTTCTGGTTCTGTCTGCTGTCAAGGTGTCAAAGTAATACCATCAGTCTGCGTTTTATTTTGGCAACTAAGACATATTGGACAGGTCGAATTACGGGGGTACTTACCTGACAGGTGTCTGATGTTAGCTTTGTTGTAGAATACGTTTTAAAGGGGGTGGGGCGTGAGAGCAACCTGTAATCTTGTAAAGGCGTTTTTTGACTACTTTTCCCAAAAAGTGCAGTTCGGACCGTCTGTAACACAAACACGGCCAATACACACGTATCCCAGTTGTTAAACTGAACTAAAGAAAAGGCGGTGCCTAGAAACTTGTTTAAAATTTCAAACACGTTTAACACAAATATCATAATCATCATCATCATCATCATCAGTACTTCAGTAGCGCGGGCAAGCCTTGGCTCCTTCAATAGTTTTCCGTCATATTTCTCGGTTTTTGGGGTCTTTCCTTTTCCAGTTATTAACACCAACATTTGCCAGTTCGTCTGTCACAAAATCCAACCATCGTAATTTTGGTAGCCCTGACCGTGTGTGCCGCCAACCTTGAGCATACAGGAGCCGTTTATGTGTAGTTGTCTCATCAATTCTTACAATATTTCCAAGCCATCTCACCCAACATTCATCATAACTGTTACAGCTGTTTATTTAAATGCTACCATAATCAACAGGTGTGTACTGTCTACCAAAATGGGTTTTCTTCCAACGGACAGGAAATTTTTTTTAATAATTTCCTTTAAAAAATTGAGGCTATTTTCTTTTGTCTTTTAGGTCTTCCATGCTTCATAACTATAATAATAATAATAAAAGAAATTAGGAGCTTTTTGTTGTAGCGCAAGCTCAATTCCGGGTTTAGGCCTCCCCCGCTTTTGAGGTTTCTATATCACACGCATTTAGACATGCGCAACCGCTAGGACTCTCTGAACGAGTGATCAGCTCGAAACAGAGGGCCCGACGGGATTCGAATCCGCGATCCCAGCAAAAAGTAGCTGCAGACGTGCGTTTTTGACCGCACGCCCACCGGAATCGGCTACATATGAGAATTGTGTAGAAGAAAACGGTCATGTATTTACGTGAAACAGTTCGGACATACTTAAGTATGTTTTTATCGAGTAGCACTTCTTCAAGCCTTTCTGATTGAACTTTGCCACGTGTTGGGGGTAGAAGGATTGCGTATGAAGATTTTGTTCACAGTTGTCAGGCCATGGTAAGTTGGTGCCAGCCACCACGGGATTGCGCGTCCTCAGGTTGTGGATGGAGGAACGGCCTCCAATATGGAGGTTGTTACGAATATATTGAATAAGCAGTCACGAACAGGCGACAAGGGGTGGTCCTCTAGCCTGGGGATTGCGCGAGGTGCTAGAAACTGTTCGCCGTAAAAACGCATCATGTTACGAATCATTCAAAAAGGCCTCGGACCTGGACTGATCCATTGGTACGACCTAAGCAAGGTAGCTTAGATGGGAGGATAATATTAAGATGTATCTTCGGGAAGTGGTTATGGGAGCATGTACTGGATGGATGTGGCTCAGAATAGGGACAGGTGGCGGGCACTTGTGAATGCGCTAATGAACCTTCAGGTACCATAAAAAACGGGGAATTTCTTGACTAGCTGAGAACTGGTTAGCTTCTCAAGAAGGACTCTGCTCCATGGAGTAAGTAAGTAAGCAAGAAAGCAAGCAAGTAAGTAAATAAGTAACTAAGTAGGTAGGTAAGTAATGGTAAGGTAAAGAACCTGAAGTTAAGCTCAGCCATAAGGGGAGAATAATGAATGAATCTGAGGCAAAAAGACTGACAAAGCAGGAACTCGTCTGATGCTACTTTTATCTTATTCCTGAGCACGGTAAATGTCATGGGAGCTTCATTACATAGGTAGAATATATTTGGGATTTTAGGGAAAGTTTTTCCTTGCATTTCAAACTACCATATTTCATAAAAGAGATTCGAAGTGTTCTAAATTCCTGTGTGATGAGACTGCCGCACTCAAAGACGAGGTAGAGTGGACACACCATAGTGCAGGAAAGGGTAAAGACTTTTCTGTTCCATTATGGAGGTACTTTTATTACTACTAGCTAAACAACTAAGAACTTCTCAGGAAAGGCTGTTTAATCAAGTTTTCTTTCTCTCTCTCTCGGTGTCATTTCAACTAAGGAAATTTGCTTTGTGCAAAGGAAAATGGCTCATCTAATAAAATTACAGGCACATTAACTATAGACATGCTAACTTTTCTTTCTTAAGGAAATCGCTTTGTGTTTCTATTTTCATGGCAACGTAACAATTTATGTGCTTGAAATGCTATATTATATATGTTTCAGAAAATGGGAATTTAGGGCAGACTTTTTTCATTGATCTACTCAAACACCAAATAAATCCGAACTAGTATTAGTGTTTTCAGTGTGTTATCACGTTTTGAAAGGTTAAGCCAATTTAGTTGTAACTTCCAAACATAATGACGACATCTAGACAATTAATTCACAATTTCTAATTTCTGCTTCGATTTCATAAGTGGTATATTTTGCATTTTCTCAGTGCGATGCATCCCAGTTACACAGTTATTCGACATTTATTCCTTTGTAAGTTAAATAAGGAAATTTTCCTCAAATATGTGCCTTATTTATTTCTCGAAACATACCGCATCTAACAGCCGGCACACACTCTGCAGTTTGAAAGCCGGTAGATGTGAAATTACTTTCTCCTAACCCGCTAGAATGAAGACTTCGAAATACTCCCAGATGTAGCTGAAACCAGATCGTCCCTTCCTCTTATCTACTGTTCTAAATGTTTGTGTTGTTTTAATCGGAACAGAGAGCACAAGTAACACAGTGTGGTTAGTTCTCATGACATACGAAGATACAAGCATTGGCTCAGTTTTAGTTCGCAGAATGAGTTCAAATGCCGCTGAGAGGGACCGCCAGTGCATTTACCATAGTTTCAGAATTTACTCTTTTATAGTGCTATTTCAGATTAGTGAAATACGACATATGCTATATACTATAGCCTGTTCAATGTTCAGAAGTAACTGCTGGTTGTATGACTGCCATACAGGATCATACAGATCTTCTGATGTTAGTAGTCTGAGCTACCGCAAAGGCGGAAGCATTTTTCAAGAGTCGCCTGCAATATAGGGAAAGAGAGATAGTATAGTCGATATAGCAATTGGCTATATGCCGGACGTTTCAGGGTTCGAAACCAGGTGGGAACAAGAGATTTTCTCGTCTCAGTCCTCGACAAAGTCCGCTCTGGAACCTATACTGACCCCCGCACAATGGGCAAGACGGTTGATTCTCGAGGTAAAGCAGTCAGTTCGTGCCGTTGACCACCTGCCACTATCTGACGCCGAGGTTCAGATAGGGTAAACCTAAACTTTTACTTACCCTCTGTGCTTTCATGGCATCTTAATAAAGAGAACTTTACCTTGTCACCTGTAATAATATGGCTAACTGGATATAGCAGATATGTTCTGTAAAGAATTGGGAACAGATGTATTTAAGTCAAATGTGTACTGTACTGCATGATAACGATCGCTTATACACATAATAAAATACTCGAAACGCTCTTCAACCGAAAATGGATTTGTTGAAAAGATTCTTATGTACAAACTGAACTGCTTGAAATGGTCCTTCTGTACAAAGTGGGTTTTTTTAACGTCACTCCTTCTATACATGTGTATCTGTCATAATTGTCCTTTATACATGTATGAACTGGACACGTGGTAATACATGTGCAAACTTTTTTTTTCAAATTTCATTAGTAATTTGTTATTTTATGTTACATTTAATTGAGTTGTATTCATAAGAATGCTATTATTATATTCAGAGCTTTCATTCCATGGAATTATGTATAATAATTATTTATAATTTCTTATATCAATTTTGAGACAGGCCTGGAACGTAAATCATTGACTTTCCATAGACTTACATTATATCATTAAGTTCACTTTACACCGATTTTTTTTGCGACAGTTTCTCCAGGAATGGTTTCCCATCGCTAACCGAGGGCTACCTGTGATTTTCTTCTGTAGAAAATTGAGCTCTCGGAACTATCTTTCGTGTTCAATCCGTATCTGTCGTACTTATCCTTGCTGTATAATTTGGAGTCCTCGAATGAACATTAACAACGATATTGGAGATCTCGAAATTTTTCCTTTCACACAAATAGATCTCTCGGCATAATTTCTTTCACATGTCCTTGGCAAATTTAGGGACGCATAATGACAACTTTTATCAACAGTTATTGGCGTGATTGATCGTAGCGAATTGAAAACAGAAATATCTCATGCGCGAGCAAACAGGGGAAATTATTGAATACTGAATTGTGACTGATGCCTTACAATTACATCGCTTACACTTTGCAACTTACAAATTGTACGCCCCGAATTTTAGTGGAGAGAGTGTACAATGCTGGGGCCCGCTATGCATCACGTACCAAATCACGGGGCTGCTAATGGAGGGTGGAGTGTCTGGATATTTTGGAGAATGACAGTTTGCAATTTGGCACTGTGTTTATATATGGTACCGTATATAACTTTTCTTAGAATGTCATGAGAATTAAGAGTCTATATTTTACAGCGAGCCGGAGCTAAACGTGATTAGTGAAACAAGGGAACAGGGACAATTTTAATTTAATTTACACACACCAACTAATGCACTTATATATAATATTAAAGGAGTTTAAAATTTACATTAAAACACTTAAAACGCTCCTATATGTCTCGATCATACGATCATCCTAAGGGAGCACATTTTGTTCCTTGCTAAAGTTATATATTAAAACAATCAGTGATGTTCTTCGTTATTTAAACTTGTTGATGTGGCAGCATGTCTGTAAGTAAAAATATGTATTTATAATCACGTGTCACAATAATATAATGGCAAATTGAATGATATGCACAAAACTTAAACAGCCTAATTATTTGTGTATATCATTCAATTTTCATTATATTATTGTGACACGTGATTATAAATACATGTTTTTTACTTACAGACATGCTGCCACATCACCATGTTTAAATAACGAAGTACATCACTGATTGTTTTAATATATAACTTTAGCAAGGAACAAAATGTGCTCCCTGAGGACGATCGTATGATCGAGACATATAGGATCGTTTTAAGTGTTTTAATGTAAATTTTAAACTCCTCTAATACTATGTATAATTGCATATAGTTGGTGTGTGTAAATTAAATGAACTTCAGGATGCATGGTGCAACGATAAAGATATGGACAATTTTCTTTATTCTGATAAAACGTGTGTAATCCCATACCCTCTGCCTATAACGCAGTTCTTTGTTAAAAATTTAATTTACAAATGTTTGCAGCTTTTCCTGAGGCGGTTGGTTTTCGATCTACACGTCGATCTGAAATAGCGCAAGGTACCACAGATGTAACCAGAGGGCCCTCGTAGTAGCGGTGTAATATTTCGAGTTCAGTCACTGCTGAAAATCTTCTATAGCCTATAGTCTGGCGCAGCTCAATCACGCTGACACCACAGACTCTTCCTCACAGCTAGAGTTACAGCTGCAGGCAAACCCGGTAGAACATTTTGCAGAAAATTATGATATCAACGATCAGACAGCCTTTTAGCAGAAAGAGATCTATGACAGTGTCCACGGCGATAACAATACAAGAACTGAAGCTGCAATTGACACGGTGAGGATTATCTCGTGTCCAGATGTGAATGTCGCTAAAATACGCTTCTTTTGTCCACAGAACTTTGTGTTGAAAAAGAGTCGCAGTGTGCGCACGACGTAGCAGTTTGATAAACTGTCTCTTCGAGTAGTGGTATGGATGTGACTGACTGTCACGAAGTACTTCGAAGACAGTTGGCTGGGATGTTCTCAATTCTCCTGGGATATTGTGTGAGCTTCTCAACAGCTCTCTTTCCACATATGCAATTATGACATTTTCATTGACTGGTGTCCGTACTGTCCGTCGGCAACCCACATTCACAAGCGCCATTGCTACTCCACTTTGGTCTCACAGAGACCTTCCTCCAATCCTCGTAACACTTTAGCGTTCGGATAACCTTAACTGGAATAATGAAGTGTGAATTACCGTGCGTCACTAACAGTACAGTTCTTACATGTACCGAGGAGTATGAACACGTGACAATATTCTTCGTGTGTATTTCATAATTTGATGACAGCCGACCAGTGTTGTGTACTGTGTGTCTGTAACAGGCAAGACAACGCGATTTGTCATTTGATAAGTAATGTACACCACGTGGCGGTGATTTGCATCCCAAAAAGTGAACATACAGGAAAATACGTAGTTTGAGTAATACTTTCTTTTTATTTAATTTTAAAGAAGAGATCCAGTAACGGAGAGCTTGTGCGCGAGTTTGTATTCACCCTGTTGATATTCACATACTGAACTTCGTGCACAAGATTTTGCATCGCAGATATTTGAGGCTCTAAACTTAGTTTTGAATCTATTTAGTATGCTTTCGACAACACTCACAGTTAGACAAATCTGACATTTATTAACAACTGACAACGCTTCTTCTAAGGAAGGACGACACGAGAAGTACCGAAACGTCATTTCAAGCTGTACGCTATTCGATTTGTGTCATAAAGTTCATGTTGGAGGAATATTCTGTGATTTGGCAAAGGTATTGATTGCGTGAATCATGAAATTTTGTTAGATATATTACATTTTTATGGAATCAGAGTCGTATCTGGAGATTGGTTCGGGTCCTATTTAACTAATAAAAGACAAATATTTGAAGTAAAATCAACTAATACACCTAAAAATTATTTTCTCGGACTGTGGTAATTTGAAAGATGGAGCTCCCAAACTGTCAGTTATAGGGTCTTTGTTGTTCATAAGATATATGAATGGCCTTCCCGTGAGAATAAATTCTGTATCGGAACCAATATAATTACAAAGCAGAAATTTCGAAGATTAATTTTAAGGTAAAATTTATTTATCTCTCGTGTGATTAAATTGTTTGCTGCTGATAAGTTATTCCTAAATCAAGATGAAATAAATATAAAGCAGTTCATCACAATGAATTAATCACATTCTGCATTGTGTAATGGTTATAGAGACAAGTATATAGAAGAGACAGCAAATACAAATTTCTTGACTTATAAATTGATAACCACCTAAGTTGGAAGAAACATATTGAAAAATTATTCCAAGATTAAGTGGAGTATCTTATGCTGTTAGGTAGATTGTCCATATCAGCATCATTAACATGCTCAATTTACTACTCATACATTCATTCTATTATAGAAAATGTAATAATTTTTAGGGCAACACTTCCAACAGTGGAAGGATTTTCACTCCAGAAAAGCAAATCGTGAGAATTATGGCTGGTGTACAACCCAGAACCTCGTGCAGAAGTCTGTTTAAACAAATAGAGATTGTACGTGCTCGATGCTAATACACACTTTCATCAATGAAATTCATTTTCAACAATCTGGAAAATTTTCAAATAGATCCGTCTATACAAATTTTAATTACAAGGAATAAGCACCAACTTCGTAGAACAAATGCCAACTTATTTAAAAAAAATACATTTTTTGCTGGCATAAACATTTTAAACAGTTTACCACGTAGTGCGATAATCTTCGACAATGGCAAGGCAAAATTCAAATTAGCCTTAAGAAAATAATTAAATACTCCTTTTACTCCGAAGATGAGTTTTTTAGGTGTGTAGATGATCTATAAAACTATTTTGTAAAATGTTTTTAGTAATTCACACTGTAAAAATCGTGTATATTTGTGTATTCGCGACTTGTTCCGCATGCTGCTGTCTTTGTGATACGCTTAGGAATCATGGAATATATGTATGTATGTGTGTATTTTTTTATATAGTTTATTGCTTGCTCCATTACAGCGGTAATACTACAAGCTATACATTTCTTTGATTGTTCTATATAAAACTAGGTTTAACAATCTTACAGTATTAATTGGAACTTATTACAAGCTTTACTTTCCTTTAAATTGTTGTATTTCGTCCGGTTTAACATTTTTTTTACAGATCTCTTTGCAATTTTTCTGGAAGCTTAACATTCCTTTGGTTGTTATATTAGCAGGGTTTAACAATCACACATTTCTATTTGGAACTATCCTATGAGCTTTACTTTCGTTTGATTAGTGTATATAGTAAGGATTAACTATATTACAGTTGTCTTTGTTACTATACTATACTATACTATGCTATACTATACTATGCTATACTATACTATACTACGTGCTTTACATTCCTTTGATTGTTGTATATAGTAGGGGTTTAACAATCTCTCGGTTATCTTTACAGCTATGATACAATCTTTACATTCCTTTGATTGCCGTATTTGTTGATGCTTGACAATTTTTCTGTTCTCTCTACAACTATACTACTAGCTTTACGTTCCTGGTTTGTTGTATGCAGTTAGGCTAAACGATCTTACTGTTATCTTTACATCTGATTTGTTGTACCGTTATTTCGTCAAAAGGTATTTTGTTGGTAAATTGCGTAAATTCTTTATAGTATTTCCTTAACAGGTCCCTTTTACTGGTTGGCCAGTCGTTTGTCTTTACTATTGCCTGTTTTAAAATTGTCCTCTCTTTGTTTAGCAGTTCGCATTCAAATAGTAGGTGATCTATATTCTGATCTCTGGTGCCGCAGGGGCATGTCGGCGCTTCTATTATTTTGAAACGGTGTAAATATGAGTTCATTTTTCCATGGCCTGTGACCATGGTTGTGAAATTTTGTGTTAGATTTATTTTCATTTTTAGCCTTTCAGTTACGTCCGGGAAGAATTCTTTTGTAGTTCTGCCTTTTGTAGATTGTGTCCATTCGCTTTGCCATTTCGCCACACTCTTATTTACAAGTTCGCTT
>Ga0123354_10017646_pt1 | contig 11185 bp, 6 predicted proteins | sample TergutLab28metaG_2_FD_97872 | JGI IMG/M metagenome (GOLD analysis project Ga0123354, IMG submission 97872) | Labiotermes labralis P4 segment gut microbial communities from Petit-Saut dam, French Guiana - Lab288 P4 | ecosystem: Host-associated > Arthropoda: Insects > Digestive system > Gut ... | reverse complement strand
CCTACACAACACAACAAGTACTCGCTAGCTCCTGAAGATGGACGTATTAACGTCTGAAACATGTTGAGCAATATATAATAAAGCAAGTGTCATCTAGTTGGTCAACCTTTATTCAAATATCACCGTATTTTTTTTATCACTCCTCGTATCTTTTATTCTTACATTTAACTGTGAAGTCATATTACAGGCCTACTTTCAACCGCGAACCTAATTACGAACCCCTTGTTTGATACGTGTACCTTGTTTTGTCTATGTAATGTAGCTGAAAGCCGATCCCAGTGGCCGCGCGACCTAAGGCGTGGGTCTGCGGCCGTTCGCGGGTTCGAATCCCGCCGGGGGCATGGAGGCCTCTCTTTTGCGAGTGTTGTGTGTGTTTTCAGGTAAAGGTCTCTGCGATGGGTCGATTACTCGTCCAGAGGAGTCCTACCGAATGTGGTATGTCTGAGTTTGATCCCGAAACCGCAAGGATGAGGAGGAGGCTTGGGTCCACTATGGCTGTCGAGCCTTGAGAAAAACAATGTAGATGAACTACGAGTATGTAAAATGTTTTAACTGTGAATTTTAGTCGACTTGACTTACGCAGTCAAGGATGTATTCCATCGATACACAACTTTTATTATAGCAAATCCAAAGTAGCTACAATATGTCATATGGCTACTGATATATAATTTTCATTTTACATTTTCTGATACATAAGGCCTGACGATGGCTGCTTTACGTAGCCGAAACATGTAGCTGCTTTGGATTTTCTACAATGAAAGTCGTTTATCGACGGATTAAATTCTCATTTTTGCGTACTATACAGCGCAACGGGCAAGTGACGCCTTAAGAACTTGCCTGTTTTATAGAGCTTGTCGTTCCGTTACAGTCTTGAGGGAAGCATGAGTAGCCTTACTTGATCCAACAGGCGGATTCGTATGAAAAGCGCTATTAAAACGGATGCACAAATTCCGGGCCCCATTTCGCGGTGGCGACTGAATATTGCACGGTGGCGCTTAATATGACTGGTTCCTCGGTATTGAACTTGCTTCACATCACACATCTGGCGCCTAGAATTTCGAAAAATTTGTGCCCTATGTCTAGGGCAGGGTGGCGTATTTGGTATAGCGACTGGCTACGGGCTGGACTGTCCGGGGATCGAATCCCGGTGGGGCGATATATTCCGCACCTGTCCAGACCGGCCCTGGAGCCCACCCAGCCTCCTGTACAATGGGTACCGGGTATTTCCTGAGGGTAAAGAGCGGCCGGGGCGTGACGCAGACCCTCACCCCCTTCTATTGCCGTGGTCAGGAAAGACCGTGCGGCCACTGTGGCTGGTTAAATTCCGTTCTTTGTGTTAGAAAAATAACATAAAGGTCAAATAAAATCGGTTCGTTTTTCCTGTTTCGTTAGTGCTTACTAAACATAACAGAACCTAAGCATATGGATTTATTTACATACCTACGTAAAAAAATTACGAATATGGCGATGGTATGAAACGACACAGTATTAGGTACTCTGATTTGTGGTTCTGTAAATGATTGTCAGAAGTGGTCATTTTGTATAATTGCACATACAGACAGAAGAAAACGCATGGAGGAAAATACGCTTATAATTTTTCCCAGGACCATCATGTACGCGTATAGTGCTGAAACCACGTGATGTTCACTCATTAAAAGGTGCAGTTTTCTCTGTCCTGGCCATGAACACATGTAGGACACTAGGTGGAGGTAAGTGGTTAACTTCACGCCCGCGGCCAGTTTACCCCAGGGAAAGAAAGGGAGCTAGTTTGGCACCAGAGCCTGTGTCGACGTTTTGGAGGAAACATATATTGCCCTACCGGGGTTCGAACCCCGGATTGTTGCGCCAGTGGCCTAGTAGCTATAACGACTGTGCTCCTTTATTTTCGTCCGGTGACTTGCTGCTGTGTAAAACGTGGGAGAATATCGAACACCATTAGTAAATTGGATTCGCTGACTTCAGTTATCCATTATAGTTATTGAATGCAGCACCAATTGGCCCATTTTTCAGCCGACAGAACTTCATGTTCAGCAGTTTGCCAGAGCGGATAGGTATTGATTTCGATGTTCTGAGCACAGCTGAAGTTGTTATGTGATGTTCGCTCTTGAGCGGTCTGGTGTGAAATCCTAAAGAATCATCACTTCTGATATCCAATCCAAATAGCACAAGATACGTTACTTTCAGTATTTCTTTATGACTGTGATGCGCTATTTAAAAGTACTTGTTTCCAAGACTTTTCCCACTAATCTTTGTGTCTGTCTCTTTTGTTTTTTCATGCTTAGTTTGCTGTAATGTGCTCATTAGCGTTGACATTTAACGACGCTTTTTCTAGTGCACTTCGAGTGTGAGGATAACTCTGAACTACGAGTTTGTGAGTACGCGACAGGAAGCGGTCATCATCAGTTTTCGGACACTGTTCCTATATTTACGTATGGGATTGAATAAATCAGCATATTTCGGTTATGAAGCTTTCCGAGATCTACCAGTCACGAAGCAGGTACGAGTATACTAGCCACTCAGTGACGATGTTCAGTGCGCTGAATAGAAAATTAATGTAGGTGTGCCGTACCGAGTACGATCACCATCGGTCACGTAATTACCTGCAAACAGATGGGTGGACATGTGGTTCTCAATGATACTTCTGAACTTGTCATAAAGTATCACTGAATTTTAACGTGCTAAATTGGCGTAGAGGCATTAACTAATGAACTAACACTCTGGAACGGAGACCTTCTTGAGAATCGAGTAGTGCCTCAGTGAATCAAGAAATTTCGCACATTCTATGGAATCAGGCGGTTCCTTACCGTGTTTATAATAGCCAACCACTTGTTCTTCGCCTGGGCCAAATCAATCTAGTCAACGCCCTTTCAGCCCGTTTCTTTAAGATACGCTTTCATATTATTTTCCTATCTATGCCTAGATCTTCGAAGTGATCTCTTTCCATCAGATTTCCCAGGAAACCCTATGTGCATTTCTCTTTTCCCCCATACATGGCACATGCTTCGCCTGTCTAATTACCTTTAATTTGATATCCAACATTACGCACATTGGTGAAGAGAACAACCTATACCGTGCGTTAATGCAGTTTTTCTCCTGACCGTTCAGTTTTCCCTACCCTTTATATATGTTCTTCCCTTAGGGTTAGAGACCAATGCTGTATACCCGTACACAACAACAGGTACAGTTACTGTATGGAAGGCGCTGGCGAAAATGGATAATTTAGTCTGTGTTTAGTAAATTGTTACCCACAAGTGACAGGGTTTAATTTGTTCGCTGTAGATTTCCCCGTTGCTGGCGTGTTGTGCCTCCATTCTCATGTGTGTAAGCCACTTTGGACTCAGTAACGAAAACCACGCCTTCATTTGTCACGCAGAATATCTGTGATGGCGGCAAAAAACTTGCTGTGTTGTTTTACGGGGAGACATATAACGTCACTGAAGCCATCTTTGTACTACCCGTGTTTCAGCATCATTCACGGGAAGCCATTCAGCCACCCTTTGAATGCCTTTCATGTTGTTCCACTTTCAACCATTTTCGTCTGCACCCCCCCCCCTCCCCCGGTTTTGATTGTATTAAATCTTGCAATTCGTGTTACTGATAGCGGGAGGGCTCGTGTGAAGGGCGCAATTAACACAGCAGCACATTCAACAAAGGTTTGTATGTTAATTGTCTTCGGTGTACACATGTTTGTCCTTTATGTTAATTTTGAATAATTGGTTTATTCCATGACTTAAGTTATATCCACCGGGCTTTCTGCAGCACATACAGTTCCCCCCCCCTTTTTTTTTTTGCAGATTTTATGTTGCTCTAAACTTCTTTGGCAGCGGTAATTACGTACTTCGTGGAGCAGAGGCCGTCTGAAAGGCTGCTGCTTCTTCAGCTAGTCAATGAATTGCTCAGACCTTATGAAACCGTGTCCACAAGATCCCGCCACTTGTCCCGTCCGAAGCCAGACGAATCCAGTCCACTCTTTCACATCCTTTCAACGGTATATGCTAAATGTCTTTTTGGCTGTCTTCATGGGGAAGTTCCAAGTGAGGTAAAACAATTTTTCTGTGACGGTGTACTTTGTCCATATTATGTCGTATGTGTAAACTTATAATTGTTGCTACGTATTATGAAGCGGTTCACTGGTTACAGTTGAAGTGTGCTGTAGACTCCAGTTGAAATGTGATGGCACACGCTGACGCACGGTAGGGGAAGTGAAGGGTAAACTGGCGAATGGAGTGGGTAGCCAGTACCCTTCACGCTACCTCGGAACATGGTGTATCCAGCGTTACTGCCGTTGATGCGCACACCTCGGCTGCCAGTAGTCGACTGAACTGACGCCCCCGCCGATTTAAATGGCAAAATTCTTTGTTATGGACTCGTCCGTTTCGCCGAAAGACGAAATCTGGTTTCTGCGCGTGTGTCATCACATTTCAGCTGGCCTGTACCAGACGTTCTGCTTTTGCGTTGCTACGAAAACGGTTGGCTGGAAGTGAAGTCCGCCTGTGGGGCCTACCTTGCCTTTCCTTCAGTGGGTACCGGTGGCGCCTTCCCCAGAGGTAAAACGGCCGGGGTGTATAAAATGTGGGTTATGTTGAACGGATAGGAATAAGAATAACATTCCCCAGGTAATGAGGTTACGTACCCCTTGCCTATATTATGGGCCCACGAATTCGTTTTATTCCGTAATCCCGTAAGTCGGCCTTATGTGTCACTAGAATTATTGTCATTTTCAGCTTATTGTATTTGTGAGTAAAGTAAATGAGATTTCCTACCCGTAATTTAAGCAGTTCAAAGTGAGGCTGCCTTTTAGAACCCCGTTGAAGAGGTTTATGCTGGCAACTTGTTCGTGTTAGCTTGGCAGTATGCCAGTTGATCCTCCTGCCACGGGTGTAACTGTTGGCATGAGGTGCCACTTCTTCTCACTCAATTCGACGAGATGTTTATGCCTGTATTAGTAATATCATTTGTTTTATGGCTGTAAACGTTTATTACGTCTAAACTATTTCAGGGAACTTCAGACACTTCCTACCAGGTGGCATCTGGGTAGAAACAGTATTTCTTTAGAGACTAGAGTTTTCCTGGAATCGGCGTTAATTGTGTTGGTGCTGAATTTTCCACATTTGTTTTATTTTCCTTACGGAGATTTATGTTCCTCTTTCGCTCCCAGGATTTTTTTATCCATCGACTTCTATGGACCGTTTTACAAGTCTGCCCAGTTAAGAGTATACATGCTCTTCATCCAGAAGGTGTTGTGTTCATCATCATCATCTTCATCACTCCTACTATCGCCACTCTACATAACCATTCTAGCGTCCTGTGTGATCTTGAGGCAATTGTTGTGTTGCCTACATGTCAGCTGTAGGTAGGCCAGTGTGTTTGGGAATTCCAAATAAATCAATGCGTCCGAAGCATAGGATGTTGTAGCTTTTCAAGCTGATGGATTAGACTCTGGTCTTCTGGTTTGTGGCTTCGTATATCCTCGCAGATTTTTACCAAAGTTGGGAGGAATATGCTGCCACCATCCTGTATGCAGAAGTGGCTTGTACCCAGCGTATGCTTTGTAAATGGTACCTCAATGAATTCATCGTCGTAAAATATGGCTTCGTGAGGTCGGAGTGCAGCGAATTTTATCGAAGTTTTTAACTGAATTTTTTACGAACGAGCAATAAGTATCAATTCATTTATGTTACAAGACAACGTGGGATATCATTAAACTGTGATTTTGTATTCTGCTGCATACGGGCAAATATAGAGATTTTTTGTCGCAGATTTTGCAGATTAGGCAAGTAGGATGTCACCTGCTCTACGGCCAGCAGGCCGACAATAAGAAATACTCTTCTTATAACAAAACCAACGAGATGCACTGATTTCTCAGATTTATTTTTGGAATGGAACTCTACATGTTTCGGACAGTCTCTCTGTTCGTTATCTGGAGTCCAGCACTGTACACACAGCAATAGGTATGTGTCATACAGGTTATGCTGACTGCTTGCTAGCAATCTGTCAGCATAACCTGTATGACATATACCTTTTGCCGTGTGTAAAGTGCTGGACTCCTGATGACGGACTGAGAGACTGTCCGAAACATGTAGAGTTCCATTCCAAAAATAAATTTGAGAAATTAGTGCATCTCGTTGGTTTTGTTATAAGAATATATTACGATGCACGGTCCTCTGAATGTCAAGAAATGCTCTCTCTTCATTTTGTGTTTACAGCATGTATTCTAGTAAAGTGTGAAATTTCAGAGCTTGTTTTAAACGTTGAAGTTTTTTTGTTTGCATTTATTTCATGTTGTCTAAAGCATGAATATGATGAGTGCTCAGTGACAACTGACTGCGTACCGCTAAGAACAGAAGATGACGGGCACTATTTTTTGTAGTGCTATTCATGTGACGATTCGCTGCACAGGTTATCATTTTTGACATCATATTTGGTTCCATATAAAACCTGTGGCTGAGATGTCGTCGTTAAATAACAAAATACCGGACAACACATTTCGCGATAGTTGTAACGGCTGCAGGTTCAATTGTCTTGCTTGTATCAAAGTTGATAACACGCACCTCCAATCATATCGAACATCCCTTTGCATTGTTGAGTGCTATAAGATCCATGGAAGGAAATTTAAAATTGAGCTTTTGGCAGATTCACCGGCCTCGTTTGCCGGATAGTGCAACTCACACGAGCTCAAGGCTGTACGTAAAAGAATAAAAAGCAGCTGACACTCTCTGCAAAATCTGGCGTTGGAGATAGAGTGGAGACTTTTCTGCGTCACTGCTGCGACACGCATACAGGGTAATGGGATAGATAGATAAATACAGGAAAGGAAGTAGCATGATAAATGCGACTCTGGACGCACACTGAACTGCAGCTTTATGTTTACTAGAAGATTCACAGAAACGATTTCTCAGCAACGTAGGGCCGATAAGATATTGCGTTCGAAAGTGGTGGAAATTGAAAGCAGGGAACGGCGGGCGGCTGGATGGCTGCTCTTTGACAACTCTCCAGGTTCTAAGGAGTTGCAGTATAAACATTAATAAAGTGAAGTAAGAAGGATAAAGGTGATGCAGCTTTGTGCCTTTTTGTAACTCCTGTGACACGTTCGCATTTTGGAGACGCTGTCGCTTCGTGCAGGTCGAAAAGTGCAAAATCATCGCAACTGTTCACAGCATGTTTTCCATGTAGTTAGGTTTTCGCTCGTGCCTGATGCTGGTGTGGGCCACAGCGAAACTTTGGTATCGTTTTGATGTTTTGCTGACCGTGCATCTCAGTATATTTATCTCAGTAATTAACCAACTTGATGCACAAAATTTTTTGTTTTACAATAAGTTTATTTCATGCCCATCGCGTACGATGGAATCCCAAAGTGTGCCTAGCATCTTGTGCCTCAATTGACAAAAATAGGCCTGAAGATGACTGATCTATAGTCGAAACATGTAGCCTTATAATTACCTTGAGTAATAAAGTGGTTGTGCTGACGTACACTGTTTAATAATATATTAAGATGCACAAATATATAATTCGTAGATACAATTAGAATTATTATAAAATATTTTTAAAATACTTAAAATTCCCTCACTAGACTGTGCAGTACACACACGCACGACGGGTAAATATGCTGCCATAACACCGACTACGTCCATATCAACGGACACGATAGAACCATTCTTGTAATTTTAACCTAGTATTGTATAAAGCTCCCTGATGATGGATCGTTTGTGATCCGAAACATGTTGAAGCACTTTTAAATATATTTTAAATATTTTATAATAATTCTAATTGTATCTACGAATTATGTATTTGTGCATCTGTTGGATTAATAAAGTATTTTAATCGTCATTGATAGCCGGTCCCAGTAGCCGCGCGGTCTAAAAAAAAATCGTCGTTGATGCACGGTAGAAACATGAAGATTACCCCGGTATAAATTCGGTGATGTTTCGGTGGAACCTGCTGTTTGCATCTTCGTTTTCAGAAATATCTTCATGAAGATGGAAGCAAAACGTTTCTCCGAAACCACTTAATTTGTAGCAGACTAGACGGCGTCACATCCAAGAAGACAAATTCTCCAAACTTTCTCTTGCTCCGTGCGCACTGCACAGAAGGAAAACATTGTTCCCTAGACACATTCAACACGTTTAAATGATCATTAAAGTTCTTTTTATGATTCTGTTAGCAGGCTGCGTAAAATTAGTACAAAAGTCGTTGAGCCTGTATCCGCACCCAAAACTGCGAGATGACTTTCGAAGAAGCTGAATATTAATGGTCTTACGCCGTAAAAGTTGTTGGGTTTATTCACTTACTGTTCGTACATGTGACAGGCCTGTACATGACTCATACTTTACACGAAACTGAAATGTAATTTTTTGTATAACATATAACATTGTTAATGTTACAGTAAGTTGGATGTGTAATAAAGTATATATTTCTTGACGGTCTTTAACTTTTGTTTGAGAATTCTGTGAAAGCCCCGTGATGTATGTGTGATATAATACCAGGAACAACAGGCTGGTTGCGCTCTGCCCTTCAATGAAGCTGTAGGGCTGTCAGTTTTTAATAACAGATGTACAATTGTTGTAAATGAATATCAATGCCAGTATGTTTGGAAAATATGACTGTTCCTAAGCGGATTTTCCGATTCACCCCTCCATTCTATTGAAATTATATTGAGACCTACTTCTAATTTTGTTAGGTATGTTTTGCAATGAATGACGGAGTGATAATTGAAAAGAGATAGTTTGATTTAATCGTTTTGTTTCTTTGGATTGTGATTTGATACAATGCTGTATTGCGCATGTAGTCACGCGAAATGTGACCGAACTGTGGCATGCGGAATCTTAGGTCTGTGTCAGTCTCTGGAGTTAGAATATGCTACAGAACAATACTATTTACGCTTTAAAAATGACATATTACTCGATTGGAATTTGTGAATGACGTATCGTTGTGTGAAAACCGTAATGGACAAATCACTGGGTTGCCCCTGGTAAGCAGTAAAATTACATCTTTGGTAGTAAAGTTGGGTAATTCAACAAAGCCATTACGGAAGCTCGCTGGCCAGAGGACATAATTCGCAGTCATTTCCTTTAGACTCGTAGCCACGCATATTTCCCAAAGATTTCCATACACAATTTATCGTACCATCTTCTTCTTCTTGGTCTTCGGTGTAGACGCATTTGAGGGGAAAGCACACGAAAATTCTCTTTCTTACCAGTCTGAGATAAGTAAGAGCCGATGGTAAGCACTTTACTTTTCCTACCGATACCGATATTTATTGAACATTGCATGTTGTGTGTGGTCGATAGGTCGATACGCGACGTTTCGAGAATTGGTCCCGTTCCCATTGCAGATGATTGGCTGTCATTACCCTGACAGTTTTCTGACTATTCTTTCTTGTTATCATTGGTGAAGAAGGTAAGCATCCTTATCGCGGATCTTTGTGTACTAGGCTAATGTGCTAACCACTAAGGTCACCGGAGTTGTTACATTATAAACCAGGGGTGCACAAATCCCGGACGCTTGCCCGCCCGGTAGACTAAATTATGTACAATTTTAAGACAATTCGTCCCCGTTGTGTTTTGAATAATCAGAAATGGAATGGGTCCAGAGCAAAACAATTTGTCATACGATCTGCAACATGTTTCGGCCGGTACGACCATCATCGGGCTGTTTACAACAATTTTTTTTTTATTTATTTAGAACTGCAAATTTACAATCTACTCCCAGTGGAGCAATAAGCAAATGTGGGGTAAGAGACAACGGGAGGTAGTAGTCATCCATCGACGAGACTCCGACGGGCCAGTTTACAAAAATAAGGAGGAAAATATTCACAGTTATATGGGACTGAGATAAAATAAGGAGGAAAATATTCACAGTTATATGGGACTGAGATAAAATAAGGAGGAAAATATTCACAGTTATATGGGACTGAGATATCAGAACCTTATATATATATATATATAAAGGTAAAGTTTTCCCGTTACAGGCCCGGTGTGGCCCAGAGGGTGGGTAGAGGTATAGCTCTATCTTCCATGACCGCGGCACTAGAAGGGGGTGAGTGGTCAGCAGCACGCCCCGGCCGCACTTTACCCCCGGGAAAGACCCGGTACCATTGTACAAGAAATTTCACATATATGTGTTATATAAATATATGCGTATCATAGATGGCCTTGGGAATAAATTCTTTAAAAGTACTTGTATTTCGGTTGTTTTTAAAAAGCCTGTGTCAATAGATATTGAATAAAAGATTAAAAATAGTGATATATTTAGGCGGTGTAGGCACTTACTGGAAGAGGCGGCTTGTGTAATATGTTTTGTTGGTCTGTCGTGCGAATGTAGATGTTACCTCGAAGGACTGATGTTTAGATTAGTTGTTTCTGGTTATAAATATAAAAACCTGAAAAAATATTAATATTTGTAATATGTTAGTATAATACGATAGAACTGGGCTGAGGCAAGTTACGAGATAGATTGTAAAAATGTACGTGTGACGGAGTGTTTCGTATATGCTCATCTAAACGAATTTTGTATGGATGTGAAATATCGTTTGTACGTATATTGTTACAGACATGGCAAAGTGTTGATATTCGCCGGTTGTGCTCGACAGCTTTACTGCACACAAAATCTATAGCTATGTTGTCTTTCCAAAATAATAATAATAATAATAATAATAATAACATACTAACAAGAAACTACAAGAAATATATTTTGAAGCAGCCAGACACCGAGGAGCTATGCAGAAGATGTGGAAAAGAATCGGAGACAATCCAACAAATTACTGCAGCATGTGAGCAACTAGCACCTACCGAGTATGTAAAGAGACATGATGAGCTAGCCAAAATTATCCATCAGAAACTGGTAGAAGCAGCCAAACTGAGTGATGATAAAAGTCCATATTATAAGTACACACCAGCCAATGTATCTGAGAAAGAAAATTTCAAGCTGTACTGGAATCGCAGCATACTTACGGACAAAACAATACATTTTAATCGATCTGACATAACTTTTATGAATAAGAAAACAAAGAACACCTTTTTGATAGACATAGCTGTCCCAAATACACATAGTCTAGCCAAAACATTAACCGACAAACAAAACAAGTACCAAGAACTGGCGAATGAAATATGTGCTATGTGGAAGCAAATAGCAGCCCAAGTGATCCCGATAGTAATATCATCTACGGGAGTAATTCCAAAGTCACTAT